>Ga0307379_10002899_pt1 | contig 25052 bp, 13 predicted proteins | sample UN2MG_FD_202237 | JGI IMG/M metagenome (GOLD analysis project Ga0307379, IMG submission 202237) | Soil microbial communities from Risofladan, Vaasa, Finland - UN-2 | ecosystem: Environmental > Terrestrial > Soil > Coastal area > Acid sulfate soil | place: Finland: Risofladan, Vaasa | collected...
GTTAAGAGCGACTCGTGGTATATCCCAAGAAGAGCTTGCTCACAGAGCTGGGCTGCATCGGACATACGTCGGAGGAATAGAACGAGGAGAACGCAATGTCAGCTTGCTGAACATATTGGCGATCGCTCGCGCTCTGGAGGTCCATGTGACCGAGTTGTTTACAGAGATGGACTAGATTACAACTATGAAAAGGCAATCCGACAGAGCTAAACTGATTGAGACTGAATACCTGGCCGAATTCGGCCTGAAGCCACAGTTCATATTGGGTGCGATCGACTACCTGTACGATGTTCTTGATCGTATAGACACAACGCTGCAGGATGCAGGTTCAGATAGACTATCTCAATTGCTCGAACTCGCGAACTTGTCAGCCATAGTAGGGAACTTATTCAGGCGTGGCATTACCCGGACTTCAAAGGGAGCCTTCATACAGAACAAGCCTCATACATATCCCGATCTGATAGGCGTAGCGGAGGGATCCAAGGATATTGAAATAAAAGTCGCATTAGAAACCAACAAACCTAAGGGCCATTTAGTCAAGCCAGGGCCTCATGTCACGCTCCGCTATGTGCTTGCGGACCAAGACGGCAACTACAGGCGCGGGAGAGAGAACCGGGGTGACGTCGTCTGGGTATGGGAGATTCGAACAGGAATCCTTGATGATAGTCATTTCCGCGTCAGTAACACGGAGGGAGATTCTGGGAAGACTGCTGTAATCAGTGCAGATGGGATGGATGCGTTGGAAGTGGCTTATTGCGACATACTTCGTTGTCCCCACTCACCTTCGCGTAGGCGCTATCAAGATCTTGAGAAGTTGTATAGTCGATAGGTTACTGATTGACCCTTGAATCATCTGCCGTGTAGATCGCCTCGCCGAGGGCTTTCGCAAGTAAGGGCGGGACGGCATTTCCTATCTGTTTTACAATTTGACCGGTGGTCCCAATAAACTCAAAACGGTCTGGAAAGCTCTGAAGTCGTGCCCCCTCCCTTATTGTTAGAGCTCGATTTTGGCGAGGGTGGATGCATCTATTGGATGCTGGGTGGACGAAATTCACAGTAAGCGTCGTACTCGGTTTACTAGCGTCAAGCCTACTGTAACATGTGCTGAATCCACTCGAGATGAGTTCTTTGGGTATGTGGGAAATATTTGCTCCCGCATGCTCTATTATATTGAGCATTCTCTTGGTGTGTCTTGTGGCTCGATGAAGCGTTAATTGAGGGTTTCCCCCTCGCATAGTTCTTTGGAAGTCATTTCTGGGCTCATCAATATAGTGGTTCACTTGTTCTCCAGCTTCAACAGGAGCCAGATCACTTATTGCCACGCTAACTGTGACCGCAGGCATCAGGTTTGGAGAAAAAACGGGCAACACAGATATAACCTCCGGCCGAGAACCAGCCATGCTCCTGTATTCGGCAAAATGAGTCGGTTCCGGCCATTTAAAATCTATGCCCATCCTATTTCCGATTATGACTATTCGCTCCCGGTTCTGGGGCACTCCATATAGAGCTGCATTTATGATTCGCCAGGACATGTTGTATCCGATATCCTGAAGCGCGCTGATAACTGACTCAAGCATCACTCCTCTTTTGTGAGTGAGCATTCCCACAACGTTTTCCAGGAGCATCCACTTTGGCTTTAATGCGGCGATTATCAACACGAAGTACTCGATCAGATTATTTCGCCTGTCGCCCTCGGTGACTGCCCTGAAAGGACGTATTGAAGAGAACCCTTGACAGGGCGGTCCCCCGGCAATGAGGTCTACCCGGCCCATGGACTTCCGAATATCCTCAATTCTCCAGTCCCGAATGTCACCGATCAGACCCGCAGCGCAAGGGTGATTTGCGAGAAATGTGTCTAGCCTGTCTGGAAGTAAATCGAGCCCACAAACAGCAACAAAATGACCCGTCATCTCCAATCCGAAAGACAGACCACCACATCCCGCAAACAAGTCCAGTACCCTCAAAACACCATCTGGGGCGGTCTTCCGCGCCGGAATGGATTCCTTCCGATTTGTCAAGCGAGTGGTATAACCTTCGCCAGGGGTAACCGTCCTTGAATACCGAATCTGACTCTTGACCAGCTCAGATTGCTCAATCCCAAAAAGACCGGCCATCTTCCCAAAAACCTCGTCGCTTGGCAGTTCCAGGCCCCTTTCCCACTTTCGGAGTTGGTGTGAGGAAACACCGAGTCTGTCAGCGATGGATCTCTGCGCGAGCCGGCTCTTGATACGCAGCGTTCTAATATCACATGTCATCTCTGCAAACCTGTGCCATGACCTTGTTAAACCCCAACCATTACGCTACTTATCGTATAAAACGAATCGCCTGTCAATCTCAACTGTCGGTACTTCGCAGTCTAAGCGCAACCCATATTCCCGAATGTTGTCTTCCGCGGTTTCTTGTTCAGATCTGCGGCAGCCCATGCCCTGCGTCCGGTCAGGTCCAATTCCAGCTGGAACCATGCAGAATCAGACCCATATACCCAATAACCCGACGAGCCCGCTCAAGATCTGCGAAACTCCTGTTTCCCACAGAGAGCGGTTGCCTTGCCGAGTGCAGTCGCGGCCTATTCCGGCCGAAAGGCTATAGTTATCGTGCCCCACTCAACGTAGTCCTTGCCCTCGGGCAGCGGCTCGAACCTGAGCCCCCGAACGTATCTGAGAGAGTAGTCGTCGAGGCTCGCGTCGAGCTTCCGCTCGAAGAGAATCCTGGCAACAGCGCCGTCAGGCTGCACCCAAAACTTGATCCGGACGTTTCCCGGCGTCGAGATCGTCACCTGGCCTAACGACGGGCGATAAACGATGCGCCTCGCCGAGACAGGCCCTATGATGGACTCCACGTTGACCGCGGGCCTCTCTTTCGGGCCCGACACCGCTTCAAATGGTGCGATCTTGGGCATACTCACCCTTTCCTTCGGCTGAGATGGCGCCAGCGACCAGGGCTTTGGTTCACTCGCACCGGCTCTGCCCGTCTCGCGCCTGGACTTCGCCAGCCTCTCGAGCGCCTTCTCAACCATTTCGGGGAGGCGCTTGTCCGGCAGGTCCTCCACATTAAGCTTGAGATCGTCCGGTGCGGAATCTGATTTGGGCGGCCGTGTGAATATCCCTAGCGGGAGCTGCTCGGCAAAGGCGAGCGTATCGGCAGAGAGCTTCGAGAGCAGCTTTGCTTCCTCCTCAGACACGCCCATCGCCGCCACCTCATATCCCAGCGCCCCGTAGTCGAGGGGGAAGAGAGCGACCTCGATGAGCTCCTCCTTCGGATTAGGCTGTGTTGCCGGAGCGGGCGCTGGAACCAGAATGGCCATAAGGATGTGAGCGATGACCGAGGCGGCAAACCCGACCGCCATGTAGCGATTATCCAGGGACATCTGCACTATCCACAATCCCCACGACACAGGCATCAACGGGGATGTCCTTACTGAATGGGACCGCCGCCTCCTTACCAGAGACCCAAAGAACCATCTCCGACGCGCCTGCTCCGGCCGAATCGACCGCCACGATGGGGCCACCAATCGCCGTTTGGTCGCTTCTCAAAGGCTGCAACAGCAGGAGCTTGATGCCCCTAAGCCGCTCGTCCTTGCGCGTTGCGACCACCCTGCCGATGATTCTGCCCAGGTTCAAAACTTATCCCCTTCCAAATAGGCCAGGCCCCAAGTCGCTTGAGATGGTGCCTAATACTAACTATTCTGTTCTCAAGCTTATATCACATCCCAACCTGGCTTCAAACTGAGGGGCGAACGGTTCCAAGCGGGCAGACATCGCCTTGCCGGGGCATGGGGTTGGCACGAACTAAGGGAGAAAGTGCACGATGGGACACGACAATCACGCACCAAGATACAACTTCAGGCCGGTTGCCGGCTCCATCCTGATTGCGATCTCCATTCTTGGCCTTGCGCTGCTGCTATACGTCCTGTGGCAGCTGCGCTCGCTCATCGGGATGATGGTATTCGCTTCCCTTGCCGCATACGCCCTGAACCCGGTCGTTGGCCGGCTGGAAAGGGCCGGCGTGAACCGGACGCTGGGCATCATTTTAGTAACTGTTTTGATGGTGGCCGCGGCGGCGCTGGTCCTCTTCCTCATTGTGCCGGCGCTATTTCGCGAGATAGCGGAGCTCGCCAGCAACGTGCCTACATATCTCGCAGAGGCCAGAGATTGGGCGAGCTCTTGGTGGGAGCGATTCTTCGGCGAGAAGTTCCCCTCTGACCTCGAGTCGTTCATAGATGCACTGGCGCCTCAGGCCGAGACGCTGAAATCGCTTGCCGGCAAGGCCGCAAGACCCGTTGGGACGCTCATCGCGGGGACATTTGGCAGCCTTGTTGCGCTGATAGGTTGGCTAATCGGCCTGGCGATCACACCGGTAGTAGTGTTCTACATCCTGCTTGATTTTGATAAGATGACCGACTGCGTGTTATCGCTTATTCCTGCAAGACGGAGGGACTTCGTGGTCGGGCTCATCAGTGAGATCAACTCCACACTTGGCAACTTGATACGGGGGCAGCTCCTCGTTGCGCTCGTGCTCTCGGCGCTTTACTGCGCGGGCTTGTGGCTGATAGGTGTGCCCTACTGGCCGCTGCTTGGCCTTTTGTCGGGCTTTGCATACATAGTTCCCTATCTATGCCTCGTGATTGGCTTCATTCCATCAGCGATAATAGCGGGCTTTCATTCGCAGCCCTGGTGGCGTGAGCCGCTCTTGGTCATCCTACTTTTCGCCAGCGTGCAGGCGCTCGAGGGCTTCGTGATTACTCCCAGAATTGTAGGGAGAAAGGTCGGACTGCACCCGCTGCTAATCATCCTGGCGGTTCTGGTCGGCGGCACGCTCGGCGGATTCGTGGGAGTGATTCTCGCCGTGCCGTTGGCTGCCGTGGCTAAAGTTACCTTTATGCACTTCTTTAGAAAAGTGAGGGCAGGAGCGGTCGAGGAGGACAAGAAGATGCCGCCGGGTCAGCAGGACGGTGAACGCCTACCAGGGCCAGGTCCTACGCCCAAGATGACACAGGAAGCATCGAACTCGTCCTCAATGTCCGAGCACGGCGCAGCACAAACGCAGCAGCGGGAAAACCACCAGAAACTGCCAGACGGCGCGGCAGACCCCGAGCACCAAGAACAACAGGACGAAAGGGGCAAATAGCGCTTGCCCATCACTGTCTCCAAGGTGCTCCCCGGCTCAGCGGCAGATGCGGCTCAAATCCCAACAGGAGCGAGCATTACAGACGTCAACGACGTCGCGATCAGCGACCAAATCGACTTCATGGTCGCCTCCACTGACGATCGCCTCGAGATCAGCTACATGGGCCCAGCCGGCACGCCGCACACCGCAACGATCGTTCGCACGTTCGGGCAGCCGATCGGCCTTGCTCTTGAGCCGATCAAGCCCAGAATCTGCTGCAACAAGTGCATATTCTGCTTCGTAGATCAGATGCCGACTGGGCTTAGGCCGCCGCTTTACGTGAAGGACGACGACTACAGGCTCTCCTTTCTGTTCGGCAACTTCATCACCGCCACGAACATCTCGAGGGCAAACCTAAAGAGGATCGAGCGGCTCGGCATTTCGCCGCTCTACGTCTCTGTCCACGCCACCGACGATTCGGTGCGGACGAAGATGCTCGGCAACCCAGCGGCGCCTCCTATATTGCCAGCGCTTGGGGACCTCATACGCTCCGGCGCAAAGCTTCACACACAGGTCGTGCTATGCCCGGGCATCAACGACGGGAAGGTCCTCCAACAGACTATTTCGGACCTTACGTCACTATTCCCCGGCGTTCAGACGATCGCCATCGTGCCCGTGGGCTTGACAAGATTCAGAGAACGCCTGTCCGCAATCGAGCCTGTATCGCCCAGTTACGCCGGACAGCTCATCGAACAGATGCAGCCTATTCAGTCGCGACTCGGCGAGCGCTTTGACAGGCAGGTTCTGTTTTTGAGCGACGAGTTCTACCTGATGTCCGGCGTTCGGTTGCCGAAGGCGCGAGAGTATGGCGAATTCGCTCAGCTCGAGAACGGGGTCGGGATCGCCGCGAGCTTTGCGGCGGAACTAGACGAGGCGCTGGGCGGGCTGGAATCGAGAGCGTCGCTTGTAGGCGCGAGGGCCACGATAGTAACGGGAAGGCTCGCTGCGCCCATGCTCTCTAGAGCGATTGGGCGGGTCAATCAAGCATTCGGGACAAGGCTGTCGCTGCTTGAGGTGGGCAACAGGTTCTTCGGGGAGAGCGTAACGGTAGCGGGTCTGCTGGTTGGCCAGGACATCAGGCAAAGAATGCTGGCGGAAGGTTTTGGAAGCAACGACCTCGTGCTTGTGCCCGAGGCTGCGCTCGAAGACGAAAGCGCAGACCGCAAGGGAGACCTCCGCCGGTTCCTCGATGGAATGACGCTGAAAACACTAAAACAAGAAACGGGAGCTGCTATCGAGGCAGCCCCCGTTCAAGGTCGTAAGTTCGTTCGTTTCTTAAAGCAATATCTCGCCGCTAGAGTCAATCCCACACAGTAAGTGCCGGCCAGCGGCCCTGGTTGCCTTCTAGGTCCGTGGCGCTTATGTCCACCATGTATGTCCCAGGATATATACCGGCGCCTATATTCAGGTCAAGCGTGTACATATTGGGCTCCATCGGGTCCCTATACATCTCGACGCCATTCCATACACCCAGGGCATAGAGCTTGAAAGTAACCTTATCAATGTCCGCCGGCCCGTTTGGATCAGTTACTCTTGTGAACACCTGGAGCCTGCCTCCGTTCTCCGACGTTATCCTCGTGTAGCCGTAGCCCGCCTCGAGCACAACAGGGGCGTCAGGGTTGTATGGGTAGGCAGAAAGCGGCGCCGCTGCGCTGGACCCTCGAGGCGCAAGGTCTATCGCGTGCAATTGTTGGGCCTGCATCGGCTTGAAACCAGCGGCCAAAAGCGGAGCGGACGCATCCTGCCCCAGAAGCACCGGAAGACCCTCGCTTCTGATCTCAAGATATGGCCATATCTCGCTCCTGTTGCCAGCCTTGTCGCGCGCAATCAGCTCATAATAGTGAGGACCTGACGCCATGTCCCCGGGGCCACAGTCAATCTGAATCGAGTACTTGTTGTCGCCGGCCACCTCGTCTCCGCCCAGACCATTATCAAGGAGATAAAGGTTGAGGGAACCTTGCCCCATCTGGAATAGCTCGACGTAATCCACGTTGTCTTCAGGGTCGGTTACGTAGGCAGTCAGCCGAAGCACCCCGCCATCGCGAGCGGAGATTCTGCTATTCCAAAAGCCGCCGCCAAGGATATATGGCGCTAGCTCATCGCGGCCGCCAAAGGCGTAGAGATTCCAATCCAGGCTCCCGAAATAGACCATGTTGCCCTCGCCAATCGCAGCGGATGAATTGACAGCCTCGCTTGTCTGGAATACCCATTCGATGTTGCCTTCCCTGTCCAGGCAGAACTCCTTGCCGCCATCGGGAGTGGTGTAGTTGGTGCCAACATAGACGTAACCTCTCGCGTCGAGCGCACAGGAGCCGACGATCTGGTCGCCGAGATCGACCATCCAGTTGAGCTCGCCTTCAGAATCGAGGCAGTATAGATGGTGGTCGAGTGAACCCACGTAAACGTTTCCGTCCTTGTCGATAGCGGGTGATGAACGCACCCAGCTATTCGTCGGGTAGGACCACTCAAGGTTACCCTCAGGATCGACCGCGTAGATGTTGCCGTCGTTGGAGCCGAAGTAGATGGTCCCGTCGGGCCCAATGCATGGAGACGACGTTACCCAGTGGCCGGTGTGGAACATCTCGAGGCAATAGACGCCCCCGGTGTCGAGATTGTGAACTGCGTAAAGATTACCATCCATCGCAGTGATGTAGATGATGTCCCTATCGGGCAGCCTCCAGACTGCGGGCGAGGAGTTGATCCAGGCCCCTATACTATACCGCCACTGCACCGTCCCGGTGTCCTTGTCGAGCGCGTAAAGACGGCCGTCGTTGCAGCCGACGTAAATAGCGCCGCCCGTGCCCATTACCGGCGAGGAGCGGACGTTTCCGCCCATCTGCGTTCGCCACAATAGCGTCCCGTCCTGGACAGCATACAAGTAGCCGTCATCAGAGCCAAAATAGACCACATCCTCATAGCCAACCGCAGGCGATGAGACGATCATGTCCCCAGTGGCATAACTCCAAAGCGGCACTCCGTCTGTCGAATAAGCATAGAGCGAGCCATCGAGCGAGCCAACGTATATGTTCCCGGTGGCGCCGATGCACGGAGAGGACACGATTCCGCCTCCGGCCCTGCCAGCCCACCGCAGTGTGTAGATATAGGGTCCCTCGAGCACCGATAGACCAGTGTGATTGCGATTCTGCCGATACATCGGCCATGGACTTGTGCAGGGCGTAACCGTGGGGCCATGATACCAGCCTTCGGACGGCAGAATGCCGATCCCGTCCCTGGCATCGATTGCCCCGAAAAGATACTCGTATTCGCCCACATGTTCGAGAACGAGGCCCTGTCTGAACGTGTAGTAGCCGTCATTCGTGGTCGAGGCAACGAAGTCCTGCATGAGATAAACCGCCGGCTCACTCATCCCAGGACCGTTCAGCACTAGATAGACGGCCGTTATCACGTCCGTATCTGGGTCTGCCACATCCACTGTAAATGTGAACGTTGAGCCGAGAGTGGCCGAAGCAGGCGAGACGAAACCTGCAAGCAGAGCGGGAGGTCTGTTGTCCGGCTTGACAAATGGCCCGTCGATTGCGCCGTCAGTCGGCAACCTCACGCTGTCGCCGTCCGCATCGCAGAACGCGAAGTAGAAATTATGGTTGCCGACCGGAAGCTGCGTCTCAAAACGGTATTCGTCGATGCCAGGTCCGTAGTAGTTCTCCCTGTAAAGCGTCATATCATGGGGACTGCCATCTATCACAACCCACGTCGTCTCGGGGCCGCTCCCAGGGTCTGAGAAGTAGCCAACAGAATACGTGAAAACAGTAGATACATTGCCCTCCTCGGGAGAAACCGAGCTCTCTGAAAGCTGCGGAACTGCATCGGCCTTCTGTCCCACGACGATGACAGTTCTGTCCCAGGAGCCAACATAAACACAGTTGCCGTCCCACTGCCCATTGAAGTTGATGTCCTCGAACGTCTCATCGCCGTCACACTCCCCGTTGTCGTTCTCGTCAACGAAAGGCTCCGCCGGGCCGATAGCTGGCGACGACGTGATCTTGCCCCTGGTCCGCTCAGTCCAGAGCAAGTCTCCGTCCTTGTTAAGGCAATAAAGACAATAGTCCGAGCAGCCAAAGTATATCTTGCCGTCAGCATCCACGGCGGGCGAGCTCTGGACCTCGCCGTCCGCAGCAAAGCGCCATTTCTCTGCCCCATAGTGCCACAACGCGAACAGGATCCCCTCTTGTGTCCCGAAATACAGCGCGCCGTCTGAATCGACCGCCGGCGACGAACCGATGTTCAGACACCCAGTCTTGAACGTCCAAATCGGCGAGCCATCGTCCAGCGAAAGGGCGTGAACGACGCCGTCATAGCTGACGACATAGACATCATCAAAATAGGTTGTGGGAGACGATAGAACCGCGCTGAGAGTATCGTCCGTCCAGCGAACAGACCCCTCTCTGGTCAGCGCCGTTACGCGCCCCTCGGCGTCAGCGACTATGACTGTCCCGTCGTGAGCAATCGCCGGTGACGCCTCGAACCCACCCTCGGATGAGAAGGTCCACCGAACGTTACCGTCTCGCTCGAGGACAACTAGCGTGCCATCTGAGAACGTCGCGACGATGGCCCCATCCGCCATCAGACACGGCGAGGTCTTGAGAGAGGCGGGTCCCTGGTATATCCATTTGATGTCCACAAGGCTCCCGCTTGATGTATTGGCATCAATGCAGATAAGGCGCCCGTCCATGGTTGGCACATAAACTATGCCTTCTGGAGCGAGGCAGGGCGTTCCCTCGATGTCGCTGCCCGAATCCACCCACCATCTCGGTGTGGTCCAGAGGTCTGGTTCGAGACAGTAGAACATGCCCAGATAGCTCCCGACAAGAACTGAGCCATCCGGCGCCACGACACAGGATGATCGGACCCAATACGCTGTCTCAAACTCAAACAAAACATCAGGAATCACAGGCCCGACACCATCCACGAGGCCAGACCTTTGAGAATCATGCTGTAGCATCCGCCACGCAACATCAGTTGAGGCGGCGAACGCCCAGCCGAACGACAAGACGAAACTTATCAGCAGCAGACCAAGAGGTACAAGCCTCCGCCCTGGATTCCCCATAGTTACAATCCCTCCATCGGAATCTTCAAACAAACCCCGCCGTCATTACTCGACGTGGAAGTATGGCCAAACCAAACTCTCATTACCGTAAATGTCCGTAGCAACCAGCTTGAGTATGTAGTCTCCAGCCTGAAGGTCCACGCTGAGATCATCCAACTTCAAGACGAAAGTGCCGTCTTGGGCCACATCACCATAGACGCCAGTTGCCTCGTCATCCTTCAGGAACAGGCCGTCCATTATTGGCTCGCCGTTGGGAAGCAGAAGCTCCACACTGTCAATGCGTCCCCAACCGAGCCTGCCCATGGCGCTCTCGTCGTTGCGGACTCTCGCATAGACCATGAGTCTGCCGCCCTGCGTCGTCAGGAAAGTGTACTCCCAGCCGCCGAAGCCTGCCGCCCTTATCCACGGCCGCTGCACGTCCGAAGGCGCGGCCTTGGTTCTGGTCCCGCGCTTGGCTGGAATATCTACTATGGCACGGGTGGAGCCCATCTGATCGACGATCGAGGTCGTGTTATGATTAAACGCCAAGTAGCCATCAGACGGCGTGCCTGTGAAGCTACTATACTCATCAACCCTGAGATATGGCCAAGGCGTGCTCTCATAACCAATGCTGTCAACCACATTGACCGTTACTATATAGTCACCGGGCGGAACGAATCCCTCGAACGTGTACTGGAAGGAATACACGCCGTCTCCGGCGACCATGTCGCCAACCACACCCTCGTCGTTCATCATGCCCCAGTCAATCGGCCCGAAATCATCACCCTGGATCTTTATCTCAACGCGGGAAATATCGTCATCGCCCTCCGGATCGCCGACCTCCGCAAAAGCCTTGAACGGCCCACCTCTCGCGCTCGAGATCTCGCTATACTCAAGCGTAACGATCTTAACAACAGGTGGGTAGCCAGCGCTGCCGATAAGGTCTGTATAGGACGGTGGCGGCGCATCGCCGTCGTCCCCCTCCACCGTGAAAACTATCCGGCCGTTGACGTCGCCGTACTTCTTCGGCGAGAACGACACGTCCAGGCTGTAGCTGTCCTGACCATCGATCTGAAGCGGCAGGGTGAGCGTCGCCGGCAGCGAGAAGTGTGGCACACCGCTCACTATGTCGATCTTGCTGACCGTCAGGACCTGGTAGCCAATGTTCTGGATCAAGAGCGTTTGGACATCCGGGCCGCCGTCCTTTGGAGTTCTGTTGAACTCGAGCGTCTCCGGAACCCGCATTCTGGAGTAGCAGCCAGCCGTCTTGAAGCTCCACATCGCCGGCACCATGCTGTTGCCCTCGAGGTCTCTACACTCAGCTCTGACCGTGACGCTCTCGCAGTGCTCAAAGCTCGCCTGGCATTTGATGATCGCCACATACGGCGCCATCACCCAGGTAACCTGTACATTGGCCTGAGGCTGATTATTGAACGACATCACAACGGAAGTCTCATCGATGCCTGAGTTGAACTCGATGCCGGCCTCGGGGTTCGGCTCATCCTTCACCACGAGCGAGACGACTGTGTCAATCGCGACTTCTTGCGAGCCAGGCCTCGGCGCGAAGTTGACCGTGCTGTAGGTCGGCGGGACAGTGTCCTCAAGCGTGAACCTATAGCTTTCGGTCTTCGTATTGGCCGGCGCAGCAAGGTCGCTTGCGCCAAGCTCGACATCCACTATTGTGTTGGGCGAGAAGTCCCCTGTCGGCTGATACATCACCGAGAAGCCCTGACTGATCGGCATAATTGTCATCATCTGCTGATCGACGTCCATCCATTGATCGAGCGGCTTGATGCGCATTGAGATGGAGCTTGCGCTAACGCCCTCCTCATCGTCAAGGACGTCGAAAGAGACATCAGTGTTAGGCCTGACGCCCGTCTCACCCCTATCGGGGTGCAGATTCGTGAAATAAGGTTTGTTGGCGTCGGGGTTGGTCTTGAAACTCCAACAATATGTCTCCATCCAATTCGGACCCGTAACCTCGTCGCCGCCAAGGTCGGCCGCTCGTACGCACACGGTAAGGTCCTGATCGTATGTAAGCGTCTGCCCGATCGGGGCGATTATGCGGTAGCCAACGTATCCATCAGGATGCATCCACGGCTCAAGCGTCAGAGCATCCCAGGCGACCGGCTTCCCATCGATAGTTACTTCAATCGAGTCCGGGTCCACCCCACTCTTAGTATCGAAAACGATGACGCTCACCGACTCGACGTTGGGGTCAACGTCCTCTTGGCCCACGCTCGGCCGCTCAGAACCCTCATAGACCATGGGCGGATCGGCGTCAATCTCGGTATAGAACGAGTACTCAAGGATGCTGCGATTGGGCTCTGGGAAAGCAAAGTCAGCTGCAATAACCTTAACCGTTACTTTCTCGTAATACCCAAATCGTGGAGATGGCTGATAGGCAATCGCGTAGCCCGAAGCCTTCTCATCCTCGTCATACTTCGGGACCGTTGACACACCAGACACATCCCCGCCTACGCCACTGAATATCAGCCCACCGTTGACGTACATCTGCACCGTGTCGCCGTCAACGCCAGTGCCGGTATCGAGCACATCAAACTCGACTGGCCCGTAAACGCTGCCGTTATGCGAGTTCTTGGGCGGGACCTGATTCGCCAGGAACGGCGCCGAAGTATCCCGCTCCACGGTGGTGAACACGAACGAGGCCGAGCCGTGGTTGCCCAGACCGTCCCTCTTTGACAAGAACAGGTCTGTTGCCTGGATCTCGACGTCAACTACCTGCCCATATCCAAACTGCTGGTCCGGCTGGTACTGAACGCCGTAGCCAGCCTGCACACCGCCCGAATTGACCAGGACATACGAGGGCATCAGCACGGAGCCTGTCGCCGTCCGCTGGATGTAGCCGGCGTCTGTGAAGAGGTTGTAGCCGTCGGGGACCTCCGGGTCTATCTTGTAAACCATATCGGCGTCCGAATCAGCGACCCAGCACTGCCCCACGTGGCCCCCAAGGTCTCTTAACGACGCTACGCTCACCTTGGCAGGCGAGACGAAGCCATTGACCGTAGCCTCCACCGTGCCGTCAGGCGCAATCTTGACCACCTGACCGGTCCCTGAAAGCGCCGCCCATGCCTCGCCGGTGACGTGGTTCACCGCAACGCCAGTCGGATAGCTGTCGGGGTCCAGATTCACCTTGATATCCATCTCGGGATAGTTCCTGACGTTCACGTCGTAGCCGTCAGGGACATCGCTCAGAAGCTTGACCACGCGGTCATTCCCACTGTCGGCAACCCAGATCGCCCCTTGATAGTAATCAACCGCAATGCACGACGGGCGGTCAAAACCGTGTATTCTCTTGAGTATCGCGGTACCGCCGGCAGATAGTTTCACAACATCACCGTTCCCTGTGTCAGCAACCCAGCACGCACCTTCCTCTGCCAGCGGAAACGGATAGCTGTTTACTGCTATGTGACGAGGCGCAGAAAAAGGACTCTCGACGCCATCAGCACCGCCAATCGCAGTATGGTAGCCAACGGAGACCGCGAGGTCATAGACCGTCCCATAACTCTCGATATCTTTCGCCAGCCGCAAAACACGATCATTGCCGGTGTCAGTTACCCAACAGTTACCTCTGACCCAATCAACAGCCAGGCTAGTCGGGCCGTCAAATCCAACGATCCGGCACTCCTCCTGGGCCTCGTAGTAGTTGATCACGTAGCTGTCGCCTGGCGTGGCAGTTACGAGGCTACTGACCGTCAGTGATGTGGATGTATTACTCGCTATCTCATACCACTGGGGGAATGGCTGAGCGGTGCTGGGGTTCACCGAATAGCCAACGAGCGCTCCGGGCGTCCAGTTGGCCGTGTTGTCGGTTAGTGTCGTCGAGCCAGTCAGATCCGCCTGAACGCTGGTCCAGGTGCCCGAAAGCGACGAGAGCATCTTGAGCTTGACAACCTCGTTGTTGCCCGTATCGGCCACCCACAACGTCTTGGTTGTGGGATCGATCGCAAGCCCTTCCGGCCTGTAGAAACCGCGCCCCGCTATCCTGGAGACCTCATTCATCGTCTCCCCGCCCAGCTCCAGAATCCTGTCATTATAGGTGTCAACCACCCAACACTCCGAGAGCTCGTCAGCAACAAAATCACCGTAGGTTTTCGTGTAACACGGCGCTATGACAAGGTCTTCCCAGGGAACCTCGCTGCCGTTTATGCTCATTGAGATCGTCCGCGGATCAATCCCATAAACCGAGGATATCTTGGCAGTGATCCCAGTATCTGGGTCGACATGTTTCGCACCGTCTATCCAGTAATAGTCAGGTGTAGCGAGCTTTGTTCGATCGGGATCACCGCTTACTAACAGCGCCGTTTGGGTGTTGTCGATTATCTCAAAGCTGCTGCTGTTGCCTCCGTAGAGGACCTTGCCTTGATATTGATGAACGACCCAGCCTGCGTGTTCATCAACAAACCAGAACTGGGTGTCCGACTCTGGCGTTACGTAGGAGGAAATACCGGCATAGCCGCCCGGCCTCACGTCAAATCCTAGAGACTCGTCCCTGGGGTTGATCGCCGAGACCGGATCGTCAGTTCTATCGTATTCAGAGCCGTCGCATTCGCCGTCCTTGTCAGTGTCTGGGTCAGTTGGATTGGTGTGAAGCAGGAACTCCTCATAGTTGGTCAGACCATCATTATCATAATCGAGGTCGTCGTTGTAGGTGTCGTCAACCGTCGACTTAAGGCCATACTGCTCCTCCCATCTGTCCGGCATCTTGTCAATGCCCAGGTTCATCGCAGAGTAAAGCGTTATGCCAACTACTTTCGAGTAATCGCTGCTGTTGCCATAGGCATCGATGGCCTTTATGAAGTAGTAATAGGTTACGCCAGGCTGCACAGCTGTGCTATCCACCCAATACGGCCCAGGATCGTAGATGCCGTTGCCGTTCCAGTCCTTGAACACCTCGCCTAGGTCCCACGTCCCATTGCCGTTCGCATCCGTGAATGCCTCCGGAGGACCAATATTGAAGATCAACGAGGCGGACGTATCGGTGGCCCAATTGAGAGTCTCAACCGGCTCTCTCGGAATCTGGCTCGGATCATCTGTTCTGAAGATCGCATAGCCCGCATCTGTGCAATACTGAAAGTCACGCTCACGGTTTATGTCCCAATCAAGCCTTATCGCATTACCTAGCTGAACCGTCGTGATCGTAGCCCTAACGCCCTGAGGCGCTTCAGGCAGAGAGATGTCAATCATCAAAGGCTTAGAGGCATAAACGTGCCCTACGTTACCACTGCTTGTGTCCTCAAGATAACCAACAACGTCCGCAAGAATGTCATCCCCCTCTTTGACAGTATATGTTCCGACATAAACACCGTCGCCCGCCGCGCCGTCCTTGTGCATACCATCGTCGAACATCCGGATATTGCTCTCGAAGAATCTCTGCACGCTCGCAAAACCATACGTTTGGTAGCCGTCGCCCATGTTGATCTGACCCGCCACGTTGCGGTCCAGAACAATGACGTTCGTGGAGTTACCTATGATATGGTAAACATCGGTGCCGTTGATAAGGAGCTTCAGACCCGCGAGCGAGCCGATCTCGAAGTCCGCTGTCAGGTCTATGATCGTGTCCCCCATGACGGCACTGACGGAGCCAGAAATCCTATTGCGATTAACCTTCTCGAAGTTGAAGCTTGCGATCTGCCCCGGAGCCGCAGTCATGACGACCTCAACCGTCTCGCCAGGGTTAAGCATTACGTTAGACGCATCTCTGACCACCTCATACGGGTCGCCGACCTTCGCCACTGTCCGAAGATTGCCATCCACGGTGATGCTCGTTACCGCGTTGCTGATTATCTCAAATGTCTTGGACTGGTTGGTGTTCGGGTTAAGCTTCAATCCAGAAAGGCTGCCCGGCACAAAGAGCGCGTTTTCGTCAATCAGTGTGCTCGTCAGAAGCGCGGTAGAATCTCCTGAGAGCTTGTTGTAATGAACGACCCCATAGATCTTAGGGTTCTCGCAGAACGATGTCCGCCACGTATAGAGACAAGGCGATACGTACTCAGCCGCCGGAGGAGGAGCCGACCCGTAGGTAACCGCGCCCGTCATTGTCAGCTCGAACGGGATTGGCGAGCCATCATAGTTATTGGCAATCTGGACCTCGAACTCTGGTTCAGCATCGAACGGCGTCCCCTCGTCCCCGGGCAGTATGCTCAAATAGTTCCTCGCAGCGCCCGAAATAAGCTGGCCGCCGCCGGCGAGCGTAACCAAGGGGTTGTCGACCGACATCTGCGCTATCAGCTGGCCCGTCGGGCCGTTGTTGCCGATCGGCAAGCAGCTCTCGTTACGCAGCCTTATTAAGAGCTCAATTCGCTCCCCAGCCTGCATGACGCCATCGCCGTTACTGTAAATGCTTGTTCCGCTGTAGCCATACCTATCGTCATCAATCACAGGAGGCATAACAGTCGGCTGATCGATCCTGAAGAGCTTCACCCTAAACGAATCATCATAGGAATCGCCACCCCAACTGTCGAACACCTTGGTGTAGAACGTTACGTCGTAACCATTCGTGTAGCAGGGGACCTGCTCGGAGACCCTGAACTTGAAAGCGTATCGCTCCGCCTCCTGCGCGGTGAGACCGGACCCGGGCGGAACCGCGATCAGCGTCCTGCCGCTCGGGACGTTGTCGAACATCGTCAGGTTGTTTCCGATAAGCGTTACATACGGGTCATACTCTGATATGAGGGCAGAAACGCTGAGTGCGTCTCTTACGCTCTTGTTGGTCAAGATCAGATAACCTGTAACGACCTCGCCGGGCTCAATGACACAGTAAAGGTCCTGAGATTCGAGGTCATCAGGCAAATAGTTCGACTTCCAACTCCTGGGGTCCCGGTTGGTCATAGGCGGCTCAAGGTAGAGCGTGTCTGCTCCGTCGTAGATGCCGTTGCCGTTGGAGTCCCAGTAAGGCTCCCCATCGCCATTCACGAGAAGCGGGTAGCTCCCCATTGCCATGCCGCTCGCCCAAACGTCAGGGTCATTGCACTCCGCACGGCCGGTTGTGTCGCCCGGAATCCTCGGCTCAAGTATGGTGTGCCTGGAAGGCGAAACGCTCCAGCGCCTCGCCTTGCCTGTAACGGAGTCGTCGCCGTCGCTGTCGTAGATAACGAAACTGTTGAATGAGGCTGTTCCGCCCTCGGTAATGTCCGCGGAAAGGAACGTCAGGGTCGGATTAGCATCGTATGTGCAGTTGTGGTTGACGTCCTTATATGGAGTGCCGGCGTCGAACGCTCCTGGAGGCGGCTGGCACTCACAAGTTATCGACCCGCCAACAAAATGCGGCGCCGACGGCGGAGGCGGTTGATCAGGCGTCAGGCCAGCCTTGAAATCTTTCCAGCTCCGAACCCAAGTAGAGGAATAAAACGGCTCCGGGTTATAGGCCTGAGTGATGAAGTAATGCTCTCCTGCGTTCAGAGCACCCATCTGGCCGACCGGGTCGAGCGCTATGGCAGAGCCAACGAACGCCGAATCGTCTGTGATGTGACAACTCTCTCTCAGAATCCCCGCGTCTTCGTCGGCGGCGCTTCCAGTAACGATCTGATATCTACAACCCTTCCAGGCAACGTCCCCTGCTGGCTCAATGTAGTAATCACGGACGCTACCGGTGAGCACACCGTTCTCAAACGGGGTGGTTTCGTGCACCAGAAGCGGGCGCCACCAATAGTCCAGGACATCGTTGTAGTCGCCCTTGGCAGTCGCAACAACATCTGGATCGATACCATAGACCCCGGGACGAATCGCGCTGTTGTTAAGCCTGACCATAACCTCGTCCCCGGCGGTCCACTGACCCCTTGTTCTCGGCAGCCCCGCCGTGTAACCGTTGGGATCACCGGGATCGTTTCCCTGATACGTCCAGCAACGGTCCAGACCCATCTGATCAGAGCTCGGCGCCTGGTCCGAACCGGTGCCCCAAGGCCTGTAAACCGTGTAGTCAATCGGCGCAGTACCCCCCAGCAGGCCAAGGTCCTCCGGAGGCGGATAGTCCCTCCTGTCAACGCCGATATGCCCGTTGCTGCTGGCCGGAAGCTCGAGCTGCACCAGAGTCGATTGAGGCACAGCTAATAAACCACCTTGGACCGTATAGGACTCGATGCGATACGCCTGCGGAGGCCTGTCCTCGACCATAGCCCCGCCCGCCCAGTAAGCAAGATCGGAAACGTCCGGATTAAGAAAACATCCCACAAACATCTCGCCGACCTGGTCCGCCAGAGTACCCGAAGCAGCCCAATAGGCAAACGACTTGTGCCTCGGGAAGAGACCACCCCTGAAGTCCGTCGCGTTGTCAGTCAGATTGAAAGCGAGCGTAACGGTATCCTTCGCTACGCCGTCCGTGCTGGCCGCAGGATCGCTGCCCCATCCCGGGGCCTCGTATGGCACGCCTATGACGCGCGAGATCGAGAGCGGATTCCCGTTTTGGATCGTCACCACACACACAATCGGGTCAAGTGGGTTGCTGTTGCCAGGATAGGGGTCTCGACCGTTCTGCTCCACGTAAAGATAAACGATGAACCAGCCCGCAGGAAGCCGGCCCCTGTCGAGCTCCATCTTAAACGTCTGCGGCTCCATCAGCACCTGCCCCGTCACACGCGAGAACGAGATCGCAGACATCGGGAACCAATCACGAATGTAGTAATAGGAACCTGCGCCAGAGCTATTGGCCACCTGGCCCTCCGAATTGCGGCCAATCCTAGTCGGGTCCCGGTCAACCGTCAGGCTCGTGCGATCGTTGGACGTTATCACGAAATCGTCATACTCAATGCGACCGAATTGGCCTTCTCCGCTGGCATCCTTCTCGCCCTCACCGTAGTCCCAAACGCCATCGCCGTTGTCATCATGCCACTCATAACGACCGTTACCATTCAAATCATGGAAGCGCTCCGCTATCGTGATCTGTTTGCCAACGAGCTCGTTCGGCTCCCAACTCGCAGTCGTGTCAATCAGCCCCACCTGCGCCTTTGCGTTGGCCAAACCACCCTCCTCGGCGACTATCTTCGCATTGGTGAAGCGGCCAGCCCAGAGATATTGGCCGAACATCCGCACCCCCCTGGGGTCCCAATAATACACGTCCGCATAAATGGACCAGTCCACCGGCTTGGTCTTCGTCGTGTTCTCCAGAACAAAAACGACCTCGTTTGTATCCTGACCCATCGTTACGTTCCCAGGCGAGACCGTCAGAATATCGTTCGACGTTACTGTGAGATCGATCGGCGAGACATCCACCTCGTTTGAACGAAGCGTCTTGTAAGTCATGATCGAGGTCTGAACGTTCGCCTCAACCTGATACTTGTATGTCTGCCCGTTCAACGGGTTTGGCGTGCCAGGCTCCGCGTTATCCGGATCGGTAAACGTCGTGGAGGAATAGTTGGCCGCTATACAAACGCCATTTCGATAAACATCGTAAGAAACCTGCGCCTCGAAACCTGCGGCGACCTCTGACCAGCTGAGTTCGACCTCGTTACCGGTCCCTACCACTACCCTCGAAAGGGAATCACGAGTGGCGATATTCTTCACGCCCAGCCTCGGTGGGGTCAGCATCGGGTAAATAACCCAGAACCTATCCCCGGCGTTTGCTATCGACTGGAGTTGAGCGCCTTCTTCAACATATATGACGTTAAGCGTATTCCCGACGATGAGAAACGTCTGAGTCTGCTCGATATTAGGGTTTACATACAGGCCAACCAATGCCTGATCCGACCAAGCAGCACTCTTGTCAACTATGGTCTCAGCACCAACGCTCGTCACCGTGCCCAAGTATCCAACGCCCACGTAAAACGTTCTGGTGGCCGGGTCAGGATCGATGTTGCCTGAAGGGTCCTTCGCCCGCACCTTGAACGTGTAAGAAACGTCATAGTTCGGGACCGGCTGCACGAGCACGGACTCGGGAACCTCGAGAACACAATACAACTGATTGGCAAACGACGACCAAGTGCTGGTGAACGGGTTGAAATACGAGAATCCCATCTTCCCGACGTTGTTGTCCTTCTCGAGCCCGTCCGTGATGGAGTTGTCAACCGCAGAGTAACAGAACATCACGTGCTTTGAAGTTACTACACCGCCCTCCGGGACGAAGACGTTCACGTCCCAAAGCCCATTTCTGTTGATGTCAACGAACGGCTCGCCAGGATCATAACGTCCGTTAAAGTCATCATCGAAATAGGGCTCATAAACCTCGTTACCGCTACCCATTATGTAGGTCTCGGGTGCTATCTGATCGCCCCTTGACGACGCCGAGGCACCACTTGCACCGAACAACATTACGAGAGCGCAAAGCCCGACGGCGGATCGTAAGAACCATCCCCGCTTTAGCATTGCCTTCCTCCTTTATTGACTATCTAAACAGGCTCCAGCAAGAGAGCAACTTCCCACAAACCCTAAAAACAAGAATCCACAATATAATCCACCACGCAAGATGCGCCGCAAACAACGCTATTATGCGAGGCGCCTAAAACTCGTCATTGAACCAAACATTAAGACTTGAGAATATAGAGGAGACCTTCACACATGTCAACCGTGTATATCAAAGTGAATCGACCAGCTCGTTGAACCAACGCCTAATGCTCTCGCCTAACCCCCAGCTTCAGCCCACCGCTTACCTACCAATGCGCCTATCAGCCGCCTGTTACGCCCTAACTCAACTCTATTGGGAGCGTGATCACGAACCTGGAGTACTCGCCAGGCTTTGAACTCAGCTCGATGCTACCTCCATGCTTCTCGATTATTCCCGCCGAAACTGAAAGCCCAAGGCCCACTCCCCCGCCAACCGGCTTAGTCGTGAAGAACGGGTCGAAAACCTTCGTCGAATCATCCGTTTCAACGCCGACTCCGTTATCCTCAATGCTTATCTTGACAACAGAATCCTCCCCCTGAGTCGTGATCTTGATCACAGGCTCGAAATCTGGGTCCTGCCTCCGCTTCGTCGAAACCGCCTCGATACTATTGATGAGAAGATTGGTTATCACCTGGTTGACCTCCGCGGCGTAACACTCAACCTCTGGCAATCCCTCGTAATAACGTGTTTCAAGGCGTATTTTTGAGCCCCTAAACTCATAATCCAAAAGCGAAGTTACTAGCCTCAACTGGTCATTGATCTGCACCGGCTCGACCTCTGGCTTCTGCATCCTCGAGTAGTCAACGAGGTCCTGAACGATCTTCTCGATCTTGTGCACTTCCTTGACGCATGGCACGACGAATCTATTCAACTTGCGCAGATAATAGTCAATGCCCCTACCCTCTCGAGACTCCTGCGCGATAAGCCCCAGTCGTTGTTTGATGACCTCCGGATCATCCAAATCATGAAGCGCTCGATATCCGCGGAAAATATTATCTACATGCCAGAAATAGTCCCCAAAAAGCTTGAGCTTCGGCCCAAGCACCGAGAGCGGATTGGCGATGTTGTGCGTCAGACCAGCCGCTATCTTGCCCAGCGCAGCCAGCTTCTCTGACTGCAAGAGATGTTCATGCGTGCGACCTAGCTGCTCAAGCGCATTCTCGAGCTGAACCGTCCTTTCGCGAACGTTCTCCTCTAGCTTCACATTGACGTCCTTTATGGCCCTCTGCATTTGCTTTATCTCGGTTATGTCGCGCGCCACTCGAACACAGGCCAATACTTGGCCGTCTCCTGAAATAACCGGGGACACGACGATATCTAGAACTCGCTTTGCCCCGTCCCCGTCCTCAGAAACTTCCTCGCCTCGAGAGAGCAGCCCGCTCTTAAAGGTGGCAAGGGCAAGCTGTGCGCTGACGCTCGGACCTTCGGCGCTCTTCGCGCCAGGATCGTCTTTGGGATGAGACAGATCGCTCGAGGCAATGTTGGAATAGATGACGCGAAAATCGGGCCCAATAACATCAAACCTGTCGCCCATTGCCCCAAGCGACGACTCTAAAATCCGCTTGGCCGTCTGAGAAGCCCCGAACGCCCTCAGAAGCTCGTCTTGCTTGTAGGAAATGAACTGGTGCGCAGCAACCGCGAACAAGAACGTGAAGGCCAAGCTTATGTAATCAAATCTGGCAAAGACGGCGGCAAAGGGACCAAACCCAACCCAGATGTCCACGATGTCCCTGAAAACGACCAAGAACTCCGCCGCCAGGGCGCCCGTCAGCAACAGCCAAACGCGCCCAGACCTCCCCGTCATCACGAAATTGACGAGGCAGACGATTATCGCAGAGAATATGCTCAGCGCACTCGCAAACTGAGCAACCTTTATGAAAAGTGGGACTTCCATTTCTTAAGAGCTACATCACTGAAATATGTTTAGCCGTCTGTACGACCAGAAAATGAGAACAAGAAGCATTATGCACCCGAGCGCCATCGTCAGGTAGTTCAGAAGATAGAACACGTCCGCAACTGCGCTCTCCGGCCGGAGAAAGCGCCTGCCCGTCCGGAACAACTCGCTCCCGAAAAAAAGCGACGTAACAACAAGAAAATGCCACCACCACCGCCGGGTGTCTCTGGCAAGCCCCTTGGTCCGAAGAGCTTTGACCACAAACGCAACCGTTACAAGAATAAAAATGAGACAGATCACATCCCGAAGCGGAATGGTGCCGAATACAACCGTTACTATGCTGCTGACGAAATCGAATAGCGGTCTCAAACTCCCTTACTCCTCAGCAAACGACTTCCTCGACAAAGAAATGACAACGGACGAAAGGAGCGCCCCCAACAGAAAGACCGGTCTTGGGCTATGGATTTAGAATGCAATACACATAAATAATGATGCCGGCGATAACTGCCGCTAGGAGGGCGATGACTAGAATGGTGTTGAGTTCCTTCCTACGCCTCTGCTTGATATCATGCCACTCCGCCGCCACATCCTGCTCGTCCTGATGCCGCACCAACTCCCTGAGATCGATCAGCATCCCGCAGCCGGGACACTCGACGATTTCTTGGGGAGGACCCTCACCAGACTCCTTCAACGGAACCTTAACCCTGCAATTAGGGCACACTATCTCCGCCATCAACTCCTCCAGACTACCTAATTAGCGCTCAGGGTTCCCAATTGCCTCAAACCAACCACATAAAATATGCCCAACTCCTGCTGCCATGTCAATCAAAACCGATGAACCGAAGCAGGCGCATTGGCCAATATGCAGCCCTGAATCACTCATCCAAAGCACCTTGTAGTGATAGCCTGATGGCAAAACTGCCACACCCTAAGCGTCAGCTCAGAAGCGTTCTACCCGAAAATGAAGTGGTAGGTGCCTTTGCCCCAGTCGTTGATGAGGAAGTTGAGCCGGCCAATCAGAAGCGAGACACGGGCCATGACTGTGTAGCCAAACGAGGCGCCGAAGCCGACCATAATGAAAACGACGCCGACTCTTGCGGTCCCACCGAGAACGCCCTTATGCTCCTTTGAGAAGAAAAAGAAAACGAGCGTCGCGATCGTTCCCGCGAGAATAATGAAGCTACAGACGCCAGCCCAAAGGCTCGGCTGGTCAAAGAGGTTTATCATTGAGGCCTTGGTCTGCTCAATGAGCCTGGCCTCAATAGTGTAAGGAATTGCGGTGCCACAGCCTATTCCCATTACAAGTGCGATCGTGAATCGACTCAGCCAGTTGTATTTCCGGCTGATCCTGAGAAGAAACAGAAGACCCAGGGCAAAGGGGATCAGCCGAAGGAGGTTGATCGGTTCTTCACCAGATTTGCTGAGGGGCTCGAAGAGGTAGGGATGTAAGCCCTGAAACCAGTTGATTGTGAAGATATAGCCGACAGATACGCCGACGACGAGGTGTTCAGCGATCTTATAGAAAACGTTGTCCTTATATAGGAACGAGTAGATGCTGAGCGTAAGATATGCCGCAACCCAGGCCCAGAAGAGTTCCATGCCAGTCATACTACGAACCCCCCGCCCGTTCTCGACCGGCGGCCTGAGCGGTTTGTCCTTGGCGCCTCGTTGCGAAATAGGCTATATTACCGAGAGCGATCAGGATGATGATCAGGATATGAACGACCGATTGGGCGTCCATGCCAATGGTAGCATTCCCGGGCCAATCGATGAGCTGCTCGTATTCAGCTGCCCCACTGAGGCCACCCAGCAGCCCCACTAACTGCCCCGAATTCAGATACGGATAGGCGTCGCTTGCCATGACCGCGGTGACTCCAGCGCCTACATCACATCCGTATTTCTGGTGCGCAAACATGATCCAGGCCTCATAAGCGGCGCTGCCAGTGAAATCGATCATCAAAGCGATGTCATCATAGTTCTTGACACCATTGAGCATTTCCAGGTCAGAGCTCTGCCTCCCATAGCCGTCTGTTGGAAAGGTGTCGTGAAAGTCCTCTCCGATTCCCATCATCACCAAAGTTACTCCCGGCTTATAGCCCATGTACACGTAATCCTTGCCGTATGACGAGCCAGGGAACTCCTTCCCAACGGTCTCGACTGCGTCTCTGGCGAGGCCTGATCCCGTTGGGTAAAGATTCAACACGATCACCGGCACGCCTCTTTTCAAGCAATGCCTCAGAACCGCAAGTGTCATAGGTCGAAGCTCAGGCACGGTGGATGGATCATAATCAACAGAGACGAGAATCGGTCGGCCCCCGGCCGGGACCTGGTCTACTGCCCGATGAAGATTCCTTACTGGCTTACTAACGCTGATCGGAAGATTGAGCGGCGCTATTAGCGGCGCGATCACAGCCAGCGCAACCAGAATGAAGACTATTCGTCTATCCATCCTGAGTAAGAAACGCCAGAAGCTCATGAAATCAACCTTCTCTCAGTCTTTCATGCCCAAATAAGTGCGCTCAATCCCCAGCATGATCTTCAGGGCCGTTGAGGTCATGCCCAAGCCAACACCGATCATGATCCCGCGCTTTGCGGCCGTGTTCGGCACGTCG
>Ga0307379_10002901_pt1 | contig 25047 bp, 6 predicted proteins | sample UN2MG_FD_202237 | JGI IMG/M metagenome (GOLD analysis project Ga0307379, IMG submission 202237) | Soil microbial communities from Risofladan, Vaasa, Finland - UN-2 | ecosystem: Environmental > Terrestrial > Soil > Coastal area > Acid sulfate soil | place: Finland: Risofladan, Vaasa | collected...
TAAAATCTGATAATATTGTAATTGAGGAATATGCTGATGGACCTTCATATACTTGCTTTGAAACATTCCATGTCAACCCCTCATCATAGCTCATCCGGATAGTTAAGTGTCCGCGGGAAAAGTAGTTGGGATTAGAAAATAAAACGCGAGATCGTGTGTGAGTAGATGTATTTGTAAAACGGTGTATTGAAGCTTGGGTACCAGCAGCTGGAAGATCTTCTTCATCATACCAAGAATCCCACGTATCACCCCCGTTATTACTCCATGCCATTATTCTTTTTCCTCCTCTCTCAGCTCGACAATTTATGACTAATGAACCATTCGAGCTTTCAAACACTTGTGGTTCCTCACCATTTCCGACATATCCGCCTTTAATCCAAGTAAAACCATTGTCGTCACTATAAATAACACAAGCTTCTCCTATTTTGCTAGGAATAATTAATCGACCGTTCGACATCTGAATCCCATTACCTGGTCCTGTTGCGCAATATAATCCTCCTGCGGCTATTTCTTCGGTTAATTCTCTAGGTTCTGACCAAGTAGCACCCAAATCAGTACTGTTCATGATAAATACAGTATTGTAATCAACACAGAATGGCAACCATAAGGTTTGCGTATCGTTGTCGAATAAAGGACAAGGATTATGAACTGTATGTTCTCCTCTATCTTGTAGAACTTGAATTGCACCCCAAGTTACTCCTCCATCTGTGCTTCGTTTCATTACAATATCTATATCTCCTAAATCAGACATTGCTTCAAAACGAGATTCACAAAAAGCAAGCATAACATCACCAGGCAAATTGATTAATGCAGGAATTCGATATCCTCGACCGGGTTGTTCTCCAGTAACAAATAATTGTTGTCTTTGTACGCCATCAGTCCATTGTGGATTCCAAAAAGCTAATGTTACACCAAAAACACCAAAAACGATTAGAAACGCAATACCAGCAGCAGTTACACCACGTATTAATCTTACATCCCTTTTGTACCAGAATTTTTCCAAGAAAAATTTAACACTACTTACAATAAATAACCCGGCATATCCAAAAAACGGGATGGCAAGTATAATTATTAAAACTTCTGGTAGAGAACCAGCTGTTCCGAAGTATAGGAACCGAAAAATGAAAATCAGTAGAATTCCAACAAATATATTCCAGATTGACCAAAATAACAGTAAAACTAATCTGAGTTTTTTACTTGATATTTGTTCTAGTAATAATCCCCGCATTCTTCCTGATTTTCTGCTAAGAACGGTCATGACAAAACTCCATATTGACCCTCCAATAAGCAAAATTCCAAATACGGGCAACACCCAATTTACCACATCTACAATTAAAAATTCACCTCCAAATAAAAGGAGTAAAAGCACCGCAACCATACCTATCAAAACCGAAAATAATATCTGCAAAATTCCAACATAAAGATGCCATTTAGGAGGTTTGGTTAAATAAGACTCCCCCTTTTTTTGTTCTGAATTATTTAAATCTTTTTCTTTAATCATAATCATATCAATGAGATTATCCTTTAAAAAGGTTAAATTAAGATAGATATTTTTTAATTCTAAGTATATTAGCCAAAAGAAGATGAACCCGGGCAGGGTAGTCCTCAAGTGTCCATATTTTATACGCTTTAATCATTCAATTTTTATTTTACTAATTATTTCTGTAAATGAGTATCAATAACGTCGAGTATTTCTTGTATTTTAGGTCTATGTATGAAAAACAAAAGAATTCATAAACATATAATCAATCCTGCTCTTAAATGTTTAATTAACTAAAATTATTTTAATGGAATCAAGGAAATTACAACCATACTTTTAAATATTAATTTTACATATTTGTAATTCGCATATTTGTGGCATAAATTTGAATTTAAATTTAAAATGGGTGTAATCTAAATGAAAAAATCTAATCGAATCTTTTTAATACTTTACATAACATGCCTTTTGTTCAATTCCTTTATTATTATTTATTATATCATACCAAGTGAACAAGAAAATGAAATAAATGAAAACCATTCTCTACCGACTCCAAGAATATCTCAGAATCCTACTAAAAAATGGACATTCATGGTATACTTAGATGCAGATTGTAACTTGGAAACTGCTGCTATAGATGATATTAATGAAATGGAAAAAGAAGGGTCAGATTCGAATGTAAACATAATCGTTCAAATAGATCGTATTCCAAATTACGATTCTTCTAATGGAAACTGGTCGGGTGCAAGAAGATACTATATTACTAAAGATTATCTAATCAGTACTATAAGCTCCCCTGTTATACAAGATATTGGTGAAGTTAATATGGGTGCTGGTAGTACCCTTCAAGATTTCATAGTATGGACAAAATCTAACTATCCCGCAGAAAACTATGCTTTAATATTGTGGGATCATGGTACAGGAATAATGAGAGGTTTTTTCCCTGGAGGTGTGTGCGTGGATGATAGCAGTAATCACGATTACCTAACTATTAATGAAATTGAATCTGTACTATCAACTAATCCTGTAAATTTACTTGGTTTTGATGCTTGTTTGATGGGTGCGACTGAAATTCATTACCAATTAAAAGATTATGTTGATATAATAGTCGCGTCTGAAGACATTGAACCTGGAGATGGATATCCATACAATGACATTCTAAAATATCTCAGACTTAACCCAACTTGTACCCCAAATCAATTAGGTGAACAAATTGTAGTGAAATATCAAAACTACTACTCAAATCCATATTACAGCGTTACTCAAGCAGCTGTCAACGCTTTTACTCCTCAATTTACAAGTAATTTAACTACATTTATAGATGATTTATATCTCGCACTAGATTCTCAATACGATTCTATCAAGCAAGCAAGAGAGATTGCGTTAGAATTTAACTACAAATCGTACATCGACTTATATGATTTTGCCAAAGAGTTAAAAAATCATTGTTACGGCCCAATTCAGGATATGGCTAATAATTTAATGGGATCTATAACTGAAATTGTTTTTAAAGAACTGCATTCCGCATCACAAGCAGGAGCAAGCGGATTAAGTATTTATTTTCCTAGTAGTTTGACAAAATACTCACCCAACTACGAAAATACGAAATTCGCTCAAGATCTTTTTTGGGATGATTTTCTAAAGAAGTATCTAACAAATAGTACCTCTTTAGAATATGATGATCAATTCGAAGAAAACGACGAGAAATCTGAAGCTGCAATAGTAACGCATGGGACTTACAAGAATTTAATGTGTAACGGAACTGATGCTGACTTTTTCAATATCTCAAGTATTTTAGGAAATAAAGTTGAAATTGCGATTTCATTTGATTCTAATGAAGGAAATTTAGATCTGAACCTCTATAATATTACTGGAAGCTTAGTCAATTTTAGCAGAACGGAAAATAATAATGAAAATGTCAGCTATACTTCGACCGTTGATGAGCCTTATACAATCGCTATATACCATTCTGGGCCATCTTATCCCCTTTACCAATCATATGATTTGATGATTGACGATGGGAGCGACGATTACTTTGAAGATAATGACGAGTGGAATACGGCATGGGAAATTAATAATAACACCCTTTATACTGGTTTAATATGCAAGGACTCTGATTTCTATAAATTATATATTAACGAGGGATATTTCATTAACATCACAATTAACTTCAATTACTTTAAAGGAGACTTGGAATTATATTTATGGAATGATTTGACAGCCCCAGAAATAATCGATGGAAGCTCAACCGCAACAGATTCAGAAAATATTTTGAAATATTCGGATTATAGCGGATGGTATGTTATTGAAGTAAATAATTACGAAGATAATTTGGATTACTCGTTAAGTGTTAATGTTTCCTACATCGATGATGAATTAGAACAATATGAGGGGTATTTCAATAATCGTATCAATCGCGCCACTACAATTGGATATGGAGTATTTGACAATTTAACGTGTATTAATGAGGATTTTTACAACATTTCTTTAGTTGCTGACATTTGGGTAAATATAACGATATTTTTTGAGAACGATCATGGGGACCTCGATTTATATTTGATTTATGTTGACAGTTGGTCTCCTTTTGACTACAAGTATGTTGCTTTCAGCACTTCCTATACAGATAATGAGTTTATATATTATAAAGTCGAGAGGGGTGGAAATTATTATATCTATGTTGATGACTACGAAATAAACTTAGATTATCTGCTTAGTGTTAATGAAACAATAATAGTTTGGGACGATGAATTTGAAGATAACGAGTGGTTTGATGTCGCATCAGAAATTGAAATAGGAATGTCATACCAAAATTTAAGTGCTATAGATTGGGATGCTTATTCTTTTAACATTGAGGAAGGTGAGAATATTTCCATATCCTTGGAATTTGATTTTGCTGAAGGTGATTTAGACTTGTATCTAATAAATTATGATTTGACTACAGACGAAGCGCATATTATTAATGTAAACAACTCATACTCGAACCAAGAGCTAATTATTTTTCAGTCGTTACATAACGCTACTTATTATATTCTCGTTTTCCCGAACGAATTTAATTTGTGTTACAACCTAACTCTAAGCCAAGCAAATGGATTCCCCCCTACAAATGGAAATGAATCATATATTTCATTTTTAGAAATTCCCCTATTATTCTTAAATATATTAATTGGAATTATTGCCATATGCATGTTGAAAAAGAAGAAAATATTAACCCAATACAAATAGATATGCTATTCCTTTGAGAAATAATAATTTTTCGAGGTCATTCTTTATCGAAATAACAATCATCCCTTATTCAATAAATATACCATAAGAAAAATCGAGCGTGAGCATTTAAAAGTAACTTTACATTAGTTTCTAAAAAACAGAGATAAAAATATAAGAAATTTGGTTGTCTATTACTCGTTAATTGCTTCTATCAGATAAAGGCCAGCTAGTATTATTTGGAGGATTCCAATACCAATTGTGATATAAGAAAATATCTTATGATCCCTATCATAATTTGGGAGATATCCCGCTATACCTGCTACAAGCTCAAGTGGGAGAAAAATTTTATCCCATTCATCAAGCTTTTCATTGAGTTCTTCCATATTTTTATAGAGAGTCTCATAAAATTGAGCCAGCTTTGATAATATCTCTTCTTCCTCTTCAGTTAATATATCTAACATTATAATAATATTAATTAGAGCCACTGGTAATTTCTTAAGCATATCTACTAAGAATTTAATTATTTTTTGTTTTTTTGTTAGTTCTTCTTCTTCCTCTAATAATTTTTTCATTGTTTCCGCCAACTGTTCGTCGGAGAGTGCCCCAGGTTTTCCCCTCTTTAGAAATTGAATTCCTGTTACAAGAGACATTATACCTGCCCCTAGAAAATACCAGGCACGATCATAATCGTTCTTAGAAGTCGAACGAATTGTATCGGACATAAAAAACCTTACGAGATAAGATGTAAAAGCCACTACAAGACCTGCATATTTAATAATTGCAATTACAAAAAATGAGGAGGGCAATCCTATTGAGGCAACCCCTATACCAACTGCTAACATCCAATAATCTGCCGATGTAGCGGCTCCTGAAAATATTTCGGGAAATCCAAGTATAAACTTTTCGAGATCCCAAGCTCTTATATTTTCTTCAGAATCAGTTAGGTGTATAATTTCTTCATCAAATTTCCTGTTTGGTTGTTCAACTATGAAATCATCAATTATTGAGTTAAATCCTTCCGAAATCGGATTCCTTCCTAATTCTTGAATAGAATCAGAATCCTCACCAACATGAAAATCAAATTTAGGCGGCATAAATGTAATCATTATCTCAATTATTCTAACCTCTGCAAGAGTAAACCAGGCATTTATATTTGGTAATTCAAGATCAAAAAATTCATAATATCCCATCGATCTTGTATAACCCGTCTCAAATGAAACAGTTCCGAAATTCACTTTGACTGTATTAACTGTATAAATCATAGAAGATCCCGGAATTAGGGCTGTGATTCCTAAGAATATTAAAGCGATTGCACCAATGGCTAATGTTAAAAATAGTAATGTTATTCCAAACATCATCCACGCGAAAATTAGTATTATTGCTCTTATTATGAGCCATAGCAAGTCACCGAGAAATTCAAGTACAGCCATTAAGACCGCCCCTACAACTTCAACTATTTGTTCCCAAATTGCCGCTATTGCCTCTCCAATTGCAACAAATATGCTTACAACGAACTCTACAATAGCAACTATAACCTGCACTAGCCATTGCAAGAATGTGCGAGGCTGCCTTCCTTGAGCAGAATTCTTGTAATTAAACAGCCAAGGAACGAATACTAATGCAGCACTGGGTAAATTCAACATTACTGCCGTTATACCATTTTCTTTGGTTGAAGCATAACTATAGACGATTCCTGTCTCATTTGTTGTTTCATTTATGAGACAAGTGAGCAGCATGTTTAATACTTTCATAGCATCTTTAGAGGAGATTTCGAATCTTACGAACACAAAATCAATATCATCACAAGCAGCTTCCGTTTCACCATTTCTTTCAACAGAAATGAATTCTGATTTTTCCTCTTCGTATAAGACGGTCTGGTTTAATGTTTTGTCTTGAACATGTTTATTTAGAATAGTTTCAGTAAATAGTGAGGTTGGAATTAGAATTACATTTGGACCTTCTTTGAAAGGCGTTCCAGCTCCTGAATCTTTAACGTATAGTTGAAAAATATTCATCCGTTCTTGTCTCTGGTAATGTCCATTAAAGGTTGTCCCATTATCATATATGGCAATGGTATTTACTTTATCAAGGCCTAGTGTTCTGACTTTAACTTGCATATAATTATTATGCCCAAAGAAACCTCTTTGTGAAGCAGATAGATATTCTTCATGTCCAACATTACCAATAGTATAGGTTGAATAAGCTGAAATGAGATTATTATCCCAAGCTCCACCCATTTGCCAGAGACCGAGTTTCAATTGAATTGTATTACCCTGAGTACGTTTATCATCATCAATATTTGCGTAATAATAATAGGCATTGAAATATGACTTCCGATTATGATATCTTCTATGCATTCCAAACCACCACCATGAGAACCGAACGACTCTATCAGCAGAAGCCTGTTTTGTTGGAGTGCAGAAGAGGTAATTTGATCCCCCAGATGTCAATCCAACAGTTATTTCTAAATTAGGACTTCCTTGAAAAAACCATAAGTTTCGATGATGACCGTAGATAGGATTAATCTCGATTATTATGTCGCGTAATGGATCTCTATCAAATCTATCCCATACACCGTCTCCATCAGTATCCTTACTTAAGGGATTGGTAGGTTCACCCCTGTCGTAAATCTCATACTTGTCAGACCATCCATCCCCATCAGTGTCCCATTTTGCGGGATTTGTAATCCAAGCTTCTGTGTCTTCATATCCAGCTTGTATGAATGTGTCCGTTTCTATAATAAATTCGTTTACATTGATGATCTCATCGTGGTATGTACTTTCAATTTTTAACCTTAACCGATAAGTACCATAATAACCATTAGTCATGAAAGGAATAAGATAAGAGAGATCAATGGTTTGCTCATATAAAAACACTTCATAATTGAAAAAATTTTCAAAATTACTAAATAACAACACGTCAGGAATCGTACTATTCATGTCCTCCTTTAATAGTTCAACTGTAACATTTCCATTTCCCTTAGGGATGCCATCAGACACTAGTTTTAATTGGAGATTAGCATCGTATACTCGACCCAAATAAGGAATCTCTAGAGAATATTCATCATATTCTCCTATATAATCGTGAATATTATCACCAACATTGTAATTAGGATCCCAAGAATATCCTAATGCGTCTATATAATTAAGGTAACCATATTGAGTTGTATCCATCATAAAATAAACATTACCTACTTCAGTAATATTAACATTGAAATTGTAGTCCCCATATTCTATACCATTTACAGAAATCTTCCATGAATTGTGTGCTAATCCAAAATATCCACCTGTAGTGGACTCAAAATCCACTTTCATATGATACCATGTATTATCAGCTATCGGACATATGGTGTAATACCCATTATCATAATATTGAAGGTTACTCGCCGATATGTTTAATATGATGCTGCTAGATTGTCCAATATAATTTTGTAACCTAAATACAGAACCATATGCCGAATTGGTAGTTTTCCACCACCATTCAATAGTACCATAAGAATGTGTGTCATCGAAATATTGAATCAATCTAGGTGTATCAATATTAGAATTATCCCCTATTTCTAACACTCCCCTATGCCCATCATTTATTATTGATTGATTCACATAGATGTCTGGACTGCTAAGAAAAACATCCCAATTCCCAGCTAATAAGGGGGTTATATCATAAGGATTAATATTGCCTCTCCCATAGTCATATATATCTTGATAACCTAGACCGTCATGACTAGAATTATCCCAACTGTACCCAACTGCATCTAAATAGGAATAATAAGTCGATGGTTCAATCTCTGTAGAAAAAATAATTCTATCAGCTGAACTCTGAAAGTTTTCAAATTGATAATTTCCATATTCTACTCCGTCTAAATAGACATAATAATTATTTTCTGCTAATCCCTTATAAGCTGGAGCTCCAGTACATCTAAATTGGATACTAATATGATACCAAGTATTGCTATTTATAATAGAGCCTATACAATCATGCCAACTACCGTCGTAATAGCGTAAAACGCTATTTTCTATTGATAAGCGTAGTAAATTTGTCCCCCCATCGGCTACGGACCATATAGTTGGAAGAGTTGAATTGGTAGTTCTTACCCAAAATTCAATATTCCCATAGTTTTGAGCCGTTGTAAAATTGTTATAAATATCAACTCTCCCCTCAGCACTTTCATCACTCAATTCTAAAACATTTTTGTGCCCCCCTACTGATGAAATTATTTGAACTAAACAATTACTATCACTATTATCAATTTCAACATAATTTAGATTTGTCCCATTCGTCCCTATTTCTTCATCGTTGAAATCATAAGTTCCATAATATATTCCATTTTCCATTATAGAATCAAAATTATGAGAACCTGAATAAATACCTCGAAGTGAATCCATAGTGTTATTGACATTAATTACATCCTTTCCTTTAACCAATAAACCCATTTCCACTCCATCCATTATACCATCTTTATCGTAATCATCATTATTTGGATCTAAATATTTTAGAACTTCTATATTAAATTCTTCAAGCAAGCATCCCGCAGAGGTATCATTGATCCTAATTTCATACTCGCCTCTATAATCTAAAGAATTATTTTCTATTAATTCCCTAATATCAAGAGCTTTTGAGAAATACCTTTCTTTATTCGTAGTTTCATTGAATAACAGAAATTTATCATCAACTTTAGTAATCATAACATTCAAGTCAGGCACATCAGTGATACCATATTCACTATTAGTAGTTTCCTCACCGAATGCTAACAAGAAAACTATTTGAGCATTAGCTGCTCTTGAACAATATTCATCAAACCTTATAGAAATTGGTTCAGATAAATCTTTTCTTTCATCGATTTCATATTTCGAAGATTGCAATTCACTAGAATCTGATAGGAAATCATGATCAGAATCGAAATCTAACGGGTTAGTATAAAATCCCCATCCAAATAGTTCTTCACCATCCGTCAATCCATCCTCATCGGTATCGGCTGTGTCTAATGCAGTTCCGAGATTAAATTCTCGAAAGTCTGATAAACCATCATCATCAGCATCTATTTTTGTGGGATATGGATCGAGATTATCCGTTAGTCCATCCGAATCCGTATCTGGATTGTGCGGATTTGCGCCAGAACTATATTCACCACCATCTAAAAGACCGTCGTTATCAGTATCATTATCAAGAGGATCCGATGTCACATGAATAATACCAAAAAGTTCGGAAGAGATATTCCAACCAAAAACTTCGGTTGAATCGAACAATAAGTCATCGTCAGTATCTCTATCATTTGGATCAGTTCCCGAAGACCTTTCACCAATACCATAAATGTTGTAACCATCCCAGAGTCCATCTCCATCTGAATCAACATCATCAGGAAGGGTTCCAATAAAAGTTTCATAGTCATCAATTAAACCATCACCATCTGAATCCAAATAATTTACTCCAAAAACAAATTCAATTCCAGTAGCTTCTACCATCCATTCATAATCATCTGGGACGCCATTTGCATTATTATCAAGAATATTTCTAATGGTGAATGTAGCAACATTACTTTTTCCACTAAATAAGTCTGTAACAGTGACTTGGCCAATGCATGTCATCGTATCAATAAAATTGTTAAATAAATAGATATTACGAATTCCAGTGCTTCCGCTATTGACAACAACAGTGTTGTTACCATATGTAAGAGTCCACTTAAACATCATGTTATTGACATCATTCAAATTATCAAACACATAAGCATTTAGGGTAATAAGACCCCCAGAGGGACCACTATAAAAATAATTAGATGTTAATACCATAGGCGGTAGATCTTCTACAATTACTGTTATATTGACGAGATCAAAATTACTATCTTGATCTTCAACTTTTAGCTTATATACATATATTCCATCCTCTAAAATTACAACTGGTTTCTTATTGTTTCTTAGATTAGAAAGTTCTAAACCATAGCTATCGTACCATGTGTAGGTTAAGTATTGCTCGTCAATAAAACTATCATAGATTTCTAAATCTAAGACTATTGCATGCCCTTCAATTCCCTGGAATGTAAACGGCCCACGGATTTCAGGCGCTTGCTCTTCAATTAATACAGTGGTATTGTCTATGTATGTGTTTCCATAGCAATCAACAACAAACAGCGTCAAATTGTAGGTCCCTGATGTACTCCAAGAATGAATGGGATTTTGAATTCGTGAATATGTACCATCCCCAAATGACCATTCAAATCGGTAATCACTCTCATCTAATTCTTCATTTCCAAAAATCATAATATTTGAAATCAATTGAACTGGTTGGTCTTCATTAATTATATTAGGTAAATCGCCGGTTACTGCGAATGGTGAAAGATAATCAACCGTTATTAAATCACCTGTTATAGTTTGAAGTTCTCCATCATCAGCTATCACTTGAATCAAGTATTCACCCTCATTACCGAAATTTAAATTACCTTCAAAAATGGGGCCAAATTGGCTTAATATGTCGATATCTAAAGTTAAGTCCTGTATTTTTATCTCATCATTGGTACCATTATTATAAACTATCGTAAAATTTCCTGAAAAATATTTTAAATCTTCTAACCTCGTTTCATTTCCAATAGTCGCTAGTGGTTCAGAAGCAGAGCACTTACGGACAGCAAGCCAATCAACTTGAACCTCGCTTACTCCAGAGAGGTTAGTCCATACTTTAAGCCTGAGAGCTCTATTTAGAGTACCAATCGAAGTATCAACCGAGGAAACCATAGAACCATAGTGGTATTCAGAACCACTCTGTGTAGCATGAGTTAACAATCTTACTGGGTTCACAAGTTCTGTAATATTTGAATCAATTGAATATAAAACATCATTCTGAAGATATTCCGCGAATGATGTGTTTACCCAACTAAAATCTCCAGTTACCCAAATGCCTTCTGATGGGCTAAAGGTAGCCCCTGGTTCAGTATTATTATAACCATCTGTCATTCCATGATCTATCCAAGCAGAATGAAATCCTAGAAGGGTATGAGTAGCCAACGGATTGGTGGGATCACTATATAATCTCAAAATACCGCCTGAAACGGTAACATTACTATATATATCGTCATCATAAATCCATTTACTAGGATCTAGAATAGTGTTGCTAAAATCATCAAAAAGCGCAAAAACCTTTGATCCATTACTTTCTGAATTTACGAGTGGATTTCCATATTCCATATTAATAATCGAAGTATCAGCTATAGGAATTTTTACCCATATAGTAGATGTTCCTGTTGCATTCCAGTTTTCTATCCAATAATTCAACTTTTTTCCATTAATTGCGTAAAATCTAATGTCACTTCCATCAGGTTTCATTTTTGAGTAATCAAAATTAGTCGTATTAAATTGAATTTTAATTTGATAATCATCTTCTGGAGTTGTAGGGTTTAATGTGATAATCCTTGAGTAATTCATCCTATTTGAAATGGTAATTAATTGATGATAATCGGAAACAAGGCTAAATATCGTGATATTATACACTTCTGAGGAAATTGTAGGAATTATCGGTATTATGTGAGGTGAAAGATTGTAAAATTCAAAGCCTCTGCTGGTGTTAAAAGTTATTTTTAATTGCGCATTACCACCGTCATCATCGGTAACATTTGTATATACATGGTGAAGTACTTCTAAACAGTCTAATATTGAAAGATCTCCAAGTCCTAAATCACCCTCTAGCAAATTTAAAAGAGTATCTAGATCATATTTTGGGTCTATAGAAAAATTTAGATCCAAATTTACAGGGAATATGGAATCATCATAAAATTCAGATGCAATTGTTTCATTAAACGAAATATTTGCATAAGTTTTCCCTCCTAGATCAAAAACATCAATAGAGTAATTTATATTATTTAAATTATAAATATATGAAGAATTAGTGGCAGAAACGTTTAACAATAAAAGCGAATTAGTTTTGTATAATATATTTAGGCTAATATCATCCATAGATGGGTCCCATACATGAGTAAATAGGGTAACAGGATACTTAAAATTATAATTACTATTATCATAAAAATACTGATTAAGAGCAATTTCCCACGCACCATTAGATCCTCCATAAAATTTCCCAGATGATAAAACAAGTTCCTCTCCATTTGAAAATTCTAAAATTAAGTCATATTTAATCCAGGTTAAATCAGGAATTGGTACTGAAGAATTTACAACAAGTATCCAATCTTTTAAAAGAGACAACGAAATCAATTCTTTAGCTGTGTATATAAAATTACCTTCCGTATTTGCATACTTAAGAAGATATTCTTTTTCGGGAGTACCGTTAGCAATCAAATTTATACTAAAATTTAAGTTAACTTCTACTTCAGATCTCGTTATTATTAGTGAAGTATTTGCTACAATTCCAACATCCCAAATGCTTAAAGTAGGATCAGAATTTAATACATTAATACTTCTGGTGTCATATGCGCTTAAACCTTCTTGATCTTTAGCTACTATGCAAACATTACCATTATAGTCATCTTTATAAATATTAGTTGATTTCCATCCACCTGCCTCAAATCCGTCTAAATTTTCAGGATCTACTATAGTTCCATTAAACTCATAATTCCACCAGTATTCAAGACTTGGCATATCATTTGAATCATCTAATGTATCTATATTAAATCCTACTGTTTCTCCTTCGTATATTGTAATAAGACCAGTAGGATTAGAAAAATTTACATCAGGAGCTCGGTTATTTATTGAAACAAATCGTGTAGTTGAACCCATTTCACCATTGTTATCTTTAACTGTTAAGGTTACTCGATAAAGGCCCGATTCTGAATATTGATGATACACATATTTACCATATGCACTCGTTCCATCCCCAAATTGCCAATAATATCTTAAAGAATCTTTATCACTTTCAGTATCTGTACTATTCACCGCATTTAAAAGGAAGACAGATTTATCAGGGTAATTCGTTGTTGGCCATCTGTTGTCTCCAACATAATAATAAGGATCCCATGAATACCCAATTGCGTCTATAAAGCTAACACCTACAGCACTTATGCTCGATTGTATTAGAATTTTATTTATTCCTAAAACGCCTTGATTATCAATTTCATACACTTTCGATTGAATGTCATTTATAGTTATTCTAAATTGTTGACTTCTGAGATTGTAATAATCTCCACTGGAATTGTCAATACAGAAATCTATTCTAACATGAAACCATGTGTTATTGTTTGGGCTATCAATTTCAAAATTAGAATAAAAAGGTTGAATGGTGTGATAATTATTAGACGTAGTATACTTCCAATCGCTTTTGTCCATTAAAAATTGAAAAGCAATATCAGAATCGTCCCATAACGATATTGACCATGACTTTGAATAACTATTATTAGTTTTGACCCAAAATTCAACTGAACCAAATTCTTGATCTGCAAAGACATCTTCCATTGAGATTGCATTTTTATCAAAACCATCTTGAAGTTTCACAACTTTCTGGTGAATCCCACCTTCTTCGACCACTTCTAACCTCGTGGAGGTTGGTTCAAACCATTGATAGGGATCAATATAAGTAACATCCCACCCATTAGGAGTAGAATCAATAATCGCATCTCGCCAGTCATAAGTAGCTATATATTCTGTCATTGTTAGCCCATAATCATTGTCCAACCCAAAACCGATTCTAGCTTGAGGAGGACTATTTACTATAGTAATACTTTTGACCATTTGATTAAGAGCCCCTTGATCATCAATAACCGTAACAGTTACTGGATAAACTCCCGCATTCCTCCAAGAATGGGTTATCGAACTCTCATTAGTGGTGACTTGATTTTCAGCACCATCTGCAAAATTATAAACATAAGTTAGCACTCCAGGCACCATATCCACTTCAGAGTCAACTAAATCAGTAATAGAGATATTCACGATTTCGTCCTCTCCCGCTATGTTATTAATGCTACTAAATGATATATTGAATTCAGGAGCAATATTTTCAACAATAAGGTTAAGCGTTTTATTAACAATCTCAGTTGAAGATTCAAAAACAGTGAGCATCACTTGATATGATCCTTCTGTTGCATATTCATGAGAAATGTGATCTACAACAGTGACAATTTCGGTAAACCCATCACCAAAATTAATATAACTTTCTTGAAATACCCCTGAGATGCTCCAACTGAATTCTACGGTTTCACTTACATCCACGGGATTAAGATCCGATTGAAATGTAGTAATATTAGGAGCAGCCCATACGGTTGGGAAATTTATAAAATATGAAGTTAGGATAATAAATGCAAGCGATAACGCTGAAATATATCGTTTTATCCCACTCTTACTAAAAGATATCTTTTTCATCTAAATCCCTCCTTCTTTTTCTTCTAAAATAATATAGTGATACCGCAACTCCAGCAACCACTCCGGAAATTATTAAAATTATTAGTAATATTAATAACAAATCCGGTGGCCATGGTGGTTCGGCATGTGAAGTTATTGCTACTTCAACTTCAACATAGTTAGAGCTAAAATTTCCATAGCTATTAACGGCATCGACTCTATAATAATACTTACCATTTTCACTTACATTTATTTGATACCTATACTCAGGCCAAACGAAGTCCGGCGCAAAAGTGTCTAGAACTTTGATATCACTATCTGATTCATTCATTGGAGTTGATGAATTATATATTACATAATAACCTGCAAATTTCGATTGTGTCCAGCTCAAGAAAAAGAGACCATCATCATCAACAGTTTCAGTGTCTATTTCTTTTGATAAAGTAAATTGAGAAGGTTGTTTTTGAACATTAACACTAACACAATTTGACATTGTTTGCCCTACTTCATTAGAAGCAACAACTACAAAATAATAAACTCCGTCAATTAACTCTTCACCTGCTAGACAGGAGTTATTGATCAGCCCTTCTTGAATCAGATTACCTTTATTATTTATATTATTTATAAAAGTGTTATTAACATAAACGGAATAATTCAGTGCCCCAGATGAACTCGACCATGATAAGATAATTGTCCCATCTGTATCTATAACAGGTAAAGGTTGGTTTAGAGCAAAAAGATCTGGGGGAAATTGTACAACAACTCGAATTGAATTAGAACTCGCGTTTCCATACTTATTGAAGGATATAACTTTATAGTAATAAATACCTCTTACTAGATTTTTAATTGAATAAGTACGATTCGTATTTCCTGAAACAATTTCAACAAGACTACTGTTAATAGTTATTTTTTCGTCAGATTGATACAGAGTATAATTATCTGCTCCCAAAGATTCTGTCCAAAACAAGTTGAAGGCCCCATCTGTATCAAATCGAGAAGCATCAGTAGTTAAATCAAAATCGGTTGGGGAGGAGAATACTTTGAGTAGGAAAATGTCATTATCGCTATCTAACATGGTAGTTTTCCCCGTAAAATACTGACTATTTGAGGAATCAATAATTATTGCAAGTCCTACATCTTGAATACCATTACTAAATTTTTTATGCCATTGATATACACCAGAATTATCGAATTTAACCATACAAGCACGAGTCTTGTCAACATCTTCAATTGATCCTATTATATATATATTTTCTTCCGAATCAAGAGCTATATCATACCCAAAATTGTTCTCATTTCCCCCCCATGTTGTGTTCCATTGAAAGTTAAATCCAGCAAGATTAAATTTTCTTAAGATTATATTGTTTCCTGCTGAACCTGTAGGATCCTTATTTCCAACGACGTATATACTGTCTGATCCAACAATTAATGAAGATGTATCACTCCAATTATCATCCCCCCATGTTTTATTATCTAATAAGTTCCCATTACTATCAAATTTAGCTAAAAATAAATCACGATGCACTGCTCCATAACTTTCACAATATCCCGTTACATAAATATTTCCTGAACCATCAACATCTACATCATACGCTCCATCACTTTTAGTTCCTCCTTGGCCCCACGTTTTATTCCACAATAAGGCACCGGAGTCATCAAATTTTAAAACAACAGCATCTCCATAGTCCAAATTTTCCTTCGTAAATCCAACAACATAAATATTACTCGAATCCACTACAATTCCATGTCCTGTGTCTTTTTTATCGCCACCCCAAGTTTGTGCCCAAAGCAGTAACCCATTATTATCAAATTTTAATAGACTAACATCATAACTATCATTAACTCCAAAACTCTTCGTCCATCCCGCTACATAAATATTATTTGAGGCATCAACATCAATAGATAAGCCAGCATCATCAGAAGAACCGCCCCATGTTTTATTCCATTCAATATCACCACCACTATTATATTTTATAAGAATCGTGTCATATGCATTTTTTGAAGAATCCATTATCTTACCTGTAACAAAAACATTTCCAAATGAATCTAAAACGAGATCTCTACCTTCGTCTGTACCATTATTGATAAAAACAGAATCATTCCATGTGAAATCAGATAAGGTTATATGTCTTCTAACGATGTTATATTTAAACTGTTCGGTATTTACTATTGAGTCATTTTTATACATATGAATTGACATAGCGACGATAATTCCGAATAAGATTATCAGTTTTATTTTTCTTGTAGTTTTCAGCATGTTGGATTTACCCTACAATTATAATTTAATTAGTATGAATTTATTAAATAAAAATTTTGGATCTAAGCTATGACAATGTTGTCATCATTTTTAAATCTATATCTACATTTTTTCTTTAGATAGTTTTATTGATTCCATTTAAAACAAGTTGGAAATTACTAAGTTTATTTAGCAGTATCAAAACCTATTTTATCCAACCAATTTCCTTCTTTCCTTTAAAATCTTGGATTCTACATTGAAGAGCAAAATTCTTAAATATGTTTTTTAATTCTTTGTAAATTATAACATTTATGTAATTATTTAATTAAGGTGAAATCCGTTTGAAAAAATTTAAAAAAAAATTCATTGTGTTAATTGCTCTACTTGTACTTTGTTCAAGTAGTTTTATCCAATTTGTCGATTTAAATACTCCTAATAGTCTAATTGAGAATTTTTCCATTGAAAATCCTTTTCTTAAGCTTAATAATCAAAATATAAATATTACTACTCCTGAAAATAAAACATATACTAAATCGATGGATGGGTATTATCCTGCTACATACGGATTTGAGTGTGATGAGAATAATAAGTTCCCAAAAGGATGGTATGAAAATTCAGGTGCAAATGGATATGCGAAAGTTGTAAATGGAATTGGGGGACATAATAAAGTTCTAGAATGCTATAGTAATTCTTCAGACGATTCACGGGTCGATTCGATTATATTTTTTGATCCTCAAGAGCAAGGTTCAGTTGAATTTTGGTGGTACAAATCTTCAAGTTATACATCCGCTGCGATTGTGGATTTCTGGGGAGAAACTCCGGGCATGTGTATCTCAATTAGGGTTGATCACTGGGAAGCTCCTAGCCAGAATAAAGTTGAGTATCAATCTGGCGGTGGTTATTTGGATACGGGATATTCTTATTATACAGATGATAAATGGATGCATATCCGTATAGATTTTGATTGCTCTTCCGATACTTATAGTCTTTGGATTGATCAAGTATTATATCTTGAAAATATTGATTTCATTAATTCAAAAGACGAAACTGGTATTAACCAAATGAGGTTTGATAGTTATAATGCAGGAAACGCAGTTCTATATTATGTTGATGCAGTAGGTTTTTCTTGGGATCCAAATTATGATATATCGAATAATTTCCACGAAGGACTATTGCTAAGTTTTACAAATTCAACGACGCTCGATTGGATAGGGTATTCATTGGATGGTCAACCGGATAAAACGATTTTTGGAAATATTACGATTCCAATACCGGAAGAAGGCATTCATACTATTCAAGTACATGGGAATGATACTTTAGAAGTTCCTCATAATTCTGCAATTAGATATTTTTCAGTTGATTTACCAATAGACATAATCACTCCTGAAGATAAAACATATGAAGCACCGATGAGCGGGTATTATCCCGCAACATTTGGATTTGAAAACACTAAAAATGAGAGTATTCCTGAAGGTTGGTGGTTTTGGACTAGCGATCCATCTGGTGATGCAGAATCATTTGTACTCAATGAAGTTGATGGACATAAAAAAGTTATCAAGTATAAGCATGGAGGTACTACTGGAACAGGCACACAATTAGACTCACCTACCTTTACTCAGCAAGTTTCGGTTGGTACATTAGAGTGGTGGATGTATTACGAAGATAATGGACTAAATCATGATGCACATTTATTTGTTGGTGATTATCTAAAGCCCGGGAGCGGGTTTCGCGCAGCTATAGTTGGTTTGAAGGGTGACGGGAGCGTTATGTATAATGATGCCTCTCTACAATTGTTCCATGGCGTAGGAACATATGACTTAGATACTTGGCATCATTTTAAATTGGATTTTGATTGCTTTATAGACAAATATAATTTAACGGTAGATGGGACTATAATTGCTTCTAATATGGGTTTTATTGATGATCTAGATTATCTACAATATTTACGTATTGGATCTGACACACTTTCAAATTGTTCAGCATATTATGATGCTTTTGGTTTTTCATGGGAACCTGGCTACAACCTTGGAGATAATCTGAAAGAAGGATTATTATTAAGCTTTACTAATGAAACTGCCCTTGATTGGATTGGTTATTCATTGGACAATCAACCTAAAAAGGTAATTCGAGGAAATACAACTCTTCAAATGCCTAGCGATGGAGATCATACAATCCAACTATTTGGAAATGATACATTTGGAACCAATTATGAATCAGATATCCGTCAATTTTCGGTTTATCATATAAATATAACGACTCCTGAAAATAAAACATATTATGAGCCGATGAGTGGGTATTATCCGGCAACGTATGGGTTTGAAAATGATATCATAGGGGCATCTCCGCAAGATTGGAATAAAATATCTGAAGCAGATAGAAAAACAACGGTAGAAGAAATATATGACGACCATCGACATGTATTAAAAATGTGGGACAATACAGCATCCATTGAGTTAACTACTAGAAATAATTTTCAATCCCAATTAACTGGAAAAGTCGAGTTTTGGTGGGCAGTTGGAGATATTAACGACCAATTTTCTATGTTGTTAGTTGATCCCGATTGGGGTGTTGTATTTTCTATTAGAGATGGATATTTCAAATATCGTGATAGTAGTATATACCATACCATTTCTGGAGCCCCAATTCCTCAAATCAATAGGTGGTATCATATTCGAATCGATTTTAGATGCAATGAAGCCCCGGCTTATGAAGGATTAAGTGAGAATCGGTATTTTGTATATATTGACGGAGCAAAATACGGGGAATTTCCTTTTGTAAACAATATGAATTCAATTAACCAGAGTGCATTTAGTATAGGGATTGGTTCAATGCAAACAACTTATGTTGATGCTATCGGGTATTCCTGGGATCTCAATTATGAAATTGGAGATAATCTGAATGAAGGTTTATTACTCAGCTACGAAAATAGTACCGCTCTTGATTGGCAAGGGTATTCATTAGATGGACTTCCTAATAATACAATTATGGGGAATACGACGATTCCATTACCGGATATAGGACAGCATACGATTCAAATTTTCGCGAATGACTCATTAGGACTGAACTACTATTCGGATATAAGATATTTTACTATTAGAAGCCCAATTTCTATCATAACACCAGAAAACACAACATATACCGAACCAATGAGTGGCTATTATCCTGGAACATATGGATTTGAAAATGATGCTGATGGGACATCTCCAGAAGGATGGATAAACCAAGATTGGAGTGGTTGTACTTCAGAAATAATTAGCGAATTAGGAGGTCATAAAAAAGTTCTACGACAGACTGATAATAGTCCTGGTTATGGGGCTGTAGTAAACCGCACGTTCACATCAGCCCAAGATCACGGAACTGTTGAATTTTACGCTAGGGTTTCTTTAATTACGCCAGGGACTAGAATGTGGCTCGATCTAAATAGTGCTTCAGGACAAGAAATATGGCTCATAATGGATAATTCAGGTATAAAATTTTGGGATGGTGGACCTTGGTACGATATAATTCCTTCTGGAATCACTGCTAACACTTGGTATCATTTTTCGATTAGATGGAGAAATACTGGAGCACCATCATATGAGGCTTTAGGCGAGGGAGAATGGAAGGTTTTTATAGACGAAGTAGAATATGGTAATTACAATTTAAGTTATGACGATAATATGATCTCTGTTAATTTAGAATCTGGTGCGGCTCCTTCTGGACATATTACTTATTGGGACGCTGTTGGATTCGATTGGGACCCAAATTACAATATTGGGGACAACTTGAAGGAAGGATTATTACTTAGTTTTGAAAATTATACTTCATTAAATTGGACAGGATTTTCATTAAACGATCAATCCATCAATCCAATTTTGGGAAATACCACTTTTACAATGCCTTTTAATGGACTATACACAATTCAAGTTTACGGGAATAATTCAATGGGGACAAGTTATGAATCTGATGTAAGATATTTTTCAGTTAACTTTTTCTCTGATCTGAGCATTTCTACTCCTGAAAATAAGACGTACACAGAACCTATGAGTGGTTATTATCCGGCAACTTTTGGATTTGAAGATGATAAAGGGAAAACTGATACTTCAATTAGTTTTGTTGATGGAATTGAATCAGGATCAAATATAGTTAATGTTTCTGAAGAATTGGATGGTCACAAGGATTATCTAGATTATCAAGATGACAATTATTTTTATAATAACTTTTCTTCACAAACAATAGGATATATTGATTTCTGGTTTAGAACAGAGACATTAGATTCTATGCTCGGGGATCAGTTATGGATCTCTGTAAGAGATTCTGCCAAAGATGCCCTTACTTTGCAATTTTATAATGGTGAAATTAGGAGTCTGGAAGATGGTACCTGGTCTCCTAGTCCAGGTTGGTATTTTTATTCTACAGATACATGGTATCATATATCAATCTTATTCAATTGTTCTTCGGAAACATATAGTGTGTGGATTAATAATGTCCTTATAAGAAGTGAAAAGGATTTTGCGTATTCTTCGACATATGATTACAGTGCAGGAGTAGAAGAATTAAGATTTGATGGCTTTTATTCCCCCGTAAGAAGGTATTTTGATGCTATAGGATATTCTTGGGAATCTAATTACAATGTTAATGATAATTTAAATGAAGGTTTGTTCCTTAGCTATGGAAAAAATACCAATCTTGATTGGCAAGGTTATTCATTGGATGGTCAACCAATTAAAACAATTTTAGGGAATACTACTATTCCGATGCCAGGAGATGGAAACTATTCAATTCAAGTATTTGCCAACGATTCTTTAGGATTTAATTATTTATCTAATATAAGATACTTCGCAGTTAGCATTACAATCACAATCGATATTACTAATCCTGTTATAATAATCAACTCACCGAGTTTTAATGACCTTTTCGGGAGTTCTACGCCTTTCTTTAATCTAACAATTATAGAACCGAATTTGAAATCTATGTGGCATACATTAGATGGAGGTCTTACAAATACTACAATTTCAGGGCAAAGTGGAATGATAGATCAAACAATATGGATTAATGTCCCCGATGGGACAACCATTATTAGGTTTTATGCAAACGATGAGGCTGGCAATATAGGATTTGCTGAAGTAAATGTAAGAAAAGATACATTGGCACCAGAAATTACAATTAATACTCCCTCTGTGAATGGTATATTTCCAGAAATAGCCCCAAATTTTGATTTGTCCATTCTTGAGGGAAATCTAGATTAAATCTGGTATACGTTAGATGGTGGTATAACAAATACAATATCCCCGTTACCTACGGCAACAATCGATCAAACTGTTTGGGAGAGTTATTCAAACGGAACGGTTACGATTAAGTTTTATGCTAATGATACTTTTGGAAAAATCGGTTTTGAAGAAATTACTATTAGAAAGGATGTACTTGCCCCAGTAATAACTATAATTAATCCAGAAGAAGGCGGTAGCTTTGGAGAAAGTGCGCCCTTCTTTGAGTTTACAATTTTTGAAGGGAATTTGGATTCAGGTACAATTAGATATACAATTGATGATTCTCCATTTAGCATTCCTAGTAATACATCAGGACAACTTAGTCAACAATTATGGAATGCTTTACCACCTGGTTCTTATATCATAACGTTTTATGCTAGTGATGTAGTCGGAAATGAAGGATTTTCTCGAGTTATTATAAATAAGAGCGGACCACAAATAATCTATGGATACGACAACCTACTTTTATCTCTAATGTTAATCATGGGTATATTGAGTATTGCATGGCAAATTAGGAAAAAGATAAAAAAAATATAGTAAAATCTTAAGAAAAATTATAAAATTTATTATTAAAAAGAAATATATAGTCTAAAGGATGGTGTCATATGAGAACAATTAATTTGCAGAAAACTACTTTAATAAGATTAATTTTTGCTGTCTTAATCTTAATTTCACTTCTCTCTTTAACTTTTATCTATTATTCCAAAACTTATGTGTATCCTCTTCCACCTGCGGTTCCTTTATATACAGATACCATATACTATTGGGGCTATACAGAATTTATTTATGGGGGATGGATAGGATTAATACTTATTGTTGTATCTGTTGTTTTATTAAGCCCTGAGCGGAAAAAGAAAGCATTTATGGTGGGAAGTTTAGGGTGTGCTTTAATTGGGATTAATTTAGTAATTAGAACTTTCTTTCAATCGATTACAATCCAACCAGGTTTTTATATTGGCTTTATCTTTTGGATTGGTTTGTGTGTTGTAAATGGATATGCCTTTATAAGTCTAGAAGGGGAAGTAACATTTAGACGAGTTAAATCAACGAAGATTAAACTACCGAAGATTAAACTACCGAAGATTAAACTACCGAAGATTAAACTACCGAAGATTAAACGAGGAATTAAATCAAAACCAGTCAAATTAAAGAAAGAAGAAGAAGAAGAAGATTCAAGAACATATTGGCGTAATAGAGAAGGGATAATAATAAAAACTATCGCGTATATCAAGGAAAAACAATTAAAACGAGAGGAACTACCATTTTTCAAAATTACTTCAAAAACAGGAATAAGCGAAAAAGACCTCCGATCAGTTGTGAAGGACATGATCTCTAAGAAAGAAATTGATGCAAATGTAAGAGATTTCTTAATTATTTTCAAGAAAGTTTCAGAAGAAAAAGCGGAAGAGTTGCCAATTCTCATGGAAGTTCTTAAAGAGAAATTAAATGAAATTGAAAAAATAATCAAAGAAAATAGAATTGACCAAGCTATTGAAGCTTTGGAAGAAGTACTAGAAATGGCAGTAAGATATAAATTTAAAGATCAAGTAGCCCTCGCGAAGGAAAAATTGAATCAATGTAAAGAACTTGAGAAAAAAAAGAAAAAAGAGGAAGAACTACAGAGAATTAAAGAGGAACTTCAGACTAATCTGTCTAAGATTGATGGATTTATTGAAAAAAATAAACTACAAGATGCGTTAGAGAATTTAGTAGAACTCAGAGAAATAGCAAAAGAAAGAGATTTTGGAGAGTTAATAGAAACAATAGATGAAAAAATTGAAAATTGTAAAGATTTACAGCTTAATATTATCAGTAAAATTCAAAAAACTATTTTAAATTATTCAACCAAAATAACACGATTGGAATTACTTGATATAAGTGAAAAGATTGATATTCAAGATGAAATTCTAATTGAGAAAACTATTCTTGAAATGATTAAAAATCAAGAGATTAACGCGGAATATTTTTCTAATTCAAAATCAATTGCATTTTTTCAACAGGAAAAACAAGATAAAGAAGCAGTACCTGTATCGAAGAAGAAGAAGAAGAAGAAGGAGGTAAAAAATTTGAGAGTTTTTCTTAGCTATTCTACACTCGATGTTAAATATTTTAAAATAGCTGATATTGTCAAAAGTCTAGAAGTATATCCTGAAATAAAAAAGGCTTTGTATTGGCAAGCAGATAGTAAAGAAAACATAGTAGAATTCATGGAAAATACGCTTAAAAATACAGATATTTTTGTACTTTTTTGCTCTAAAAATTCAGTTAAATCTAATGCCGTCAAGGATGAATGGCAAGCAGCATTTCAATTGAGAAAAAAAGGGGCATTGAAGATTATTCCCGTCTATGATGACGAAGATGATATTCCCGTGTTATTACTGCAATTATTAAATGTAAAATTTGAAAAAGATAATTTTGATGGGTTTATAATAAACTTATATGAAGAAATTTTGAGGTAATAGAATTAAAATTTAGTTCAAATGAACAATAGCCGTTAGATTTTATGCAAATGATATAATATGAAGTGAAAGTTTTTCTGAAAGTGTAATCATTATGAAAGAAGAACAAAGGATACTTAACGATAATCCCCTCATTATTATTAAAGTTATG
>Ga0307379_10002905_pt1 | contig 25022 bp, 20 predicted proteins | sample UN2MG_FD_202237 | JGI IMG/M metagenome (GOLD analysis project Ga0307379, IMG submission 202237) | Soil microbial communities from Risofladan, Vaasa, Finland - UN-2 | ecosystem: Environmental > Terrestrial > Soil > Coastal area > Acid sulfate soil | place: Finland: Risofladan, Vaasa | collected...
CTTTTCGCTCGTCCTCGGTCCAGATGCTTTCATCATCTTTTCCTTTTTCATCAGCAAAGCAGGGCAGGGCGACTGCAGTTACTACTACCGCCATCGTTAAAAGTAAAATAATTCCGCGACTTTTCTCCATCTGTCTTACCCCTTCCAAAAATCGCTGTTAATTTCTACCAATTCCATCTCTAATTCCGCAATAGTCCTATCTTCCTCGCTGGTGTCATCACCGGACTGCAAGGTCAGCACCTCGTCTTCAATTTGCTCAATTTCAGCGGCGAAAACCGCCAAATTAGTATCATCAGTCACAATATCATCACTTTCCCAAATTGCCGTGGGTATTAGTGAGGCAGTTACTAATCCTGTAGGCTCGCTGCCGTCTTTATCAAATAATTGTACACTTACAGCCGCCAGGATAACAACTGCTGCGGCAACGGCTGCCGCCTCGTAAACTCTTCGCCTAAAGAGATGCGCCCTTCTGGCCTTTAGGCGCATAGCAATTTCAGCCTTGATATTGGCAAAGAGCATATCATCCGGCTCAGGCGCAGGATGCTCGCGAAGGATTCGCTCACCTTCTTGAATATCCTCAATACAACTTTTGGCCTGTTCGGCGTCGAAGAATTTCTCGAACAATTCAGTCAAATTTTCTCGGTTTCGGTCATCCATAATTAGTCCTCCATATACTCCCTCAATTTCTTTAGCCCCCGGTGCATCTTTGCCAACGTTGTCCCTATCGGCTCAGACCGCATTTCTGCGATTTCTTTGAAGCTCAACTGAGAATAAAAACGCAGCATTATCAACTCTCTCGTATCCGTATCCAGTCTCTTTAGTCGTACATGCAACTTGTCAATCTGCTCGTCGTCAAATTGTTTGGTCTCTGTTATTTGCGACTCAAGCTCTTTTTTTTGAACTTCAAGCAATTTTTTCCGTCGATGCTTACTCCTTAAATGGTCGTGAAAGATATTAGACGCTATCGTGAACAACCAACTCTCAAAAGAGCCGCCCCTATAGGAGCTGATTTTCTCTACTAACTTGACAAATAGCTCGCTTAGCAACTCGTCACTTGTGTCTTTATTGCCCGTTAAACGGAAAAAATAACCGTAACACCGGCTTGCATACATATCAACCACCCGCGAAAAGCACTGGCACTCGCCGTTCTTACAGCCGGTTATTATACGGGCAAAATCATCGATTTTTGGTATTTTCTTCATAAATAGAGACGGCATTCACAACTGATTTATTGCATAAATCCGAAAAATAGACTTTTGAGTAACATTTATAGTACTGCTATGAGTACCGTTTATTATGTGCTGAATGAGAAAAACGGTAGGCCGAAATATTGTTATTTATTCATTTATCGGTCTTTATTGCAGCCAGAATGCTGTAAATTCCTATTACCAGCCCTCTGACTTATAATACAGTTAGATGTCCTCTTCTTCGTCTTCTTCCTGCTCTTCAAGCTTCCAATTGTCGGCTTCGTCGAGATCGCTGATCTCTCGCTGCATGTATTGGATGATTTTATCCTGAAGAGGTGCTAATTTCCCATACCACTTGAGCATCCCCTGATAGCTGGCCAAAAGCATATCCAGGCGGATTAGCTGCCATTTCGCTATACACTCCGGCTCCTTGATATTAAGAAACGGATCGCATTTGAAGCTCCTCCTGCCGTCCGAACCGATTTCACAAAAATCGCAATCTTTACATTGAATCATTTTGACACCCCAATCTGAATCGGCAAAAAACCGACGTCTCCCAAAAAACAACCAATAAGAACCTGTCCCGGCAATTATTGACTATTGAACTAAGAACTTTTTGCTACTTTTTATTTTTATTTTACTTCCCAAACACTTTATAATATCATATATTCTAAAGGCTTAAAAGTTTTTTGCGATAAAGTTTTTTGTAGTTTGTGGAGAAATGTATGGCAAAATCGAGACGTAGACGCAAAGTGGGCAGTAAAAAAAGGCGTGCTCGGTGGAAAATTCGGCATAAAATAAGCTGATTCTCAGTTATGCGTCGTGTGTATTGAGTATTGCGAAAGAAATGCGCAATACGCAATACGATATACGCAATACGGCAAATGAAGCATTTCAAAATAACTTTTAAGCCCAACGGCAAGCAAATCTCCATTCACGCAGGTGCAACACTTATCGAGGCCGCAGGCCAGGCCGGCATTATCCTGAACACTGTCTGCGGTGGTAAAGGGACCTGCAAAAAATGCCTCGTATACCTTGAGCCTGACGGCCGTGAAGTACTCGCTTGCCAATATCGCATTCAAAGTGACCTTACAGTAACAATTCCTGCCGGCTCCAGATTCTTCGAGCAGCGAATCCTCGCCGAAGGCATTGATACACAGCGCAAAATCCAGCCCGACATATACAAAAAACATTTAGAAGCAGGTTCCACCGCCATGATATTCGGCGCGGCCGTTGATATCGGAACAACCACTGTTGTCGCTAAACTAATCGATATGACCAGTGGTCAATGCCTGGCCACAGAAGCCGCCCTCAATCCGCAAACACAATTTGGCGATGATGTCGTCAGCAGAATCGCATACGCTCAGACCGACGAAAATCTGGCCCAGCTACACAAAGTAATAATAGACTGCATAAACGCCCTTATAGTAAATCTCTGTCAAAAAGCGGCCATCGAGACAAAACAAATATTCGAAATGTGTGTCGTCGGCAATACGACAATGAACCACATCTTCCTCAAACTACCCATAATCCAGCTCGGCCAGGCACCGTACAAGGCCCATTCGCTCGATGCCCACGATATTTCGCCAGAGGAGCTGGGCCTGCTAATGAATCCGGCCGGCAATATCCATACCGTGGAGAACATCGCCGGTTTCGTGGGCTCGGATACTACAGCCGTCGCGCTTGCAGCCGACATTGATTCAGCCGAAGAAATGACGTTAATAGTCGATATCGGCACAAACGGCGAACTCGTGCTCGGTACGAAAGACAAACTCAACGCCGCAAGCTGCGCAGCCGGCCCGGCCCTGGAAGGTGCACGTATAACCCACGGCAGCAGGGCGGCTGAGGGTGCGATAGAAGTTGTCGTCGCAAACGAAGATGACATAGATTTGGACGTAATAGGAAATTGTCCAGCTCGCTCGATATGCGGTTCCGGCCTGATTGACGCTGTGGCAGTAATGCTGGACCTCGGTGTTATCGACCGAACAGGACGGTTCGTAAGCCCGAGTATCCTGCGGGACAAACTTCCGCCGGCTATTTTTGCTCGGCTCACCAAGGACAACGGCCAGCCGGCCTTTATCCTGTCGGAAAAAGCCGATGCTCCAACGGTGCTCCTCTCGCAAAAGGACATCCGCGAAACCCAGCTCGCAAAAGCCGCCATTCGAGCCGGTATCAAACTCTTACAGCAGAAAGTCGGCATCGAAGATTGCGACATTAAACACATCCTTTTGGCCGGAGCCTTTGGAAATTACATCAGAAGAGAAAGTGCATTACGAATAGGCCTTTTGCCCGCAGTGCCCGCTGAAACAATTCGTTTCATCGGCAACGCCGCCGCTTCCGGCGCGCAGATGACACTCTTATCCCGTTACTGCCGGGACCAGGGGCACAAGTTGGCTCGAAAAATCGAATATATTGAAATCGCCCACGAACCAGACTTTCAGGACGTTTATACGGAATCAATGACGTTTGCTTAGCTCCGCAATTCTTTGGTTACACTCAGGACAGGTTAATTGCGAGCTTTGTTATTCTCTTAGAAGATGCGAAGAACCTTTAGAATATTCTTAGGCATTGTGTTGATTATCCTCGGTGTGGCCGCGTTGCTGACACCGTTTTCCCCGGGCTCCTGGCTGGCACTTGTTGGATTAGAGATTCTCGGATTGAGGCTCGTTTTTCAGCGGAAGTTCCTGTCTTTACTCCCGGCAAAATACCGACAAAAGTTCAGAAATATATTGGAATATAACAACAAAAGTATTTCCAACCAAAGACTCCGGCGGCAAGTCTAAGAACGAACCTCAGTCTTCTTCTTCTAAATCAGAATCATCTTGAGGACCATTTACTGCCTTGAGCTTATCCCACAATACAAACGGCAAGCCAATCAGCATGAACGGCACGTGTACGAAGATGAGCAATAGACTGAAGAGCTTCATCGGTAGACTGGCCTTCTCATACCAGACCTTGCGCCACAGCCGGCCAAATATGCTATAGTTGAAGCGGATGTTGACAAAGGGAATGTACGGAGTTAGCTGGTTGCTTGCACCGCCGCAGTTGGGGCAATAGTAGGCAGAAGGCTCAATCGGCGATAGACACTTGGGACAGAGAGGTGATCCCTCAGCAGGACTATCCAGGCCCTCTTCTGCTATATGCTCAACATCGCTAACCATGACGTTGACTACCAACTACTGATTATATGCTTTCCGTATAAGAACTCGTATAAATCCCACTGTCCGAAAAACCCGCGTTCTTCCTCAAAATGTCAGCTTTTATGCACTACGGACGTCCTAATCTTTAAACAAAACCCAAGATGTTTCTCGCTTGCTCGCTGATGGGAAATCTACACTATTGAATCGGGATGTTCAAGAAGAAAACTCGAATTTAGTACATCTTAGGTCCGCCACAGGTATGTCGTATCAGGCTTCGGCTGAGCTCACCTGTGGCGGGGCCAGGGCAGGATTTTCGCTTTTAAGACAGTTATTATTAACATTTTAAAAAAAGCGTTACGTTTGGAATTTACGCTGGCACTTTATTGTAGTTTTTATCGTCCGATAAATAGCTGTGAAATAAACAAGTAAAATAGAAAGAATATAAGTTGCAGAAAACATAATACAAGTTCATCCCCTCCTCCACGAAGCTGAGTTTGCCGGTCGCATAAAATGTGGCCGGCAAGCTTGGTCCTAAACACCAGACTTTGCACAGCACACTCCACGTTATTCCAAGTTTGCGATTTATAAGCTCCCTGAACAGTGTAATTATGAGCTTTACCAAGCCATGTTTCAGCTAATATTCATAATGGCCATCCCGCTCGGCCCTGTGAGTGAAGGGTGACTTTTTTATTGATTTCCGGCCGGAACAGTTTATAATGAATCGCGACAGTTTCCTTACGGAAAGGTGGTTTACAGCCATGCACAAACGACAAGGATTTACATTGATAGAATTATTGGTGGTAATTGCCATTATTGCGCTGTTAATGGGGATATTGCTGCCGGCATTGCAGCGGGTGAGGAAACAGGCCAGGACCGTCTATTGCCTGAGCAGCCTCAAACAACTTGGTATAGCCATGACAATGTATGCCGATGATAACGAGGGTTTTATCCCTCGGGCATTGGACCACAAGGTAAAATGGATACTGGTATTCACACCTTTCTTAGGCAGTGAATACAAACACATCGAAGATTACCGGGAGGTCGATGTGTACCAGTGTCCGTCCTTTCCTCGCAACGGAGTAGGGCAATACGGCCATAGTAATGCCGAGCAGACAGTGGATTATGTTGTGAACGCCTGGGATATGGATGATCCGGGCCTATCGAGCAGTGACAAGGGAAACCAAAAGGATGAGCCTTCCAAGCTCAGCAATGTCAAGTTTCCGGCCCTGCGGATTTATATGGCCGATAACTCGGCAGGAGACTGGCGCCCTGTGGTCCGGAACAGATATGAGCTGGATATTTTATCAAGGTTCAACTATCTGGATGTGTGGTCGACTACACATTTGCCCACCTCGGAGCGAACTAACCGTGGGGATAACCTGACTCGAAGGATCTCCAATAATCGTCATCGCAACGAAGGCTGTAACAATCTTTTCTTCGACGGCCATGCTGATTGGCTACATAAGGATAAGAATACTTCTCGATTATGGTGTGGCGCCGAACTGCCTTGACTTCTTAAGCTACCACTTCGACCACCCACCACAAAGGTGGCAAGTAAGTATCAATTGCAATTCTCTGTATTGAGTTAAAATGAGAGGCCTCCCCGGGATGAATCCGGGGATTAAACTGATAAAAGATAAATCACATAACCGATGTATGCGCAAAGCAGCAATATGCCAGATACACGGCCAATAACGCGTCTGCCGATTATGACAGCACCGGCAAAGACAACACTGACGATAATCATAATCCAATAATCAGATCCTCCGGCCAGCCGATTCCCTAATTCAAAGGGCCTAACTATACACGCTGCTCCGGTAACGAGCAGCGTATTGAATATATTCGAACCGACGAGATTGCCGATGGAAATATCGTGATGACCTTTAATAGCGGCGACTACGCAGGTTACAAGTTCCGGAAGAGAAGTCCCGAATGCGATAATAGTCAGCGCAATAACGCGTTCGCTCAAGCCGAATTGTTCCCTGCCGATAAATACAGCCCCTTCCACAGCCATTTTTGCCCCCAATGCCAGACCCGCCAGTCCGATGACAACCAACAGCACATTTTTTTTCGTATTGTGTATATCGTATCTCTCATCCAGCTTTAGGCTTTGGGCCTGACGCTTAGCCTGATTAGCTTCCCGCCTTGCCGTATACACAGTTAGGCAAATCAATACTAAAAAAACTGCTAAAAATAACAAACCTTCCCATCTGGCCAAATATGAATTACGCAGAAAAGGCCACAACAGCAGCGCAACTAATATCATCGCCGGTATCTCACGGCGCAGCGTCTGCATTTTGACCCTGAGCGGCCGAATAAGAGCGACCAGACCGCCGACAAGTGCCAGATTAGCAATATTGGAGCCGAAAACGTTACCAACAGCTAAATCTCCTCCGCCGGTGCTTCGCAAGACACCGGCGACACTCGCAGCCACTTCCGGCGCCGAAGTACCCATTGCTACGATTGTCAAGCCGACGATGAGAGGACTGATGCCCAGCCGCTCAGCCAATCCAATCGCTCCGGCCACTAAAAACTCAGCGCACTTCCACAATACCACCAATCCGCCGAGCAGAAATATAACAGCCGAGAACATATTCATCCTGTGCCGTACCTCGTATTTAGCTCCCAGTTTAACTGGGGAATTATTATGAGAAAATAATTGAAGGTGGATACGATTTCAAGCTATTTAGCGGATAAAAAGAAAAGATGCGAGATGCGCTAAACCTTTCCCACAACCAGACAAGCATTATGGCCCCCGAAGCCGAAAGAATTGCTCAGAGCAATATTGACTTTGGTCTGGCGAGTTTCCCAAGGCACAAAATCCATTTTCAGATCGCAGCGCTCATCAGGATTGTCCAGGTTGATAGTGGGGGGGATGGCTGATTCGTTAATAGCTTTTACGCATACTATAAGCTCAATCGCACCGCTGGCTCCGAGCAGATGACCAGTAGAGCTTTTGGTCGAACTGACAGGTATTTTATACGCACGCTCACCAAAAACATCTTTGATGGCTGCACTTTCTGCTATGTCATTAAGTTCGGTACCTGTCCCATGTGCGTTTATATAACTTATTTTTTCTTTCGATATGCCTGCATCAGCCAGTGCCAGCTTCATTGTCATCGCAGCTCCGTTACCATTCGGCAGGGGGGCGGTGATGTGATAACCGTCGTCGGTGGCACTGTATCCAAGAAGCTCAGCGTAAATATTTGCACCGCGTTTCCTGGCGTGGCTTTCTTCTTCCAGAATCAGAACGCCGGCCCCTTCGGAAAGAACAAATCCGTCTCTGTTCTTATCAAACGGTCTTGAAGCCGCCTGCGGGTCATCATTTCGCGTGCTTAGTGACCTGGCTGCACAAAAAGAGCCCAATCCTATCGGCGTAAGAGCCGCTTCAGCACCACCGGTTATTATAATGTCACTTCGTCCGGCGATAATATTGCAGAAAGCTTCACCAATAGCATGATTGCCCGATGCACAGGCGCTTGAGACGCAAAAATTTGGACCCCGAAGACCATAATAAATGGCAATATTACCGCTGGCGGCATTAGCCATAAGCCTTGGAACGCAGAAGGGAGAGACCTTATTTGGGCCTCTCTTTAAAAGTCTTACATGCTGCTCTTCGATTTCCTTGATGCCGCCTATGCCTGTACCTACTATAACACCGATACGGAAAACGTCTTCTTTCGAGAAATCAAGCCCGCTGTCGTCCACAGCCTGTCTTGCCGCAGCTATAGCAAACTGAGTGAAGCGGTCCATTCGCCTGCTGTCCCGCTGGTCGACGTATTTTGTGGGATCGAAGTGTTTTATTTCACCCCCAAAATGCACAGGGTATAAACTGGTATCGAATGACTCGATAATAGAAACACCACTTTTACCCTCGCATAGCGCAGCGAAAAGCTCATCTGTGGATTCGGCTAAGGCGGTTACACAACCCAGGCCTGTAATAACAACTCGCCGTTTACTCATACTCAAACTTATTCGCTATTCCTGGCTTTTGGATTGTGCGATATTGATAATGTAATCGATCGCGGCACCGACAGTCTGGATTTTCTCGGCCTCCTCATCCGGAATGCTCATATCGAATTCGTCTTCGAACTCCATAACAAGCTCAACCGTATCCAGCGAGTCGGCATTCAAGTCGTTGATAAATGAGGTCTCCCTCGTTATTTCAGACTTTTCCGCGCCCATTTGCTCACTTATTATCTCGATTACTCTCTTCTCGATTGCCTCAACATCTACGCCATCAGCACTCACTTGTTTATCCTCCCTAATAAAATAGGAATATATTCTGTAATCTTGCAGTTTGGTGCTCGGTAATAAAGCCCACACCAACAACCATTCGCACTATTTATTATTTTGGCGGGTATATTACCCGCAAAGATACTCATCTACAAACATTTTTTTTTAATTTTTTTACATGGCCATCCCGCCGTCCACACAAAGCACCTGGCCGGTGATATATCCGGCTTCGTCACTGGCGAGAAAGGCGACCGCTCTGGCCACGTCTTCGACCTGACCAAACCGCCGCACCGGAATAATCTGCTTCGCGGCTTTTTTTACGACATCCGAGAGCACTTCTGTCATTTCGGTCATAATAAATCCCGGAGCGATACAATTTGCCGTAACGTTCTTCTTGCCGACCTCCCGTGCAACCGACTTTGTCATACCGATAAGTCCCGCTTTGCTGGCCGCATAGTTACTTGAGCCGGCCTGTCCCATTATTCCTGCAACAGAGCTTAAATTGATAATACGGCCGAATTGGTTTCTGACCATTGACCTGACGGCAAAGGCCGTCGCTATAAAAGCAGCACGAAGATTGACGTTGATGACACGGTCAAAATCCTCTTCTTTCATTTGTATCATCAGCTTGTCGCGAGTAATACCGGCATTGTTCACCAAAATCCCGATCCCGTCGTATTCGTCAGCCAAAGACTTAAGTGTCTCGGTGAACTCAGCCGTATCGGTTATATCCACACACCTGGTGACTACCGTAAAACCAGCCTCTTTAACAACTTCCTCAAGCTCGCCAAGCTGCTCGGCGTTGATATCCAGCCCGGCAACGATACGTCCCCGCTTGAGCAGTTCAAGAACTATTGCTCTGCCTATCCCTCTGGCAGCACCAGTTACAACAGCCAGCCTTTGTTCCGACATCCTTTTGATCTCCATTAATCACGAATTTTATAATTTTCTGCTTCGTGCTTTTTTTCGTTCCGTATTTTCGTGTTTTTTATTCTACATTTCAAGAAAGCTGTTTTATCGCCTGCAGACTGCTTACATTTTCAACCTTTATTTTTCTGTTGATTCTTCTCATAAGTCCTGTCAAAACCCTGCCCGGTCCAATCTCATAAAACTTCTCAACTCCCTCAGCTAAAAGCCGCTCCATACATCTTTGCCAAAAAATAGGACAAGTCAATTGCTTTACAAGGCCTTCAGCGATTTGCTCACTGGTCTTGTAATACTCAGCGTTGATATTAGCAATAATTTTAGTTTCTGACGGTTCTGAAATCTCGCAATTCGACAATGCTTCTTTAAGAGCATCTGCCGCACTTGACATCATTTCGGTATGAAAAGCGCCGGCGACCTCTAACCTAACAGCTTTTACAGCACCGTATTTTGCCGCGAGTATTTCCGCTCGATCGCAGGCCGATTTGGTCCCGCTTACTACAATTTGTCCGGGGCAGTTGAAATTTACAGCCACCAGAAGTTCCCCCTCTCCGGCCTCGGCACAAAGCTGATTGACTTTTTCTTCATCGAGGCCGATAATGCTAACCATCGTGCCCTCGGTGGCGTCAGCAGCAGCCTGCATCGCCTGGCCGCGCTTCTGTACAAGGATTAAAGCATCCCTAAAGCTAATCAGCCCAGCCGCATACAGGGCGGTATATTCACCAAGACTAAGACCTGCTGTTATATCTGCACTGATATTTCTGGTCGCAGATTCTGTTTTGAGGACCTCCAGTATGGCCGAGGAAGTTACAAAGATCGCAGGCTGCGAAATTGTCGTGCTATTCAACTGCTCCGCAGGGCCATTAAAGCAGATTTCGCTCAAATCGTACCCAATAATTTCGTTTGCTTTCTCAAATATTTCCGCTGCCACGGGAAAAGACTGAACAATTTCGGCCCCCATCCCTACAACCTGAGCACCTTGTCCCGGAAATAAAAAAGCAGTATTCATAACTCTTATCTCGTAATTTCGTATCTCGCTTTATGTTTGACGAGATACGCTTGATGCAATTATAACTCAACTACATTTGCTCCCCACGTCAATCCGGCGCCGAAAGCTACTAAAATAACAATATTGCCTGGCTTGATTCTTCCCATCCTGAAGCATTCATCGAAAGCAATCGGGACCGAGGCCGCAGATGTATTACCGTACTCGTTGATATTTATAAAGACCTTTTCATCCGGCAGATTTAAACGCTTCGATGCAGATTCAATAATTCTCGCGTTCATCTGGTGTGAAATAACCATATCGACATCATCAATGCTTAATTTACAATGCTCCAAACAGTTGGTAACCGTTTCAACAATTCGCCGAATGGCCTGTTGATAGACTTCTCTGCCCTTGATTTGCATATAGATTTTATTTGGATCGCTTAACTCCTTGTTCACCGGATAGCGAGAACCGTACGCCTGGCAGTTTAATGCTTCCCAGCGGTGCCCATCCGAGTGCATAGTGCTGTATAAAATACCCTTTCGACCATCATTATTTCGTTGGAGCACGACCGCACCTGCACCATCCCCGAAAAGAATACAGCTTGCCCGATCCGTCCAGTCCGTAATCTTTGATAAAGTCTCAGCACCTATTACAAGGGCATTTTTAAATCGTCCGCTTTCCATGAATTGCTGTACAATAGACAGACCATAGATAAAACCGCTGCAAGCAGCGGCTAAATCGAACACCCAGGCCTTCTTTGCATTAAGAGCCCGCTGCACAAAACTGGCCGTGGAAGGAAAAACCATCTCCGGGGTAATAGTAGCCACAATAATAAGTTCAAGATCCCCAGGATCAAGTTTTGCCTGGGCCAAAGCATTTTTAGCTGCTTCCGTAGCTAAAAATGCTGTGCTTTCGTTGTCCGAAGTAATATGTCGAACCTTTATACCGGTCCGTGTCGTGATCCATTCGTCCGAGGTGTCCACCATCTTTGCAAGCTCATCATTCGTTAATGTTTTAGCCGGCGCAAATGAGCCATAACCGGTGATGACTGCACGATAAGCGGGGGGACGACCATTAGTTAGGTTATTCATCCGTGGTCCTTATACTACTTCCCGAAAGGTACTCAATGATCTTATCATTTATTTTTTCAGTGTAGAACCTTTTGGAGGCCAAAATCGCATTTTTTATCGTTCTACTCTGGCTTGAGCCGTGACAGATTATCGCTGTGCCGTTAACTCCTAACAACAGCGCTCCACCATACTCATTATAGTCATATTTCTGATATATTCTTGTAATAACGGGCTTAAACTTCATAGCAAGATGAAGTTTTTCTTCCTTAAGCTCGTCTTTTATCGCCCTAAACAAACCATCAACAAGCCCCTCTGTCAGTTTCAGAATCACATTACCGACAAAACCTTCGGATATGACAACGTCAGAAACACCCTTGAAAATATCTCTTCCCTCAATATTACCAATAAAGTTCATATTAGAATCGGATTTCATCAACTCACGTGCCTTTTTTACGACTTCGTTGCCTTTGGCATCCTCGGCGCCGATACTCATAAGCCCAACCTTTGGATTTTCAATCCCAAGCAGATGTTTTGAATACACACTGGCCATCACACCATATTGATAAAGGTGCATCGGCTTACAGGCAATATTAGCACCGATATCACAAATTGTCACCGGCCCTTCAGGAGTAGGAAACACTACCGCTATCCCAGGGCGATTAACTCCGGGCAAATTCCTCATTCTCATCTGGAAGGCCGCAACACAAGCCCCTGTATTACCTGCCGAAATGACTGCATCAGCCTGGCCTCTTTTAGCCAATTTGGCAAGTACCGCGATCGAACTTTTGGGTTTCCTTCGAAGACTCTCTATCGGCACATCATCCATAGTAATGATGTCCGGGGCGTGAACTACACTAATCTTACCTTTGCGAGATTGTGGAGATGGTAATAATGCCTCTATTGTCTCTTCAGGTCCTATAAGAATCAATTCGTCATCCTCACTGAGCAGCTCAATTGATTCTATCGCACCAGCGATAATTTCATTCGGCGCGTTGTCGCCTCCCATTGCATCAATTGCTATTCGCATCTTTTAGACGTCCTTATCAGGACTCCTTGCCAAGTTTCAATGTAATTTTCGGATTCACGTAACCACAATTATCACACGCCGCATGCGGCAACTTAGCCCGGTCACATTTTTTGCAGACCGAATAGTTCACAGCTCTCAGACGATGATGGCTCCGACGATTGCGGGTCTTGCTCTTACTGGTCTTTTTTACAGGTAACATTCTAAACTACTCCATAATGTTAAAATCTTATATCCGCTTACAGCGTAGGTAAATATCATTATAAACGCCTCTAACAGAAATACCAAAAACTGCTTAAATAGTTAACTGCACCCGCTTTGTCAAGCTAAATTTCACTTTTATTGCTTTTCTTGGCAGAAAAGGCCTTTTACTGATTATTTTTTTACTTTATTGCCCCAATTGCGAGTTGATAGATTTTATTACGTATTTTGCCCCGGATTTCACGCAGGATTTTTTTGCTCCTATTTCTCATATAAATCTGAGGCAAGGCGCTTCGCCAAAACAAATGACCAATACCTAATCAAGCGGGGCCTGTGCCGAATTCAGTCGACACATGCCCCGAATTGATGCAAATCTGCCACATCAAACGCGCAATTAGCTGCCGTTCAAATTAGGTTTTGGTTCCTCCGCAGATGGCCGATATAGCCGAATATCATCAAAGTAAATCTTACCTGAACCACCAGGCTGCAAATTGTTCTTGTCGCCAAAGCCAATAGAGAAATTATCGACATCGGTCAGATTGACGCCCTGAGTTGCAAAATCATTCAGGTCGATATTCCATTGGGTCCAGGCGTTTAGCATCGCTATATTGGGATCACCGTTGTACACCACACCAGTAGTGCCGAGGTTGTTGGCAATAGCCACATACATTCGCTCAGGAGCATTGTTCGGATCTCCGTAGAACCACAGCGACAATACTCCAACACCTTGCTCGGTCCAATTGCGAGGGTAAATCAACTTCATGGTTGCCTCAGAGTATTTGAGACTGTTATCGTAAAAATACGGCATCGACTGCTGACCGCTGTGAACGATCGCAGTCTCAACGTGGTGTTCTCCCGCATTAAAATTAGGGTCAGCATAACCTACCTCAGAACCGTTTGTCGGGATACCCCATCCGTCTTTCCACGTGTCAAATATCCTGCCGGATTCAATGTTGTTGTAATCCTCAAAATCGTCTATGGCAATGAAGTCAGCTACCGTAAAGATCCACATCCTCCCGGTGCTGATCGTCGCGTCGTTATTATACTCATCAATCCGCCAGTAATAAGGCCCGCCGCCCCATTCAACGCCTTCAGGGGGACTATAGCTGGTAAAAGCCTGGCGGCCTCGATATATACCCGTCATGTCGAACGTATCAGCATTTTCAACATCATCTCTATCGGTGCCGAAATACACATCATGCTGAGACGCTTTATCTCCGGGCGACCATGTAAGGGGGACCGCATCTTTGATGTTCAGGGTCGATCCGTTAGTCGGATTCGGGTCCCAGGCAAGTGTTACATCACCTCTCATCGCCAGTTTAATCTCTTCCTGCGTCAGAACCTTGTCATAGATGCGAACGTCGTCAATATCACCGTCAAAACAATTGCGGGTACCGGCCGCACCGTTGAATTCAGTAGCCTCTGACTGTGACCCAATGAAGCCGTATCGTATATTTCGTCCCCTTCCGAAAGTTGAGCCACCGGTCGCCGACGATTCCGGTCTGCCATCGATGTAGATAGTCAGCCTGCCGTTATCGAACACACCCGTCACGTGGTGCCATAGCCCGTCATCTACACGAGTGACGCTGCCGTAATCCACCTGGTCTGCACTGGTCCATACAGACCAGCCTATCTGACCGTCACCACCACCCTCACCGTTAATCTGCAGGCGCCAATACTCATTGCGGTCAAAGGAAGCGATTGCCTGGTCACCGCCATTGGTCGTGCGAATCCAGGCACAGACGGTAATTTCCCTGATGCCCGAGGCGCTGGCGTAGTGCATATTTTGAATGGCTATGTAGTCGTCTAAGCCATCGGAGTGTACAGCCTCACCGTCGTAGCCGGCTATCCACTGCATTCCACCAAAAAGAGTACCATGATTTCCATGGCCTGACCAATCAAGCGCAGTCGTGCCAAAACCCCTGTCCAGTTTCCACCAGCCGCTAAGATCCGGATCAGTAATGGTTATATCGCCTAATGTCCTGAATCGCCAGACATCACCCTTATGCGTGGCCGAGCCATCGAACTCATCAACCCGCCAGTAGTAAATAGAGTCCTTTGCAAGGACACCGGGTGAATAGCTCGTTCCTGCCACCGGACCTTTGTATGTGCCGCCGGTGCCGGCTTCCACATCTGCAAAGTTTTCACCGAAGTATAAATGGTGAAACTTCGCTCCCATACCTGCCGTCCATTGAAGGAGCACATCCAAGTCAACATATTTCCGTCCATCAGACGGGAAGGGATTATACGCAGTCCTGGGCGCAATTGAAAAGCTCCAGACATCACCTTTGTATATAGTCGTGCCGTCGGCCTCAACCTCATCAACCCGCCAGTAGTAAGTGGTGCCCGGAATCAGGCCGCCGGGATAGGGAAATCCAGGCATGCCGATAATAAGAGTCGTCGCGGCCTGATTGCCGATGAAGGTCTCGCCGGTGCCGGCCTCCACATCAGCATAATTCTCACCGAAGTACACATTGTGCGACACCGCGGTATCTCCCCGAGACCAGCTAAGACCCACCAATGTACTTGTATGTAGGGCCCTATCAGCCGGAGTTGGATTGGTAGCGATCTGTCCGCTGACATTACCGAACAGGCCCAGCACAAAAACGAAAGATGATAAACAGATAAATTTCCTACACATAATAATCCTCCTTAAAAAGAATGGAGCCCACACCGAATTAATCGGTACAGGCCCCGAACTGATGTAAATCCTTATGCCATTCCCGTGCCCGGGAATCTAACCAGCTTTTTTTACGCTTCTATGGTTCCGGCCAAAGTTGCTCATTAAGCCAACGATCCGCAAGCACAGCAAAGTCCTTGAAGTTCACCGACCTTGAAAGCAGCGGTTCTTCATCGGTCAGATTGGCCATTGAAGGCACCGGAACATACAATTCACCATCGCCAGGAGTATCGTCAGCCAAATACGCAATCTCAGCCGGGGACAAAGCACGATCGTAGATGCGTACCTCATCCAAATCGCCCTCAAGGTAGGGCCCGTTTTGTCTGCCGGTTGGCGGCGGGTAGCTTGCCTCCGAGCCGGTTCCCACGAAACCGTAGCGCGTGTATCTTCCATATCCGAAAGTGGATCCACCGAAATATGGTTCCCTTGGAGTACCATCAATATAGATAAACAGCGTGCCGTTGTTGAATACTCCCGCCAGATGATGCCACTTCCCATCATTGACGCGCCCGGTGTTGGCTGGCCAGCCAGGATATTGTTCAGTATCAACCTGCCCGGTACTGGTATAGACTTGCCAACCTACCATGCCGGGGGCCCCGGCGTACCAAGACATGTCGTTGTTATAGCTACCACCAATCTCCAGCCGCCAGTTTTCACTGCGGTCAAAAGTAACAATCTGTCCATTCTCATCGGTCGTGCGAATCCAGGCGCAGGCAGTGACTTCCGGATAACCTGTTCCGGTGTAGGTTACATCCGGAATGGCTACATAGTCGTCGAAACCGTCGAGGTGAATCGCCTGGCCAAACTTACCATCAACATATGTTGGGCCGGCCTCTTCGATGCCGTGGTGGTTGTTGCCGGAACTGTCGTTGGCGTTGCCGTCAAACTTGTAATGTACCACCAAACCGGCAGGATCAGGAACTGTTGCCGAAACGACGAAATCGCCATCGAGCCAGTCGCTTGCCATCGTCTGAAGATCCAAACAGTCAACTACACAATCATTGTTAAAATCACCGTCCGGTTTTAGAAGCTCAACCATGCATCTGGGCCGATAAAGCCTGATATCGTCAAAGAACATCTGACCCGCACCACCGGGCTGAGGATTGCTCTTGTCCCCCAGGCCAATAGAGATTGTGTTCACATTGGTCAGGTTCACACCCTGGTCTGCGAACTTTTTAAGGTCGATATTCCATTGGGTCCATGTGTTTATCCTCGCTGCATCGGGGTCATCGTGATACAAAACTGCGGGCGTGCCGCCGCTATTGGCTATAGCCACATATATCTTCTCAGGATCGTTGCTGAGTATACCGACATCCTGGTTCATCCACTGCCCATTCGCGCCGACGATCTGGACATTGGAGAATTCGGCTGTGCACGTGACATCAACGTTCTCGCTGGCCACTACCAAACCGATATATATAGGTGCACTCATGTTTATCACTTCGCCACCAATGTCCGTCCAAGCAATGCCGTCAGCGGAGTAAGAGGCCGTAAAATTGCCACCCAAGTCGCGACTTACTTTGAGCCACTGCGGAGCCATAATCCCATCTACTATCGTGGTGTTGCTGCCACCGGTTGCTATCACGCGACGCTGGAATAAAAGGTCCGCGTCGGCTGCGATGTCATTCGTTTCGAGCAGCACCGCGGCGTGCGCGGAATTCGGGTCCAAAGAATCGCGAATCATCACGCCGGCCTGGGCGTTGTCGTCCGCATCCTGTACCCAATTGACTTTCACTGTGATCGAGCCGGCGCCGGTAAGCTGCTGGTAAGCGAAGTGGAACTCGTCAGATGTGCCCGAGATATTACCCACGGTCCTGGCGGCCAGGGTGTAAGTGCCGGCCGGTGCCTCTGTGAAGCTGCCGACAGATACCGAATGACCTCTAAACCACAACGACAAAGCCTTAACACCGTGTTTGGTCCAGTCACGCACCGAGCTCAACGTCATCGTCGCCTCAGAGTACCCGAAGCTGTTGTCGTAGAAATACGGCATCGCCTGACTACCCCCGTGCACAATAACCTGCTCGGTATAGGGAGCCGTGAGATGACCCACTTGCGAGCCATTTGTCGGATCGTTAAATCCGTCTTTCCAAGTGCTGTATATCTCGTCGGGTGGAAAGTCGTTATAGTTCTCAAAACTGTCGACGACAATGAAGTTCGCTATCGTAAAGCTCGATACCCGGCCCCTGTATATCGTGGTACCGTCGGCCTCGACTTCATCGATACGCCAGTAGTAAGTCTCACTGAATTCCAGGATTTCAGGCGGATTGTAGCTGTTAGCATCCTGCCGGCCTCGATATATGCCGGTTGTATCGGTGATATCGGCATCAGCCACGGCCATTTCACTGGTGCCTAAGTACACATCGTGCTGAGCTGCAGAAGTGCCCGGAGTCCAGCTAAGGGGCGTTGCCGCCTCGATGAACGGATCGGACCCATCTGCCGGTTTCGGGGCCCAGGCAACTCTGGGATCCCCCAGCATGGCCCTGCCAACCTCTTCGGCTGAAAGTACCTTGTCGTAGAGGCGGACATCATCAAGCGCACCGATGAACCATCTTTCGTTGTCTAAATTGTACTCCCGGCCGAATACGACGTCGAATCCTATGACCGGATGGATTGGATCGGGATCAGAATTCGCCCTGTTGACGACAATACCGTCAAAGTAAAAATTCACTGCCTCATTGCTGTTGTACGTCGGATTCTCGTCTAATGTAACCGCAACGTGCGTCCATTCACCGGTAGTCAAGTCAACGTCACCCTGGATATTGCCGCCGCCGCTTTCAATGCGTACCCTGTTGTTGCTTTCGTTGAACCGGAATTCCATTCTGTTGCCGGCACCGGTGCTGCCCCAGCCTATAATTTCACCGTCGCCGCCGACAGGGCCTTCCTTTCTAATCCACACAGCTATGCTGAAAGCGCGTGTGTTACCCCCACTGCCAACAACACCCTTGTATCCGTCGATGGTCACGTAGTCATCGCCGTCGAACTCCAGTGCATCACCGTCAATCCCAACGACAAACTGGGGATCACCGTGCATCGAACCATTACGGTTATAACCGGAATAGTCAATGATTGTACCGGTACCTTCATCATCCAGCTTCCACCAGCCGACAAGATTGGGATCAAAAATGGGTATATCCGGCATTGTTGTAAACTTCCAGACATTGCCCTTATGCGTGGTCAAGCCATCGAACTCATCGACCCTCCAGAAGTAAGTTGTGCCCTTGGCAAGAGGTCCGGGACCATAGGTTGTACCCATCACAATGCCTTTGTCCGTACCGCCGGTGCCGGCATCAACATCGGCGGAATTGGTCCCGAAATACATATGGTGCATAATCGCACCATAACCAAGGCTCCAGTTGAGTTCCGCATTGAGTTCCACAAATCTGCCGCCATCAGGCGGATTCGGATGACGAGCAGACTGGCCGATAACAGTAAAGCTCCAGACCGGGCCTTTGTGTATTGTGATACCATCAGCCTCGACCTCATCGACCCGCCAGTAGTATGTCGTGTCAAATGCAAGTCCATTCGGATAAGGAGAACCAATAAATCCAACGAGAAATGTCGCTGTGTCTTGATTGCCTCTGAACGTATCGCCGATACCGTTTTTCACATCAGCAGAATTTTCGCCGAAATACAAGTTGTGTGATGCAGCGCCGGTTCCGGGAGTCCAGCCAAGGGCTGCCCAGGTCTCGTCATATTCGCTGCCATCGGCAGGAACAGGATTGCTGGCAATCTGGGCATGGGTATTACTCACCAGGCATAGTAACAGAACAAACGAGATCAAATAGAATAGTATTCTTCGCATAATTAATCCTCCTTACAAAAAAGTCAGGTTAAAAAACAGGAATTTTTTAACAATTGATTCACCCAAAAATCTTACCCGTCCACAAACGATTTTCACAAAGATACTCCTGTGTGGACATAGAATCCACCACTTTTATTTGTACCAGATTAGCCCTTGAAGGTCAAGAAGAATTTACGCTGAAAGCCCTTCGAACTTCTCTTTTTCATCTCCGTGATTGCTCAATAAAGGCAAAAACACCAATTTTTGATAATTTTCTTAACTTTTTTTTAATGTTTCTTTGTTTTTTCTATTGCAAAAGCAGCCGATTAAAGGTATGATATTTTGTTGGTAAGGTGCAAATTTCAGGGAACATCAAGCCTTAAAAACGCATCTTAGTAAATAAACAGGTAATTTTTTAACTTAAACTGGAGGTTTTTTTTATGGCTAGTTCAAGAGGAGTCAAGCAATCAGAAGCAACGAATTCTAATTGTGGAAGGAACAGACACCTGACGGGCTTCACCTTAATAGAACTACTGGTTGTAATTGCAATTATTGCGTTATTACTGTCAATTCTGATGCCGGCACTATCCCGTGTAAAGAAACAGGCAAGATCGGCTGCTTGTAAGGCCAACCTGCATCAATGGAGCCAGATATGGAATATCTATTGCCAGGATAACGACGGCTATTTCTGTGTAGAAAATGATACCGCCGGGTGGCCGCGTGGTAATTGGATAGTGGCGCTGCGGCCTTATTACCGGACAAAAGCGGGGATCCTATTATGCCCGACGGCAAAAAAACGACTGGATACTATGGGCAACAATGGCAGCACGTTTAGAACTTACATCATGGGCACAGGCGGACAAGAAAACCGGCAAGAAGAAGGCAGCTATGGAGCAAATTGCTGGATTTTCAAATCAAAACCAGGACAGACGGCAATCCAGAGCAGGCCGGTTGAATGGAACTGGCAAACCGTTGATGTTAAAGGCGGAAACGATATACCTATCTTTGGCGATTGCATGTGGAGGGGAGGTGGGCCCTTCTATCAGAATGACAATCCTCAGTCCAACCGTATCAGGCCTCCTGATTTTGATGGTCAGTGGTTGGGTGCTGCCTACGAAATGATGCATTTCGCTATCAACAGGCACAATAGCACTACAAATCACATGTTCCTGGACTGGTCGGTTAGACCTGTAAATATTAAGGAGTTGTGGACACTCAAGTGGCATAAAACGTACAACAAAAGCGGCTTCTGGACCAGGGCAGGCGGAGTTCAGCCGGGTGACTGGCCGGAGTGGATGAGAAACTTCAAGGATTATTAGCGAAAATAAGCCGCCGGCTCATCGACAACTGACTGGCAATCCACAGTTTATTGCCCGGAATTGGGATAATAATCATCCAAGTATGATTATTGATAATTGAAGTGTCACTCTGCGTCCACTTTCAATAAACAGGTTCCGGATCTCGATCCAGCCAGTCCCGGCGAGCAATCGGCTTACTGTAATCGGGGAAGTGTCCCTCTGAGTGGTGACTCCCAAAGATTCCTTTATAAACCTGCCACATGAGGGCTCATCCGCCCATGATGATAGTGGAGACGCGAGGTTTTAAGTTTTAAGACCAGCAGTCACGGATGGGACCGGAGCCGGAAAAATAAACAATCGTCTGATATGGTGGCTTGACCCCCTTGGGCAGGTACAGACGCACAATGTGGCTTGCATAAATATTCAGGTGGGCTCTGGGCAATTGCAGCCCTGCTGTTTTTGCAGAGACCCCAAATATTCAAAAAAATTCCATTCATTTTTTACGAAAAAAGTGAAAAAATGCCTTGAAATACAAAAAATGCTCATTAAAATTCACTCGCAAATTCCTGTATCTGCTCATTCAGTAAGAACTTATAAAATTTTCCACCGAAATCATGAAAAATTAAATATCCTTTTGCTCTCCTGTGAAGTGTAAAAGTTTCTCATTGAAATTCAGATTGAAATATAGTAAAAGATCAGACAGCTTCTTAGCTTATATTAGCTTGTTCTTTGAAATCATGCGTATATAATAATTTTGTAACGGATTTTTTTTTGGAAGTTAAACAGATTCCACTATGGCACGGAACCGAGGAAAAAAGGCTCTCTATGAGGTAATGAGCAAGGCCCGAGTTAAGCCTGACCAAAACAGGGTCTTAGAGCATATGCATCCAAAAAAATCCAACGAAAATGAACCGACCACGAAATCCAGGCATATTGCCCAAACGCCAAAAGCCGCGGCACAATGGTGGAAAAAGCCACGAATTGTCCAGTTTAATGCCGGTAGAATCGAGTTCTCAATGCCGTATCAGTTTGCAGTCGCATTGATTTTGATTCTTATTCTGGTACTTTTAGCCGCCTATCGGGCCGGCCAATTTTCTTACATGTCCAATCAGACGGCAGTAAGCGAATCAAGCCAGGAAATACAGAAAATTGATATGGAACAGCCGACAGAGCAAGCGATGACAGATATAATGCAACCTTCTGCGTCGGCTAATAAAATGTCGCTGAATACTGAAGAAATCGATCTTATTAAGTCAACAGGCAACAATGTTATTGTTCTGGTTGGATATAAAACGCGGGCGGATTTAGTGCCAGTACAGACACATTTCGCCCAATACGGTATTGAGACTGAAATTGTGATGGAAAACGACCGTTACTTTTTGCAAACCAGGAATACTTACGAAAACCCGGACAAGCCCGGGACGGACGGATTCAAAGTTAAACAGAAAATTGCCGAAGTAGGAGCTCAGTATGAAAATAAGGCTCCTGCTGGTTACGAAACTTTTGCACCAAATTTTTTCTCAGATGCATACGGCAAGAAAGTTAAGTAGTTTTAGGAGAAATTTTTAATGTCTATTGATCGTTCCTTAAAAATCAAAGGCGCCTTGAGCAGACACCGAAACGTTCTGACACGAGCGGAACGTGTTGAGCAGTTAAAAGACGAAGACCGATGGTCCGAGGGTGATTCTTTACTGGGGCTGCCGAAGGTAGCTCACCGCAAGAGCCATGCCGGCCGAAAAGGGGAAGAAGGACCGGCTAAAGAAGCTGCAACCGAAGCTATAGCCGAGACACCTAAACTCGAAAAACAAGAAGGTTAAAAGCTAAGGGGCGTATACCTTATCGCAAATGTAAACAGATATTTACAGCCTTCAAAAAAGAGTTTGTTATTACAGAGTCCTTTTTGTGAGCCGCACTGAAAAATTCTGTGAATTGCTTAAACAAAATCATTTGTTGCGGATGCTTGCCTTTTTGCCATCCGAAAGACAGATGGTCGTGAGGTTTTTAAAAAAGTCCTCATTTTTCGATATTTTTGTACGCAAACCGAAAACAGAATTCCATAGTTTTATTCCAAAAACTCGGAGTTTCAGCAGTGTCGGGCCATCGGGACCATTGACAGGCAACAGGTCACTTCGGCAGTTGCTAATCCTGACCTTGTTCTGTGGTGTGTATTCTATCTGCGAAGTTTATGCGGACGACCAGCCGCAGTGGGGCCAGCAGTATTCCCGAAACATGGTCTCGGACGAAACCGGCCTGCCCGAGAGTTTCGATCCCGCCACCGGCAGGAACATAAGGTGGGTGGCCCCGCTGGGTACGGAGAGCTACTCAACACCAGTAGTGGCCAACGGCAAGGTGCTGATCGGCACAAATAATGGCAATCCGCGCGACCCTCGGCACAAAGGAGACCGTGGCGTGTTATTGTGCCTCAATGAGAAAGATGGGAGTCTTTGTTGGCAACTCGTAGTTCCCAAGCTTTCACCCGCTCTGTATCGGGATTGGCCAAGATCGGGTATTTGTTCGCCGGCTACTGTTGAAGGCGACAGGGTTTACATCGTGAGCAACCGCGGCGAAGTGATTTGCCTCGATCTCAACGGCCATGCAGACGGCAACGATGGGCCATACTTGGACGAGGGCCGTCATATGGCCCCGCCTGATGTTGAGACGATGGAGGTCAATGGGACAGATGCGGATATTCTCTGGCTGTTCGACATGGTCACAGATTTGGGAGTTCACCAGCATGACTCTGCACACAGTTCGATTCTCCTGCACGGCCAGTTCTTATACATAAATACCAGCAACGGTCTTAACGACAAACACGACCATATTCCCGCAACCGATGCCCCAAGTCTGATTGTGCTGGATAAAATGACAGGGCGACTGGTGGCCCGGGATAACGAGAAAATCGCTCCGAAGATATTCCACTCAACCTGGTCATCACCGGCATTGGGCCCGGTTAACGGCCGGACAATGGTATTCTTCTGCGGCGGAGACGGCGTATGTTATGCATTCGATCCTGTCGAGTCCGTTCCTGTCGCCGGAGCTGTGCAAAAACTAAACAGGGTGTGGCGATTCGATTGTGACCCCACAGCACCGAAAGAAAATGTGCACCAGTACATTAAGAACCGCCAAGAGAGCCCAAGCAATATTAAGAGTATGCCGGTGTTACACAAGGATCGGATTTATGTAACGTTTGGAGGTGACATCTGGTGGGGTAAGAACCAGGCCTGGCTAAAATGTTTCAATGCGGCAGGCTCAGGCGATATCACTAACTCCGGAACATTATGGTCATACCCGGTCGAGCCCCACTGTTGCTCCACGCCGGCCATCCACAACGGCCTGGTCTTTGTGGCGGATTGCTCCGGACTTATTCACTGCGTTGACGCCGAGACCGGCCAGCCTTACTGGACACATAAGACCATGGGAAATATCTGGGCATCGACACTTGTGGCCGACGGAAAGGTCTACATAGGTACGAAACAGAGAGATTTCTGGGTGTTAGCTGCAAGCAAAGAAAAAAGGATAATAAGCTCAGTCGAGCTGGACAGCCCCATACACGGCACACCTGTCGCCGCCAACGGCGTGCTTTACATTGCGACGATGAAAAAGCTATACGCAGTGAAAACATCCGCGCAATAAGCAACTTAATTGAAGGAGACGATAATGAAACGGATCATTTCTTATCTGCTCCTCGTCACTGCTGTTTTTCATCTTGTCCTCGGTTGTGATACATCGCTGATAGCTGCAGATAATGCAGTAGAACAATGGACTCGCTTTGAGGAAATGTTTACAAGTTCTAAGGACTATGACAATCCGATCCAGGATATTAAGGTCAAAGTGGAATTCATTTCCCCGGGCTCAAATAAGAGAATACTCCTGGCTTTTTGGGATGGAGGCCATGTATGGCGTGTACGCTTCTCACCGGATGAGCCGGGCAAGTGGACATATAAAACATTCTGCCCGGATACAAACAACAAAGGACTGCACAACCAAACCGGCTCGTTTCAATGTAAGAAATATCAGGGTGACATTTCGTTGTTCCGGCACGGCGAACTGCGCCTGTCCGGCAATCGACGATACCTTGAACATGCCGATGGGATTCCTTTTTTCTGGTTGGCCGATACTGTCTGGTGCGGTCCTTTGCTTTCGGACCTGAAAGACTGGGACGTTTTCCTCAAAGACCGAGTGGCAAAAGAGTTTACCGCGATTCAGTTCGTTATGACCCAATGGCGTATGGCCAGGACAGATGCCGATGGCAATCCCACTTTTACAGGTAACGAGAAAGTTGCCGTCAATCCAAAATATTACCAAAGAATGGACAAATATGTCGATGCGATCAATGATGCGGGGCTTGTTGCCGTACCGGTTTTACTTTGGGCAATACGAGGTAACGACAATCCGGGCTATTATCTGCCCGAAGACCAAAAAATTGTTTTGGCCGAATACATGACAGCCAGGTATGGTGCCCATCAGGTAATCTGGTTCCTCGGCGGTGA
>Ga0307379_10002906_pt1 | contig 25014 bp, 23 predicted proteins | sample UN2MG_FD_202237 | JGI IMG/M metagenome (GOLD analysis project Ga0307379, IMG submission 202237) | Soil microbial communities from Risofladan, Vaasa, Finland - UN-2 | ecosystem: Environmental > Terrestrial > Soil > Coastal area > Acid sulfate soil | place: Finland: Risofladan, Vaasa | collected...
TATAATGGATTATCCCATATAAAAACAATACTTATGCTATTTTACTTCAAATCCTCATTCTATAAAAGAAGGAAAAACTAGCATTTTTTATTTATTTTTTTCTCTAATTTAAATATGGACGATGGGGTTTTTTAAGGAGTGATTCAAACCTATACACTGCTTTTTAAATGTTATATTAATGAGATCGGTTCGTAGATACTTTATTAGATTATGCGATTATTTGCATACATACCAGGATAAAGAGCTGCATATACAGGCAGTAGTGCAAGTGTATATGTATGGAGGTATCCGGAAGCGAATACTTTATTAAAAGAGGTACTATTCGTTTTTTTAGTGGGTACGATGGGATGCTAGAACAAACGACGATAGACCGTTCTATCGAAATCAAACGATCGGTTGCGATACGAGCACTTCGACGAAGCAATATAAGAAGAAAAGTCACTGAATATCTCTGCGAAATCAGTCCGAACTGCAGTTACACTTCTGAAATCGCTTATAACATTGGTGCTACCTCATCAAACGTCATTGGTGCCTTACGAGGAATTGTCACACGATATCGTGAAGAAGAATCTCTCATCGGTTTGAACATGGTTGAGGAAAGGTCCGGTGGGAAAAACGTCAGACTCTATGGGGTCACTGATTTCGGTAAGGAAATTATTCAAACCATGAAGTCACGACGATAAAAATCAGAAAAAATTTTCTATTCTTTTAAATTTTAAAAAAGAGTATTTTTAGAAAACTAACAATAGGAAGGAAGAATAGAGGGGGGAAAAGAGGGTATAAAAGTCTAAGATCTTCCTTCCCTAGTTGTTGTTAGCTAGGATATCAATACTGCGTTTTATGAGCATTTTTTGCAGATGAACATGTACCAGTATATGCACCTACGAGAGATTATAGATGGTCAAGAACAGAGAGAATTTCAGAGCGTAGCTCCTCGATTCCTTCTCCCGTGGTACATGAAATCCTCCTATTAGTAGAACCAGTGTCTTTTATATCAACCTTGTTTTCGACGATGATAAATGGCACATCATTGAATAGCTCCTTGATGTTCTCAAGCATCAAGGTCTGGTCATCCATTTGATACCCACTTGTTCCTGAGGGATCAAAGATGAATACGATAAGATCAGCAAGATGACGTAACGCAGCGATCGCCTGCTTCTCAATTTTATTTCTTTCTGAGAGAGGCCGGTCCAACAGTCCAGGTGTATCAATGATTTGATACTGCTTTTTCTCATAATGAACAGTTTTTTCCATATGGCCTACATAGATCTGTTTCGTCGTAAATGGGTACTGGGCAACCTCTGGTTTTGCCGCGGACAGTTGTCTGATAAGAGATGATTTTCCCACATTAGGATATCCTGCGATGACTACGGTTGGAGTATCCTCAATATCTGGGAACGTTCTCAATATTTTTTGTGCACTGGCGAGGAACAAAAGATTTTTATCTACTTGCTTTACGATTGATGACACACGACCGTAGATCTCTTTTTGTTTTTGTTTAAGGAACTCTACATTTCCTGATTTTGTCAAGGAACTGCTTTGAGTTTGATAGACCATTATTACGGTTTTCCGTGCCCAGTCAACCGCACCTAATGATTTCTTCAATTTATTTGTATCAATCTTAATATCAATTATTTCTTGATAGAACAATGGCAGTTTGTCAAGTGATGGAAAGTTTTTTACGTAGGACTCCAGTTGGGATGTCAGATCCGTGATGAACGCTTCAGTACGAGCGATGACAATTTTTTTTATTTCATAGCGTTTATCTCGATCATGAATCTGGATCTTTTTTGTCCGACGAATCGACCGATCAAGGAGTTGTTTGGCATTAAGAATCGGAGGAATGTTTCGAAACATAAGTTTGAAAAGGTTTATGTGATACCTCTAAATTAAGCTGTTGGTACTTCCATGGATGAAGGGTTCATACTAGCAAATAAATTCAGGCGAGTGATCTTTGATGAGCTTGTCTCTGGAGAAAACGATATTAAACGTATCGCTAAAAAAAATCGAATGATACCCAGGGTTGCACAACGTATTATCGATGAGTTTGTGTCTGGAGGTATCGTTGAAAAAAAAGGAAATATCTACGTATTTACGGATGAAGGGAAAAAACTTGTAGATACCATCGGAAAATAAATGAGTAGGGGAGCTTTGAGAAGCACATGAAACCATATCTGTTGCACACATTAAAGGAACTTGCGCTGCTCGGAGCGATTCACAATAGGATTGAGTTGTCATCTCATGAGCTGGCTAGAAGATTGGAAACCAGCCAACAGACTGCATCACGATACCTCCTTGAGCTTGATACGCAACATATGATTACGCGGGAGCTTGGGGTGAAGAAACAGTTAATTCAGGTTACCAGCCTTGGCGCAGACTTACTGGAAAATGAATATTTGTCCTATAAACAGATTTTTGATCTATCCACGAAAGTCGTATTTAAAGGCAGATTAGTATCAGGGATGGGCGAGGGAAAGTACTACACGGGACAAAAAGGGTACGCTGATCAATTTGAGAAACAACTCGGATTTGTTGCGTATCCAGGTACGTTCAACATCGAAATAGAATATATTGAACGAAACAAACTTCGATTGCTCCGTAACTTTAGTGGTATCTTGATTAATGAGTTTGAAGCAGAGAATCGAACGTTTGGCAGCGTCGTGTGTTTCAAGGCAACTATTAATGGGTATAAAGGAGCAATCGTTCTTCCTAAAAGGAGTCATTACGCAAGCGTTCTTGAATGTGTTTCTCCATATTATTTGCGTGAAAAACTCGGTTTACATGATGGTGATGAGGTCGAAGTTGTTATCTACCTCCAATAAGAAATGTTGAGAGCGTATGAAGAATCAATTCGTTGCTGATATCTTGTACATGATTGCGGATCTTTTGGATTTGAAAGGAGACATCTTTTTTAAGACAAGAGCATATCGGATTGCAGCGCAGACTATCGAAGCTTTCGATGAAGATATCGAAAAGCTGGTAAGGCAAGGAAACCTTGAATCGATTCCAGGAATTGGAAAAGCTCTTGCCAAGAAGATAACAGAACTGGTCCAAACTGGGAAGCTGGAATACCTTGAGCAGCTGAAAAAAGAAGTCCCAACAGGTCTTATTGATTTACTAGGAATTCCTGGACTCGGACCTAAAAAGGTTGCTGCATTATATAAAAATCTTGGAATCACCAATACCCAAGAGCTGCGAGAAGCCGCAGATAAAGGAAAGCTACGAACACTTGAGGGATTTGGCGAAATTACTGAACAAAATATATTGCGGGGGATTCAACTCCGTGAAAAAACAAGCGGACGTGTCCTTCTCAATGTCGCATATGAGGATGGAACCAAATATCTTACCTATCTAAAAAGATGTAAATATATTAAGAAAATCAACATCGCTGGAAGCCTGCGTCGGATGAAAGAAACAATCGGCGACCTGGATATCCTTGTATCCTCAAAAAATCCTGAAACAGTTATGGATTTTTTCGTACACTATCCTGAGGTTGCACGGATCCTGGCAAAAGGGACAACCAAATCAAGCGTATTGTTGAACGATAATCTGCAAGTGGACCTGCGTGTCGTCGAAGAAAAAAGTTATGGTGCCGCGCTCCAATATTTTACGGGCTCAAAGGAGCATAATGTAACCCTACGCGGCTTTGCGATCAGAAAAGGAAACAAACTGAACGAGTATGGTTTATTTGACAAAAAAACAGAAAAATACATAGCAGGAAAAACCGAGGAGGAGATCTATAAGAAAATCGGTTTTCCATACATCGAACCAGAACTACGGGAAAACCGCGGTGAATTCGAAGCAGCAAAAAAGAAAAAATTACCAAATCTTGTACAGTACAATGAGATCCATGGGGATTTCCATGTTCATTCCTCCTGGAGCGATGGCAGTGATACCATTGAAACCATCGCGGATGCCGCACAACAACATCATTACTCGTTCATCGGGATTACCGATCATTCACAGTCATTGATGATCGCCCATGGTCTCACTAAAGAAAGAGTACAGAAAAAACTTGAAGAGATTAAAAAAGTAAAAAAGAAATTCCCGGATATACGAATTTTCTGTGGTACAGAATGTGATATTAGAACAGATGGAACACTTGATTACAGCAACACAATCCTAAAACAATTTGATTTTGTCTACATTGGGATTCATACTGCGTTTAAAATGGATAAAGAAACAATGACTAAGCGTATCATCAAAGGCATGGGCAACGAACATGTGGATTTCGTAGCACATCCGACCGGCCGACTCATCGGGAAGCGCGAAGCATACGAAGTCGATATCGAACAAATCATTGATACAGCAAAAGAAACGGATACCCGGCTTGAGATTAATTCATTCCCTGATCGATTGGACCTTGATGATACACATGTAAAGCTGGCGAAGGAGCATGGTGTACAATTCGTTCTGGGAACCGACGCACATAGCATTACTCATTTTGATTTTATGAGATTTGGGATTGCGACCGCACGACGAGGATGGCTTGAGAAAAAAGATATCCTTAATACCTATCCTTTAAAGGACATTGAAAAAATACTTGGTACGTGAAACGATGAACAAAAACGAAGCAAAAAAACAAATCAAAAAACTTCGTGAAGAAATCAACTATCATAATCATAAATATTATATCGAAAACAATCCGATAATTTCTGACTATGAGTATGATATGCTTCTTAAAAAACTCGAAGCCTTAGAAGCTGAATATCCAAATCTCATCACACCGGATTCCCCGACACAACGGATTGGAGGTGAGCCTCTAAAAGGATTCAAAACCGTGGAACATAAAATCGCGATGCTTTCGTTAGATAACGCATATTCATATGATGAACTTAGAGAGTTTGATGGACGAATTAAGAAAAACATCGGTGACGTCGAGTATATCTGTGAACCAAAAATTGATGGAGTCAGTATCGCCCTCATCTACGAAAATGGGATCTTCGTGCGAGGCGCGACCCGAGGCGATGGCATAAAAGGTGATGACGTCACCGCGAACCTTAAAACAATCCGAAGTATTCCTCTGCGATTACAAGGCACAGGACTTCAAAATGCAGAGGTACGCGGTGAGGTGTACTTCCCGATTTCAGCGTTCAAAAAATTCAATACAGAACAAGAAAAAAAAGGAGAACATCTGTTTGCCAACCCGCGGAACGCAGCCGCTGGCTCATTAAGACAACTGAACTCTCGCATTGTCGCAGAACGACCATTGGACACCTTCCTTTATTATATCACCCATTCTGACAGGGAGTTTAAAACCCATAACCAATCCTTAGATATATTACGCAAAGCAGGATTCCGTGTAAACCCTTTAATCAAAAAAGTGAAAAATATAGAAGAAGCAATCATCTTCTGCACCAATCTTGAAAGAAAACGGGAAACATTGGATTATGAAATCGATGGAGTCGTTCTAAAAGTAGACTCATTTGCTCAACAACGACAGCTTGGTTCGACAATCAAGCACCCCCGATGGGCGATTGCATATAAGTTTACAGCAAAACAAGCGACCACCCGACTTACCGATATCGTGATACAGGTAGGCAGAACCGGTACTCTGACCCCGGTAGCAATACTCGAACCAGTTCAGGTAGGCGGAGTAACTGTTTCTCGAGCGACCTTACATAACTTTGATGAATTAAAACGTAAAGACATCAGGATCGGTGACATGGTTTTAGTAGAACGCAGTGGCGATGTGATCCCCCAGGTTGTAAAGAGTATTAGTGAAAAAAGAAAAGGAAATGAAAAAGCACGAGCAATCCCTAGAATATGCCCGGTTTGCGGATCAGATGTCACCAGAACAGTAGATGAGGTAGCTGTCCGCTGTCCAAACAAACAATGCCCAGCACGGTTGAAATGGCGCATCGAATATTTTGCATCACGAGATGCGATGGATATCGATCATCTGGGTGGTCAAACCATTGATAAACTCATCGAAAAAGGTCTTGTGGATACCATCGCAGATTTATACAGCCTTAAGAAAGAAGATTTACTCTCATTGGAGGGATTCAAGGATAAATCAGTGATGAATCTTCTTGAGTCAATTGAAAAAAGTAAACAACAGGGTTTGGCGCGATTGATCTATGGATTGGGAATCCGTCATGTCGGTAAGGGAGCCTCTCAACTGCTTGCATCCCAATACTCCTCCATTGATGTGCTGGCAAAAAAATCAGCAGAGGAATTAACACAGATTCAGGGTCTGGGTCAAAAAACAGCAGAGGCTATTGCAACATTCTTTGCTACCGAGGAAAATATCGAACTGATAAACAAGTTAAAAGATATTGGGATTCAAACAAAAGAAACAAAAAAAGAGGGACATTTACTAGGTAAAAAGTTTGTGTTCACAGGAGGTCTTGTATCCTTGTCTCGGCCGGATGCATCAGATCTTATAATAAAAAATGGAGGCATGGTTTCCTCTGCGATAGGAAAAGATATTGATTATGTTATTGTAGGAACAGATCCTGGCTCAAAATACGAAAAAGCAAAAAAATTAGGTTTAGTAATTATCGATGAAAACGAGTTTAAAAAATTGGTCGGAGTGTCGTAGGTATGGTCGAATGTAAGGTCCAACAAAATAAAAAGACATGCAACTGTAGTTATCCATGCAGCAGAAAGGGATTGTGTTGTGAATGTCTCAGATACCACAGAAGCAGACAGGAGCTGCCAGCATGTTTCTTTCCTGATGCCATCGAACGTACCTATGATCGTAGCATAAAGAATTTTATTCAAATCTACCAAGAAAAAGAACAATAAACCAAAGAGTATTTGTTATAAGGCTTCCTCGTACGATGTGTTGTTTTTTTATATTTTAATACTGAGGGAAGTGAAAAATGTAAAATCCCTCTTTTTCAGATAGAGGTGAACAATTAAATAACGTAAGACTTATATCCAATGACAATATAACGGTGAGCGAGGAAGGTAAGATTTATGGCAATTGGGTTCGTCCTAATAAGCGCCGCTCCCGCACATGAGCATGAAGTGTATAACAAACTTTCAAAAGTACCACAGATTATTGAACTCCACCCTTTATTTGGAGAATATGATCTCATCGCAAAAATCGAAGCAGATGACTTCGAAAGTCTCGGAGATATTGTGGTAAACAAAATACGGACTATCGAAGGAGTAATAGACACAAAAACGCTAACGGGAACGAAATTTTAAGGAGTGAAAAAAATGGAAGGATTAGTACAATATTTTCTAAGCATGTTGACGCTGGTGTTTGCAATAGCAAGTGTAATCGCAGGTATTTTTACCGCCTATTTTGGGTCAGGTAAAAGCAGAGCCGTTGGAGCAATTTTAATCATTATCGGACTCTTGGTCGGAGTAATCTTCCTCTGGGGTGCAAACCTGTTAAGTTTCATGGGAGAACCCATGGATCTTTTGAACTTTTCAGGTACGATTATTAACGGAATCATCGCAGTAATCGGTGCAGTTGTTGGGGCTTTGATTGCTCTTGGTATTTTCCTGCTTGCAATAATGAAAGCCTAATTACAACATCTCTAAAAAATATCGATGGATCCTGAGATCATTAGTAAGCTCAGGATGAAACGATAATGCCAGGTAGTTGTTCTGCCTGGCCATAACTATTTCTTCATCTACGGTTGCAAGTTTTTGACAAGCTCCCCATATTTTCGTAATGATAGGTGCGCGGATAAACACGGCATTATACGGTGTGGTAAATCCCTTAACAGCTATCGATCTTTCGAAGGATTCTTTTTGTCTACCAAAGGCGTTCCGTTCAACCTGCATATCCATCGCTTGTAAGAGCCGAACATCAGCGTTGGTTTCAATCAGTTCTTTAGCAAGGATAACACACCCAGCACAAGTTCCCATTAACGCAATGTTTTCCTGTTCCATCCGTTGATGGATGACATCATGCATCCCTGAATTGATCAAAATGCGAGAAATCGTCGTACTCTCTCCACCGGGTATAATCAACGCATCACAAGCATCAATATCACGTGGTTGTCTGACTAATACCGTCTTCCCTCTTTGTCGTTCCTCTTTAAAAACACGGTTCATGATTGTAAGATGCTCAGAAACCGCTCCTTGAAGAGATAATACACCAATTGTGACTATTGCTACCAACCTCGTTCCTGGAGAAGTTGCTCTTTTGGAATAGTACTAATCTCAATACCCAGCATCGCATCACCAAGATTCTTGCTTACCTCTGCAATCTTTCCTGGTTCATCAAAATGGGCAACAGCTTCAACGATTGCTTTTGCTCTCTTCTCAGGATTTTTTGATTTGAAAATACCTGATCCCACAAATACACCATCACTTCCTAATTGCATCATAATTGCTGCATCCGCTGGTGTTGCAATTCCCCCTGCAGCAAAATTCACAACGGGGAGACGTTGTAGTTCTTTGGTTTCTCTTAGAATCTCATACATTTCCTTTTTAAGAGTACGGTATGTTGAATCACCAAATACATTTGTTTTTTCTCCAGCGTCCTGGTTTGTTAAGGTTTTAAACGAGGTCACGTAGCTTAGACAATATTCGTTTGCTATTTTTTGTAACTGTGTTGTTTGCAATGCTTTTAATGCTTGGATCATGCTGGTCACCATTCGTTGATGTCGCACTGCCTCAATGATGTTGCCAGTTCCTGCTTCTCCTTTGGTTCGAATCATTGCTGCACCCTCCCAGATGCGCCTGGTTGCTTCACCTAAGTTTCTACATCCGCAGACAAATGGAATAGTAAAGAGACGTTTATCGATATGATAAAAAGGATCTGCAGGGGTGAGAACTTCTGATTCATCAATCATATCTACACCAAGAGCTTCTAGGGCTTGTGCTTCGACGAAATGCCCAATCCTTGCTTTTGCCATCACCGGTATACTGACTGTGTGAATGATCTCTTTTATTATGGTAGGGTCTGCCATACGTGCAACACCACCATGCGCCCGGATATCAGCAGGGACCCTTTCTAGGGCCATGACTGCGACTGCGCCACTTTTTTCCGCTATTTTTGCCTGTTCAACATTGGTGACATCCATGATAACACCACCTTTCTGCATCTTGGCAAATCCTTTTTTAACTAGATCGGTTCCGTGTCGTAGTTTAGTAATGTCTAATTCCATCATAGGCCCTACCCCACCAAGGTCTTGAGGTCAAAAGGGGATAGCAAATACCCTTTATTAAGAACTATGGTGGTAGATAAACCTATTGTTGTAACATATTTTAAGGTAGAAAAAAGGAAAAAAAGAGATACGATTAAAGTGTCTTTACCAAGGGTTTTTTATATACACCATTTATAATTTTATGGTTCAGGTACGCGTCGTAAGCAGCCAAATCAAAATGTCCATGACCACTGTTGGCAAATACAATGATTTTCTTTTCATTTTTCTTCTTGCACATCTTTGCAAAATCAATTGCTGCACGTACCGCATGTGCCGATTCCGGTGCTACAATGAACCCTTCTGTCTTTGCAAACAACATCGCTGCTTCAAAGACCTCCTGTTGATTGTAAGCAAGCGCATCCATGTATCCTTCTTTGGTGATTTTAGAAAGCAACGGCGAATCACCATGATATCGTAGTCCTCCTGCGTGTATGGCAGAGGGAATAAAATCATGACCGAGGGTATACATTTTTAAAAGAGGTGTGAGACCAACAGAATCACCAAAGTCGTATCGGTATTCACCAGCGGTAAGGGTAGGGCAGGCGAGAGGCTCAACAGAAACGACTTTCAAATCTGGTTTTTTGCCTGTGATTTTGTCATACACAAAAGGGAAGCTTATCCCAGAAAAATTGCTCCCACCACCGACACATCCACAAAGGATATCAGGGTATTTATCCATAAGTTCGAACTGTTTCTTGAGCTCTAAACCAATCACAGTCTGATGTAACACCACATGATTGAGCACAGAACCAAGTGCATAGTTTGTATTTTCATGGGTTGCTGCATCCTCTACAGCCTCGCTAATCGATATACCTAAACTTCCTGAGGTTTGAGGGTCTTTTTTAAGCATTTCCCTACCAGCATTGGTCAGCGTAGTTGGACTAGGAAATACTTCAGCGCCCCATGTCTCCATGAGAATTCGTCGGTATGGTTTTTGTTCGTAGCTGCATTTTACCATGTAGACGCGACATTGGAGTCCAAAGAGCTGGGTACTGAACGCAAGTGCTGAACCCCATTGTCCAGCTCCGGTCTCTGTAACGAGGCGTTCGATGCCTGCTTTTTTATTGTAGTATGCTTGTGCGACCGCTGAGTTTGGTTTATGGCTGCCTGCTGGGCTGACACCTTCCCATTTGTAATAGATTTCTGCTGGTGTGTTTAGTGCTTTTTCGAGTCGTCGTGCACGGTAGAGTGGGGTTGGTCTCCAGATACGGTAGATTTCTCTGACCTCAGATGGGATGGAGATGTACCTCTCTCTGCTGACTTCCTGTTTTATAAGTTCCATGGGGAAGATTGCTTTGAGATCATCTGGGCTGATGGGTTGTCTGGTTTGTGGGTGGAGAGGCGGGTCCATGGGTGTTTTGAGATCTGCTTGGATGTTGTACCATTTTTTTGGAATGTCATTTTCATCAAGGAGGATTTTGGTTTGCTTCATAGGTGATATTATTTGTTTGGTAAGTATATAAATTTTTCTAAATTTGTACTTCAATGTATATATTTATACACTATAGGATGGAATGGAGAAAAAAGGACAGTATTTATATACCCTCAATGTACTAATTTATACCATGTGGAACAAAATCGAACACTACTTCAATGCATACCCTCAACGAAAAAAAATCGCACAAAAAATGCTCGAATATGGGGTAAAAATACAAAAAAACAATTTCTACTGCGGCTCAATAGAACTTGCTGACTCAAAAATCGCACGAGCATTCCATGTCGATCGTCGCGCTGTTACTGCGACCAGAGACGTAATCATAAAAGAACCAGAGCTTCTCAAGATTTTTTCCAATCTTACACCAACGTGTCGTCTCAAAGAAGTCGCACCGGCCATGAAATGGGGTATCATCGAAATCATCCCCGCAGACCCAAGCATGCCAGGAATACTTGCCGATGTCGCAACCATCATCGCAAACAACAACATAAGCATTAGACAAGCAATCGTCGATGACTTTGAGCTCACTGAAGAACCACGACTATTCATCATCACCGAAAAACAAATCCCGGGTACGTTACTTTCATCAATCCGTAATGCAAGAGGTGTGAAAGCAGTACTTATTTATTAAAAAATAATCAACGACTTTTCTTTTCGAAAAGCAATGTCAGAAACGAAGTATTAATGCAAAAAAAAAAAAGTAAAAAAAATGTCTTTTTCTTATGCGATGGTGATATCCTTGCACAGATAGACATCTTGAATCATATGGAGAAGTTTTACACCATCCTCAAAGGGCTTCTGGAATGCTTTCCTCCCGGAAATCAGACCGGTACCACCAGCACGTTTATTGATGACCGCGGTTCGAACCGCTTGCCCAAAATCATCTTTGCCTGATGCTCCTCCTGAGTTAATCAACCCAACACGTCCCATATAACAGTTCGCAATCTGATATCGTGTTAGATCAATAGGATGATCCGAACAAAGTTCGCTGTAGGCTTTTTCATCGATTTTACCATATTTCATACCACCCTTATTCAAGGCGAGATACCCCCCATTAATATCGGGGAGTTTCTGCTTTACAATGTCTGCCTCAATGGTCACTCCAAGGTGATTCGCCTGTCCGGTAAGATCTGCAGCGGTATGGTAATCTTTTCCGTCCACTTTAAACGCAGGATTCCGCAAATAACACCATAGGATCGTTCCCATGCCAAGTTCATGGGCGTACTTAAATGCCTGACTTACCTCGTGGATTTGCCTAGTTGATTCATCGGAACCAAAATAAATTGTACAACCGACCGCAGCAGCACCCATATCCCATGCCTGTTCGACCCCTGCAAACATTATTTGATCAAATTTATTAGGGTACGTCAGCAACTCATTATGATTTATCTTTACGATAAATGGGATCTTATGGGCATATTTCCGTGAAACAGCACCGAGAACACCAAGAGTTGATGCAACAGCATTACACCCCCCCTGAACCGCAAGTTTCACAATGTTTTCAGGATCAAAATACAATGGATTCGGGGCAAATGACGCTGCAGCAGAATGTTCAATACCCTGATCAACAGGTAAAATCGAAAGATACCCGGTCCCTGCTAATCTACCATGATTGAATAATGATTTTAAGTTACGAATTACTTGAGTTGACCGGTCAGTATCAAGGAAGGTCTGATCAATAAAATCTGGCCCAGGGAGATGCAATGATTCTTTCCTAATCTTCGTACATGTATGCTTCAGCAGATCGTCGGCATCAGCACCCAAATATCCTCTAATCGAATCGATATTTCCTTTCATAATCACTCCAACATCCTCTAATTGCGGCAACGTTGGTTCACCTCACAATAGATATGGGAATGCCATATAGCACATAAAACTTTCCATGGAGTAAATAAAGAATAAAAGAAAATAAAATTACGAGACGAGGAGGTTACCTTCTTCGTAACGCTTACTGAGTTTTTGCACCATGTCCTTGGTCATTTCCGCGATGTTATATTTTGGTTTCCAACCCCATTCCTTACGTGCAGCACCATCGTCGATGGAGCGAGGCCAAGAATCAGCAATCGCTTGACGGAAATCAGGTTTATATTCACAAGTGAACTCGGGGATATGCTTTGTGATCTCATGAGCAAGCTCCTCAGCAGAGAAAATCATTGAAGCCAGATTAAAATCACAGTGATGTTTCAATCTGGAAACATCGGCATCCATCAGATCAAGAGTCCCCTTCAAACAATCAGGCATGTACATCATAGGCAGAGCGGTATCTGCTCGTAAGAAACAGGTGTATTTCTTTTGCTTAATTGCCTCATAGAAAATTTCAACAGCATAATCTGTGGTGCCTCCACCTGGAAGAGTCTCACTACTGATAATACCGGGATAACGAATTCCTCGCACATCAAGATTAAATCGTTTGACATAATAATCACCAAGAAGCTCCCCTGCGACCTTCGTCACCCCATACATTGTTTTCGGTCGTAGAATCGTCTCTTGAGGTGTGTTATCTCGAGGTGTTTCTGGGCCAAAGACTGCAATAGAACTTGGAACAAATACCCGAACCATGCTGTGTTCGCGGGCAACCTCTAAACAATTATACAATCCATTAATGTTGACATCCCAACACACTATTGGTTTTTCCTCTCCAACCGCTGATAGAATCGCGGCCATGTTATAGATAGTGTCAATATCGTAGTCATCAACGACTTTCTCTATCGTTTCCCGTTTACAGATATCGATGTACTCAAAGGGACCAGAGTCAAGAAGCGTTTCGCTTGGTTTGGTTTTTCGTCCCGTAGCTAGAACGTTGTCATTCCCAAATTTTTTCCGGAGCATCATGGTCAGTTCTGAACCGATTTGACCCACGGCACCAGTAACCAGAATTTTTTTCATCCGTTTTTGTGGCATAACAACTAAACCCCCGAATTATTTTATTCACTGGTATTGTCAATTCCTATAGATACTTTACTGTTCTCCAGAATACTCAGAGTCCACCGAAATACCCTCTAACCTCGTCGGGGGTCCAGGATGAATAATATATCCCTTCCGTTTTTTCCTCCAATTTGCCCATCGAGCAAGAACTAATGGCAGAATCAGAATAGAAGTAATGAACGCGTAAATAAGCGTAATTGCGGTAATAATACCAAATTGTTGTTGCGGCGGGATTGGGGCAAACGCAAGAACCCCAAATCCAAACATAGAAGAAAGAGCTGCGATAAGAATAGCGCTGCCTGTACGCGAGATGGTTTCAGTAACCGCTTTAGTAATGTCCCCTGTTTTATCAGCAACAGAACGGAATCGTTCAGTAATATAACATGCATAGTCAATCCCGACACCAATGGTAATGCAAGTGACGGTGATGGTTAAAATGTTCAAAGTATATCCTATAAAGTACATGCTTCCTAGAACCCAAATAATAGAAACAGTTACAGGAATCATCGCAATCAACCCAAGGATGGGATTCCGGTAAATAAGAGATAGCATAATTGCCGCAAGAACGAAACATATCACCGTCGAAAAGATTTGACTTTCCGTCATATTTTTCAGAATGGATAAGGTGATGAGGAGACTGCCAGTGACAATGGATGTCGCATCACCATAGTCTGATAGATCATCGTTTAATTCTTTACGTAGTTGTTCAAATTGTTGCGTCATATCATCGTTGTTTGAACCTAGATCGACATAGACACGGAGTATAGTTGCGCTATATCCTTCATTATCCTTGTAAAGAACGCCAGCAACTTGCATCCCATATTCGACATTATTATACAGGTACTCATAGAACCGCATTACATCAGCATTGGTCCTTGGCAACCTAGTAAATTCATCGATATTAAATAAGGATACAAGGGATTGGTTATTTGTGACAGCCTGCTGGATGATGGTATAAATGCTTTCTGTCTTTGTGCTACCATCAGGTTTTCGAGCAATATATTGATCGTCATTCATCTGCTCATGGGTGGCCATAAGCCCTTGTAATGTTTGAACCGTTGCGACATTTCCTTCAATCAGAATATATTCTTGATCCTGACTTGAAAAAGGAAAATCTTTACTAACTTGAGCGAAGAGTTGTATAGCTGGATTATCCTGCGGGATGAATTGATTCATACTAAATCCTGACTTTAATTGGGTGACCGCAGATCCCATCACCAAACAAATAAGAATGGTAAACAGAAATACTTTTTTCTGATGCCGAAGGAGTAATTGTGCGAGTCGCCCCATAATATTTGTCATAGAGAATGTATTCGTGCTCGGTTTTACAGAGAGAATCTTCTTCCGATCAACGATGTAACGAAGTGCTACCAGCAGTGTCATGGTGATAAGGAAGGTATAGGTGATACCCAAAGCTAGGAAAATCCCAAAGTCTCTTATTGGCGGGAGCGTCGCACTCAGGAACGAAAGAAATGCGACAAACGTTGTGAACCAAGCTAAAAAGATTGCAATACCAACTTCTTTTATGGACAGTCGAATCGCCTCTGCCGGAGTTCGACCTTTTTTTAGCTCTATCCGATAGTTATACAAGATGTTTACAGAGTATTCGACACCTAACCCGATATTTAGGGGAAGAAGTGCGACGGCGATGATGTTAAATGAGATACCAAGCAAAGCCATGGTCCCAAACAACCACACACATGAAAAAGCAAATACGAGAATAGGAAGAAGAACATAGGACGGTTTTCTAAAAGCAAGAAACAAGATACAAAGGATGATAATAAATATGGCTGGACCAATTATCGTCATTGCCTGCATCGCGACGTCGTTTATCTGTGTAGTTACGATACCTTCCCCAGTCGCTTGAATAGAAATACTACTGTATTGTGTGTCCAGTTCATTGATCTTTTTGACGATATTATTATTAACCTTTTCGACTTCCCCTGAATCACTACTATCCAAATTAAGTTGGACTAAAAAGATACTCGCATATGGGTTTTTCGACTGCGTATAATCGCTTGAAATAAACGATAAAGCATTTACACGCAAATCATTAAAAAACTGTGGTATCAAAGGAAAAATGGTTGTTGAAACACCGGTATCTGGTACATTATCCGCCTGAGACCAGAGTGTTTGAACTGAGGTTAATGAGAAAGTAGGTGGAAGTGAGTCGGTACCTTGCATATTCACTGTAAGATCTGAAAAATCATCAAGATTAATGTCATATTTTTGAAGGACGCGCGAAACAAACTTCCCGATTAATGGTTTCGATTGGAGTCGCTCGATACGATCAAATAAAAAACTGGTGTTTACCACGATACGTCCACCAGGGCGGTGGAGCACCGGAGTTTGATAGTATCGAACTCCTGCAGAAAAATTAGTTAATTTTGCAGGGAGCACAAACGATCCAAACTGAATTGGAATACCATAGCTTCTAAGCTCCTGCCGTGAGACAATGACATTAATTCTATTTCTTCCAGAGTCAAAGGTAACATTTCCTGTACGAAGTTGAATTGGGAAAAACATTTCTTGACCAGGGGGATTGATCCAGAGATACGCTGTTGTTTTATACGATGTCAGATCGTGGCTTCTGCTTTTTTGTATAAGTTGTTGCAGATTCTCTAATAATCCTTTTCCGATTTCCCATCGAGGAACTGTTGGCTCAATCCGTGCAGCAATTTGATATCCCATTGTAAACTCGGGCGGGAGTAACGAGTTTTCAAATCCCAGATACCATTCCATGGTATTCGTTCGAGAAAACGGTGGTTTAACCGTTGACTGTAAATCTGAAAGAGAATAGACTTCAAATGAAAAGGTAAAATTTTTTTCATCTTTTAAGATGTAACAGTTTTTAATATCTGCGCTTTCCACCGCCTTTCCTTTCAAGCGTAAAAATGATTTGTAATAATCAACTGGTTCATCGGGGTCATCGGTTTTGAAGAGGGTCATTTCGCTTGAAGATGGCTCGTTGAGAAGATCATCCATCGCAATCTTGAGTTGTTCATCGCTACAGTTTTCCACTGTTTTATTAAACTCCATTTGACAGACCATATCGATAAAGGTGAGGGTGGATATCGTCCCACTTACTTCAGGCATTTTTACTAGTTCTTTTTGAAGATCATACTGATCCCGTAGTGCTTGAAGACTAATCGTACTTTCTGTTTGTTGTTTTTGAATAAATAGTATTATTGTTTGGGTATCCATCCCAAAATATTCAGTGATACGATTGTTCGCTCTGACCTGTTCGTTGTCTGGGGCGAAATCCTCAAAATTTGTTTTAAAAGACAAGGACGGAATACACAGAGAAAAACCAATTGTTAATAGGACGATGACAAGGACCACGTGCCATGGTCTTTTTTCAATGATTTTTCCAAACTGGTCCAACATATCCTTTTCTCATCCTATCTGTGATTAAAATATTCAATGCTCTCTGCAATTCGTTGTAGTATTCTACTCCTGAATCAATTGCATCATTATATTATCATTTAAATATATTAATATTGTTATTAGGATGAATTTCGTAATGTGATTTTAATTTTTTAAGGGATATAGTGTAAAAAATATGAATTCGTAAATTAAAAAAGAAATGAAGTTCTAAACCGTTAACTCCGTGTATCAAACCCCGCATCTTTTACAAGAGAAGGAATAATCTGCTCCCAAAACAAAGCAGTGATATGAATACCGTGAACCCCGCTTAGGGCCTTTAATTCACGTATGGTTTCCAATGCTAGGAGATAGCCCTCCTTTGTAGGATCAGAAGCATTTTTGATCCTCTGATATACTGATTCAGGAACATCTGTCCCAGGAACATGAAATTTCATCCGCTCGGCCATTTTAACAGATTTCAAAGGAGTAACACCAGCAAGGATATGGACTTTTTTATCAAGGCCTTGCGACCGTACGTCATCCATCCATTTTGAAAATTTTTCTACCTTATATACACTCTGTGTCTGAATAAATTCTGCTCCCGCATCAATCTTTTTTCGTAAACGATCAACCTGAATCTCAAACGGATCTGCATACGGATTTGCTGCAGCACCAAGAAACACACAGGGTCGTTCAGCAAGTAACGGATCACCACTCTGAAAGACTCCTACGTCTCGCATATTTTTTATGATTTGAAGAAGTTGAATGGAATCTATATCAAAAACCCCTTTTGCCGCTGGATGATTCCCAAACGACTGATGGTCACCCGTAAGACAGAGAATGTTTCGAATGCCAAGTGCTGCGGCGCCAAGCACATCACTCTGTAGACCGATGCGATTTCTATCACGACACGTCATCTGCATGATGGGTTCCATGTTCATGTGATGGAGAATCACAGATCCTGCAAGACTTGACATCCGCACAACAGCAGTTTGATTATCCGTGATGTTAAAAGCATCTGCATAACCCTTCAACAGCATTGCTTTATCACGAATCTTATTCGCATCTGAACCTTTCGGTGGTCCAACTTCAGCAGTGATGACAAAATGTCCTTCAGAGAGTACTTTTTCCAAGTTGCTTCTATAGTTCACTTTAAATTCTCCATTTAACCTCTGATGATTTTGACCAATCCTTAGGTTTTTGAATAGCGTGTAATATATCTAATTTACCTTTCTTTTTTAATTTTTGGATGATGCAATCCCAGACACATTCCATCTCTTTATTAATCTCACAGTTACCATTGGAAGACCCACCGCAGGGGCCATTAAGCATAGATTTTGGACAACGGGTTATAGGACAAAACCCTTCAAAATTATCCAAGAGACATTCCCCGCAAAGCATGCACCGTTTGTCAAATTCATTCGTCCGAGAAATCTCCCCTAGAAACAACGTATCAGTTCCTGCGATTATCTCCTTTTCAGATAAAAGATCAGCAATTGTTTGTACACCATTCCCACATGCGAGAACAAGAACTTTTTCTGTTTTACTCAGTTCCTTTGCATACCTTTTGAGCATCCGTTTATCATTCATCAGATGACATGCAGGTTCAAGTACCACCCAACCAGACACGGGAATTTGTTTTTTTACAAGAGCTTCTTTTAATGCTAAAACTTCATCTTTACCACCCGTATGACAGAGAGTGGCACATTCATTGCATCCAATAAGAAAAACTGGCCGTGAGTCTATAGAGCGAAGTAGTTCGATGAAATCTTTTTGTTTTGTAATTATCATCAAGGTTCAAAATAGACAACCGTCTTTATAAGAATATGTTTTCTAATTTTTTTTAGAGAAACGATTTAATTCATAAAACCGGAGAAAAAAATTATTGTCGTATCCCGAAATAACCTCCTCCTAGAAATAAATTATAAAAACATTATTAAATCTTAGTAGGTTTACATAAAATTTAGACATCCATGGAAAAAACTGTCGTACAATTTATTGTTGAAAATATTTTGTTGTTTCTGCCGCTAGGCATCACCGGCATCGTTGTTACAATTATTCTCTTCTTTATGTCAAAACAAGAAAATATCCCTGAAACCGAAGACTTGAACTCTGACTTTAAAACTATCTTTAATTTTAGGCTTAACATCTATGTTTTGGTCTATCTTTTTATATGGATAATGATAATCATCATTGGATTATCCTCAAACTTTATCATTCCTACTATAATCGGTGGAATAATAGCAGCTATCCCTCTAATTTTAATGATGTTAATCGAATTACTTACGAAAAATTCGAAGGTGTGATAGATACATGTTTTTTATTGAGATTAATCAAAACTTTGGAGAACATACCAGACTCCTCGCCCCATTTATTGGGATCATTACAATTGTATGGTTACTTTTTATCTACCATTCCCATAAAAAATATGGAACAAAAAAGACAATCATGTATTTTTTACCGATAATTATCGCGACCCTTTTTATTGAATCAGCAGGAGTAGCAAGCGGGAGATACTATTATCCAGGATATATCATTTATCTCTCGGTTGTTGGTGGATCTGTTCCTTTAATCATCGTATTAGCATGGAGCGTTAATTTGTTTTTGTGTATGAATCTGGGAAAACATTTTATTTCAACGATTTATCAAAAACGAAATTATTTACAAATTATTTTTATCTCGACAACAGCAGGATTATTTGGTGTTTGTCTAGATTTGTTAGAAGATCCTATCGCCCATTATAATAGTTGGTGGATATGGGGAGCATCCCTTGAGGGCATCAAATTTTTCGAAGTCCCGATTCTAAATTTTGTCGGTTGGTTTGTTCTAATCTTTTTTATGTCAATTGCCACATTACTCATCGAACAATCAAGATTTTCAGAGAATAGAAAGGTTCTTCTTTCAATTACATCCATATCGATTACCGGGACTATTATCTTCGTTATCCATGGTTTAATCGTAAGACTTTTTGAATTTACCGGTCTTTCTTAAAAAAATTTCTTTAATTCTTTACCCCAAGTAAACCATTAAAGTAATAAAGTAAATCTCCATTATTGAAAGTCATGGGTTTAGGGACATTGACAATTGCCTGGATAAAAATGATTCGCCCTCCGATATTATTTCTCTGTTGTTTTGGGGCGGTTGTTAGTGCTTTAAACTGTGCGTTGTACATGGGGGTGAACCTATCATATTACCAACTTCTTTTTTTGATTCTTACTCCTGCTTTTCTTTCGACAGGTACGATGTTTCATAATGATATTACTGATTTAGAATCAGATAAAATCAACCGACCAAAAAAACCGGTCCCTTCTGGATTGCTAAAAGAAAAAACAGTGTATTACACAGGATTAGTATTGATGATAACATCGATTTTATTAGCAAGCCTTGTCAATTACAAGGACACTGGAGCAATCAACTGGGAATGTGGTGTTTTCACCTCCGTTTTAGTCGTCATTGGTTTATACTATAATTACTACGGAAAACACCATGGAATTGTTGGGCATATGGCCGTCGCATTTGGTGTTGGGGCGATACCGTATTGGGGCGGTCTTGCGGTTTTCCCTAATCAACCCCTTCTAATGCTACCACTCGCAGTTGCCATCTTTTTCCAGGAAACCGGAAGGGAGATCATGGTTTGTGCTGGTGATTACATCGGTGATCTCAAAGCAGGTTTTAAAACAACACCGATACGTCTCGGACGAAAACGATCTATGCAAATCGCTTTATTTTTCTATTTGTTATTTATTCCAATTTTCCCCTTATCCGCATATGATTGGGCAGGTTTACATATGCCTCAAATATTCGGTGTAGTGTATCTTATCGGTGGGAGTATTTTTGCAGCATCTCTTCTTATCACCTGGTTCCTCACCTATAATGTTGTGACAAAAACGGATGACGAAAAAAAGATATGGAAATCATTTGAACTAAACGAAAGGGTTGGGACAAGAGTAATGATAATTGTCTTCCAAATTTTTATATTCCTTGAGATATTTTATTAATCAGAAAGCATATAAATGAGAAAAGCTCAAATATATTCACACTTTAACACACTTTCATGAAAATTGTTTCTGCATACGCAAGACTTCTTCGTGTTCCTGGCATTGGAGCGCTTGGTATTGTTCCTGTAATAGCAGCACTAACTGTAGGAATATATGATTTGTATAACCTCACTCTTATTTTCATCATTGGCGCTTTTGCAAGTATCTTCGGATTTTTAATTAACGATTATATCGATATTGAATTAGATAGATATGTTTATGATTTACAAAAAAAACCCTTGGTAAGCGGAGAAGTATCCAAAAAAAATGCATTGATAATTTCATTTTTTCTCGCATTTTCAACATTTTTTTTCATCGCATTATTATGGTATAACCAATTACTTGATTATTATAAATTCATCGGCTTGATTTGTATCATACTAGCTGGATTTTTAGGAACATTCTATGATATATTTGGAAAAAATATCGTTGGTTCTGATTTTCTTGTCGCAATTTCTGTGTCATTGATATTTATATTTGGGGCGTTATCATTTGGTCAACCAAACGTGATTACCTGGATTATTTTTGTTTTAACATTTGAAAACATACTGTATATGAACGCTATACAAAATGGGATTAAAGATGCGGATCACGATTATAAATTAGGAGTGAAAAATATCGCTCGTACCTTAGGTGTCAAGGTCCAAGAAGACAAAATAGTTATTCCTCGTAGTTTTCAAGCATTTGGTCTTGGGCTTCGCCTCTTTTCTGCAGTTCTCTTTTTTGTGCCATTTATTGTTTTTGGGTATAGCTATTATCTATGGCAGATGGTTCTCCTTATCCTCTTCACTATAACCTATTTATACTTAGATGTAAAATTACTATCAATAAAAACTTTTGACCGCAATCAGATTAGGACGTGTATAGGAATTCAATCCTTTTTACGATATTCCCTTGTTCCAATAATGCTATTTTCAATCGTAGGAATCCTTCCATCTGTCCTTTTAATACTTGTACCAATAGTATGGTATATACTTTTCACACCCTTACTTGGAGAGAAAATGTTTAAACCAAGAATGTGATAAAATAATGATACAATTCATAGGATAGGGTTTACTATAAAATACGATGTAACGATAGTTGGGGCAGGCCCCGCAGGTTCAACAGCCGCAAAATTTCTTTCAGAAAAAGGGTTTAAAACTCTTTTAATCGATAAAGAAAAATTTCCACGTGATAAACCATGCGGTGGGGGATTGCCAATCCGTGTTCTACAGAGGTATCCGTATATTGTCAATGAAAAAATTATCGAAGCATATTCATCGAGCGGAACGGTTTTTTCACCGTCATTACAACATTCAATTGAAATCAGTAAGAATACACCATTATTGGCTACCACTCTGAGAAAAAAATTTGATTTTGAGTTAGTGAAATATGCAAGAGATGCAGGCACTATTTTTCAGGAAGGGACCCCAGTTTCCGCTGTGCAAATCTCTAATGATAATGCACGGGTGATATTACACCAGGGAACCGGGATTGATTCAGAAATTATTGTCGGTGCAGATGGAGTACACAGCAATGTATCAAAAAACACGGGATTACGTAAAACGGGAACAGAACGAGGGGTCTGTATTCTTCAAGAATTTGAGGTCGATGAAAAAATTATGGACGACTATTTCAAAAAAACTCGACATTGTTATATTCATTCGAGATTCAAGAGCGTTGCAGGCTATGGATGGGTGTTCCCTAAAAAGGAGCATTTAAACATTGGATTTGGTGTTATCCAGGTCAAAAAAACCCCAGAAGGAAAACTCAATCTTCTTGATTGTTACCATGAATATATCGCACATTTAAAAGAGACGGACCTTATCCCACAACATCTGAAAGAAGTGCCAGTAAAAGGTGGGGCTTTACCAACACGTCCGTTAGAAAAAACCTATGGGAATCGACTTCTTCTTGTAGGGGACGCAGGGGGATTCATCAACCCGTTATCAGGCGAAGGACTTTATTATGCTATGACATCTGGGCAACTCGCTGCAGAAACAATAACCGAAGCATTGGAAAAAAACAATACAACAGAAGAATTTTTATCCAATTATCAAACAGTGTGGCAAAAAGATTTCGGAAAGGACATTGATCTCATATTAAAAGTCGTGAAAAGAGGAAGCATGGAGTATGCGGAGAGGGTGTTTAAAATAGCATGTAACGATCCGATTTTGACAGACCTTATAATGGGCGTCATCACCGGGCAAACAAGTGTACAACAAAACAAATGGAAGATACTGAGAAGATTTTTTTATAGTTCTCTGAAAAATCATTTACACCTATAAAAAAATGGAAAAGGTGTTATCATGAATAAAAAAAAAGTATGTATCATCGGTGCTGGTATAGGTGGTTTAACTGCGGGTGCACTTCTTATAAAAAAAGGGTATTCTGTTGATATTTTTGAAAAGGAAACGACCGTTGGTGGAAGAGCGCTCTCAATAGAAATGTCATCTCAAACCATAGATTCTTATACACAGTTATTAACCAGATTTCATACTCACATTGCCTATTCAGAACCAGCACTTGAAGAGATTTTTACCAATAAAATGTTTAAGGGATATACTCTCGATATAGGATTCCATATGATTGGAGGAGGCATCATTGAAAAACTTAGAGATATAATCATGGATTATTACGAGAATATCACAATATATGAATCACGCTTGTTTGAACAGAAAAACGATCACTTTGGCTATTTCGTGACCACTACGGATAAAATAACGATGTTACCCAATATTCTAAGACTGCTTCTTTCCGGTGAAAAAACAATGAATGAGTTAGATACCGTTTCTATGACTGAGACAATAAAAAAGTATGGAAAAGGCAAAATGAAAACAGTTTTAGAAGTGAATCCCCGTTTAATTAGTACGATAAATAATCTCGATTTGATTTCGACAGGGGAAGTGTTTAGAACCCAAAAAGATATGAAATTACGAGGTGTAAATTATCCAAAGAATGGTCTATTAAAAATATCCCAAAACATTGCCGATTATATCGAAAAAAATGGTGGAAAAATCCATCTGAATAGTGCGATAACGAAAATTATTATCAATAATAAGAAAGCGGAAGGAGTGGTTGTTGATAAAAACAACTATTTTTTTGACATTATAGTATCAAATATCTTGGTACAGAATCTTTTTACTATTGCAGATGAACATCACTTTCCAGATGAATACGTAACTTCGATAAAAACACTTGAAGGAACTGGCAGTCTTTGTGCGTATTACTCTTTAAAAAAGATTGACTCACGATTACTCGGAAAAACATTTATTTTCATTGAACGAAATATCGGTGTTGATGGCAACGATGCTGTCGGTATGATTGACTTCATATCAGCAACAGCAGAAACAGGGTTGTCACCCCCAGCACATTACCTTGTACAAGCATACATTATTTGTACGCCGAAAGAAGCAAGAGATAAAATAATATTAGACAAACTCAAATGTGCTTTAGATAAAAACCTCGAACGGATAATTCCTAATTTTCATTCAAACCTTCGATGGGCTATATACCCAGCCATATGGCACTTAGATGGCGTCGCAAAAACGTTAAATAACACAAAACCAGACATAAAAACTCCCGTGGAAAACCTCTATATCATCGGAGATTGCGTCAAAGCCCCCGGCATAGGATTTAATTGTGCGATTAATTCAGCAAGAATCATTCAAGAGATGCTTACTAAATCTACCTGATTTACAATTTTTATTAACAAAATTTTTGTCAAAATGCATGCCCGCACCACCAGTCACATAGACTGGTGGCATGCTCGGGGTTGTCTAAAAAGTATTTTTTACTAAATTGCAATTGCATTATGTAAACTCTGGTAGCCATTTGTTTCTCGTTTTTGTTCAATTTTTGTTTGAGAGTTGTTTTCTGTTGGTTTTTTTTGTCGTTAATGCTTTGTGTATTTTTCTCATATTATGGGAGATGTAGTATAATCCTGCTTCAAGGTTTACTTTTGTTGTTCCTCGTAGATGACACCTGTGTTTCTTTTTGTTAAGTTTTTCATCTCCGAATACGGATTCTACCTCGTTTCCTCTTCTTTTTCTTAGCTCTAATCCTTTCTCCGAGTCAAGGTTTTCCTTTGCTTGTTGTTTCAGTCTTTCAGCGTTCCAGCATACTTGCAGTGATCTATCCCTACTTTTTGTACATC
>Ga0307379_10002908_pt1 | contig 24999 bp, 25 predicted proteins | sample UN2MG_FD_202237 | JGI IMG/M metagenome (GOLD analysis project Ga0307379, IMG submission 202237) | Soil microbial communities from Risofladan, Vaasa, Finland - UN-2 | ecosystem: Environmental > Terrestrial > Soil > Coastal area > Acid sulfate soil | place: Finland: Risofladan, Vaasa | collected...
GCATGTTCTAAATTGGGAATTAGAATGGCCAAAATTGAAAGTATTCGTCCAAAGATTGACGAAGTAATTCCTCCATGGGGAAGCTCCCGTAATCCCATTGATATTGTAGGTGATGCAGATTTTAACAGATTTCACAATGTCTTAGATAGAGTACTAAAACATCCTAAAGTTGGTTCAGTTATCACAATGTGTACACCTTCGGGAACTCTGAATTACGATAAATTAGCAAATGTAATTGTTACTATGTCAAAAAAATACAAAAAAACGATGCTTGCAAGTTTAATGGGACTAGATGAAGGAATCACAAATAGGGAAATTTTAGCTAAAGGAGATGTCCCCTACTACACATATGCTGAGGGAGCCATTCGAACACTTGCTGCAATGATAAAATTCGCAATTTGGATTAAAAGACCTGAAGGAAAGATAACTAAATTCAAAGTAGACAAATCAAAGGCAAAAAAGATTTTTGACAAAGTAAAAAAAGAGAGACGACCAAATCTTCTAGAGGAAGAAGGGCTGGAGGTTCTCAAAGCATATGGATTCCCACTACCGACAAGTGCTCTTGCTAAAACTGATACCGAAGCAGTAAAGGTTGCAAACAAAATCGGCTATCCAGTCGTAATGAAAATTGCATCGCCACAAATAATTCACAAATCAGATGCTGGAGGTGTAAAAGTAAATCTTACAAACGACAACGAGATAAAAGAAGCTTTTGAAACAATTATCAAGAATGCTAAAAAATACAACAAAAAAGCTGAGATCAAGGGAGTCCTAATTGTTGAGATGGTTAAAGGTGGAAAAGAAATGATTATCGGCTCTAAATTAGAACCCGGTTTTGGTCCCGTAATTATGCTTGGTATGGGAGGAATTTATGTAGAGGTTCTAAAAGACGTGACATTCAAGATAGCTCCTGTAACAAGTAAAGAGGCAGATGATATGATATCCGAAATAAAGACACAAAAACTACTACAGGGAGTAAGAGGAGAAAAACCATCAGATATTTCAAAATTATCTGAATGTATTCAAAGACTATCCCAGCTTGTAACTGACTTTAAGGAAATTAAAGAATTAGATATGAATCCTGTCCTCGTAATGGATAAAGGAAAAGGTTGTAGAATACTCGATGTTAGAATAGGCCTCTGATCGCATCTATTCCTAGGCATCTTAAATATTGATCTAGAATTTTTATACAAGTTCGAGGGGACGTAATTATGGCAAACGCCGAGATCCTCAAAACAATTAGAACAGGAGACGAATACATTGAAAGTCTCAGAGGCCGAGATCTCACAATTTACCTTTTTGGAGAACTAGTCAAAGAGCCAGTAGACCATCCAATGATTAGACCCTCAATTAATGCAGTTGCAGAAACATATGATCTTGCCGTCAGGGAAGAAGAACTTGCTTCTGCTAAATCATCAATTACAGGACTCCAAATTAACAGATTCTTACATATCGCCGAAAGCGCACAAGATTTAGTTATGCAAAATAAAATGCAAAGAACACTAGGCCAAAACACTGGAACATGTTTCCAGAGATGTGTTGGAATGGATGCATTAAATTCTTTACATTCTGTAACATTTGAAATAGATGAAAAACATGGGACTGATTACCATAAAAAATTCTTGGAATTTGTAAAGATGGTTCAGAAGGAAAATCTTGTGATTGGTGGGGCAATGACTGATCCAAAAGGCGACCGAAGTAAAGGACCATCAGAACAAGACGATCCTGATTTGTTTACAAGAGTAGTTGACAAAGATGAAAATGGTATTTATGTTTCTGGTGCAAAAGCTCATCAAACTGGTTGTATTAACTCTCATTGGATTATTTTAATGCCAACAGTAAGACTAACAGAAAATGACAAAGACTGGGCAATTGTCGGTGCAATTCCGGCAGATGTAAAAGGTCTGACATACATCTATGGCAGACAGTCTTGTGACACCAGAAGTATGGAAGAGGGAGATATTGATGATGGCAACGCAAAATTTGGTGGTCAAGAAGCCTTAATGATTTTAGACAGAGTGTTTATTCCATGGGATAAAATCTTCATGCATGGAGAACACGAGTTTGCATCTATGCTTATAGAACGTTTTACTTGCTATCATCGACGTAGTTACGTGTGCAAAACCGGACTGGGCGATGTGCTTATTGGTGCTGCAGCAACAATTGCTGACTATAATGGAGTACAAAAGGTATCTCACATCAAAGACAAAATTGTTGAGATGACTCATCTAAATGAAACTATCTTTGCTGCAGGAATTGCATCCTCCCATTTGGGCCATAAGATGAAATCAGGTGTTTATCTAAATGAAGATATGCTTGCACAAGTTTGCAAACACAACGTTACTCGATTCCCATATGAGATTAGCAGACTTGCACAAGACATTGCAGGTGGTTTGGTAGTAACTCTTCCATCTGAAAAGGATTTTAGACATCCAGTAGCAGGACCATTACTCAAAAAATTCCTTGTTGGAAGAAAAGGGGTAGATGTTGAAAACAGAATGAGAATTCTTAGGCTAATTGAAAACATGACTCTTGGAAGAAATGCAGTGGGATATCTTACTGAATCTATGCATGGTGCAGGATCACCACAAGCACAAAGAATTCAGATTCAGAGGCAAATGCAGATCGGCTATAAAAAGAACCTTGCAAAGAATCTAGCTGGTATTACTAACGATATTGAAGAACCTTCAGAACCATCTGGTTACTTTAATCGAGTTTTCAAAACCAAAGATTCTCTCATTTAAAATATTTTTCCATCAGATTTACTTTAGTTCAAAAAATAATAAAATTGGATAAATTATGGTTTTACTTGAATTAATTTTAATTCAAATTTAGATTTTTCTCTTTCTTCGCAGTAGAAACTAGTTTACTAAAGACAATCTTCAATGTTGGTGAAATTGAGTAAAAGATTAATTATATAATTTGGAAACTAGCTATTTTTATCTAGTTTTTAGTATCATCATTCTTTTTTTTCGTTACTTTTTTCTTCCTTTCCCTTAGATTTATCATCAGAGATTCTGGAATCAGAATGTTCAGAGTATGCTGAATCTTTTTCTAACTTGTCAAGATTTGAATAATCTTTTAACCTATCTGAATCATCTGAGTTAAAAGTTTCAGAAATTTCCTTTACATTCTTTCGTTTAATAATTTCTTTTACTATCATGACACTAATCACTAAAACTATGAGAATATAGTTGGTTGGTGGCTTCAAAATCTGGGTTACAAAACCAATCTGAGGAATTATGTATTCTACCTTCCCGATATATTCTTCGTTTGTAATTGGGAAATCCGTACCTGGTATAGACGCATTATTGTTGTCTCCCTTTGTTCTGACAGTCCTTGGGTCCTCATCTGTAATTGCTACTACTCTATGAACTATTACTCTATCATGTCCTGTTGGTCTGTCAAATACAATAATGTCTCCAATTTGTAAATCTTCAAACAAAATATGTCCCTGAACTACTAATACATCATAAACCTGTAACTTTGGAATCATACTTCCACTGGCCACGACATAAAATGGATTTTCAGTTCCAAATGCTACCTGTAAACCAATCCATATTATTATAACTCCCACAGCTACAATTACAAGATCTTTGATTATGTTTTTTGAGATTAATCGTTTTGTCAATTACATTCACACATTAGGTACCATCGATTGAACTTTCTTAAAACTTATTGTAATTTTGTCCCACATTCTTCACAAAATTTCGAATCCCCATTATTTACAAAACCACAGTCTGAACATTTTCCATGTTGTTCTACTTGAGGTGCAGAGGTATTTCCCAAAAGAATTACGTCACCAACTTTTCCTATACTTCCCCACGAAACAGTTCCCTCACTACCATCATTTTTGGTAATAAGCAAAACCATTTTTTGATTTGCATCAATTCCTACTTGTCTAGCTGTTCCAATATTTTTAGCATTTTCATCATACACTAACAATCCTTCAATTGAACTAATTGATCTAATTGAGGATGGTTCTGATGCCTCTACACTGGATGGAATCTGAGATGAAACTTGTTGTTGGATTTCAGGGGTTATCTGTAACTGTTCTGGACTTGAGGGTTCAGGTACCATCGGCTGTTCAATTTCTAGAGGTTTTGCAGCTCCCACTTCTTGAATTTCATCCTGCTTTTTAAAATCTCGATATTCTGCAAGGGTTGAATTACAATTATTACAAATGTATTGCCCTTTTTCTGCGAGAATTAAATTTTCTGCAACTTCTTCATTTGGATTTTCGTACTCAATTTTTGGAGGACCTTGAAATTCTTTTTCACATGTATTGCAAAAATGTTTACTAATAATTTCTAAATTTAATCGCCCCATTGGTGCTAAAAATAAATCTGGTCCACCAAGGTTCCCCTTCATTTGTTGCTCATCGGTAATGGTTGCCATTACATAGCCTCCAGAACCTCTTAATTTTTTAAGTCTAAGCTCAGAGCTCACATTTCAGATTTTCTAAAACGTCATTTAAGTATATATCAAAACTCCAGTTCTCATACTAGCCTTACCAATACTCCTACGGTGAAGATTCTGGTGAAGCTTTTTAGGTATCGTTAATCCAATGTAATCAGAATGGTAGTAACGCAAGTTTCTGATGCAAAATCTTGGGAAATAGATGTAGTTAATTCTGACGTTCCTGTATTTGTTGACTTTTGGGCTGAATGGTGTGGTCCATGTAGAATGGTTAGCCCTGTAGTTGAAGAATTGGCCAGTGATTATGAAGGCAAAGTTAAATTTGTCAAGGTCAATGTTGATGAAGCTAATGAATTAGCCTCAAAATATAACGTCTTTAGTATTCCAACTTTAATTCTTCTAAATAAAGGCGAAATTATTAGTCAACAAGTTGGTGCTGCATCAAAGGAATCCTACAAAAATATGATTGATCGAGCCCTTCAGGCCTAATCACAAGTTTTTCTCTTTTTGTTTTTTAAATGATATCAAGTTTGGCCCCTGATATGTTAAGCCTTATTAATAATTCTAATAGGAACTAACCATTGGGCGATAGGAAGGTAGTATTACATAATCTCAAATTAATTGGATTTAGTGTGGGGATATGGGCAAATGTTTCCTTGGTAATAATGTTAGTAAACCTTGTTGATCTTTAATTTCCATTAACTTTTGGCAAAATTTAACAAAAAGCTCGATACGATCCTAAAGTAATTAATATTCCATAGGAAACGGTTGGATATGTCATTTGGTGAAGTAGATACTCTTAACATGCTTTTTGATAAATTGGTAAGTTTGTTTGATGAATCTCAGGGGTATTATGAATCATTTCTTGACACAAATAATATGTATAAACAAGGTAAGATAGGCGATAAAGAATTTTTTCAACGGCTAGGAGATTATGTAGTAGCATATTCTGCGTTAGAATTTTTATCAATCAAAGTTATTTTTGAAATTAGGAAATCACTAAAAACAGGATCTGTAAATACTCAATCACCTGGATTAATGCCAGGGATGGGGCAACCTGGAATGGGTCAACCAGGAATGGCACCACCCAGAGCTGGAACCGCAGCTAATCCAGTTGGAGGACCTCCAGGAATTGTTTCTACATCAGAGGCATTTGGAGATCCTGGAACGTTACCATCACCAGATCCTTCACTTATGCCAAGACAAACAGTTAGCACAAATGGATGTACTTCGTGTGGATCCCCACTTAGACCAAACTCAAAGTTTTGTACAAAGTGTGGAAATAAATTATAAGATAATTTTTTTAACTTTATTCTTGCGTTGTTCCACATTCGGGACAAAACTTTGCAGTAGATGAGAGTTTTGAACCGCATTCAGAACAAAATTTACCTTCTATCACATTTTCTAGGTGTGGATTTCCATATATTTTCGATGAATTTTTTACTGCACCTGATGGGACATATGTATCATCATCAATTAGAACAGGGGCAAAATCTTGTTCCATCATAAAGGTCAACATTCTTGGAATAGAGTTTTCTTTGTTTTTTGGATCTGGTACTGTATCACCTAGCCAAAATGCAAATCTCATTAGGGTTAGCTCTGGAGTTGAAAAAGCTAGTGTGTGTTTTGACATGTAATCTTGGGCAGCTTGTTTTCCATCAAAGACTTCCATAAATCCAATACTTTTTGTTAATGTATAATAGTTTCTGGAATTAGTGGACCGGGGGGGATTCGAACCCCCGACATTCACGTTGCGAACGTGACATTATACCCCTAAACCACCGGCCCTGCGTTTACGTTTTTTAACTATACTTTATTCATTTTCTCAAAGAAAACCAAATATCCAAAATAACGAATCCTGTAAAAATTGAATAATTTAACGAAATATTCTTGTATAAATTGAACAAACATTTTACTAAATACGACTAGATAAAATCCTATATCATGAAAGTGCTAATAATCGATGATAACCAAGATATCACAGGTTTACTCTCAAAATTTTTCAAGGCAAAGGGATTTGAGATTGAAGTTACAAATGATCCTAAAGAAGGACTTCAACTAATCAAAGGTGAAACATATGACGTTGTTCTCCTAGATATTTCGATGCCAGAGTTAAGTGGAATTGATATTATTTTAAACCTAGAAAAAGAAAAAATTCTAAAGGATCAAAAAATTATTATTTTTTCAGCAACTGCCTTTACAGATAAACAAATCAATGAATTGTTAAAGAAAGAGGGGATCAAGGATTGTTTGAAAAAACCGATTCAATTAAACGAACTTTTAACTGCTATTACAAATTAAGCGAACTAAATTTGGTTGAATTTATTTGAAAATTTTTTCTAAAAATTAAAAAGATTTAAAATTCTTAGAATGGAGTAAAAATCAAATTAATTCACCGAACAGTATATTTGATAAATTAAAAGAAATTCAAATTGCAAAAAATCAAGAAATTGTACAACCTAACAATATGATCGTACAACAAATGAAAAATAATGGATCGATCAAATGAATCTAAACAAGAAACTTGCAATTCTTTTTTTTTATGTATTGCAATAATCCCAATAATAATTTTAGAGGGGATTAGCATTTCTGAAATTTCTGATGATTTAATAACTCAAAAAGAATTAGCACTTGATTCGTCCTTGGTCTCAACAATTAGTAATATAGAACATTATCTCGATACAAGACAAATACAAGCCAAATTATTTGCTTCAACATTTTTACCTCTACAAGTTGATTCTACCAAAATAAAAGATCCATCTACAACGAATAGAATTCAATCCCAAATTGATTCCATGCTTGAAGAAACTACATCAAATTCTTTAAACAATTCTGGAGAGATCGACCAAAAATCCAAAATTGATATTATTTTTGTAACAGATCTTAATGGAAACATTCTTGCAAGTACTCAAAAAGGTTTGATTAGTAAAAAATTATCAACGGAGTTTTCTGAACAAATTAGAAAAAATAAACCTTATTTTGGAGGATTTTCAAAAAATGGTGGACTTGCACAAACTATATAACTTTTTCAAGCAATCTATCAGATTCGGATAATAATTCATATGGTAATATTTTAATACAAACGTCACTCCTCATCTTAGAATCAGAAAGTCTAGGGGTTACTTTGAAAATAACAATGAAATATTTTTAGTTGATAATACTTTTCGTCAAATTACACGTGATTCAGGAATAAAATATTCTACACTAAATTGGAATATAGAATCAGGATTAATTGATAGGTGTTTTGCAGGCCAACCAATTTCTGAAAAATATATTAACAAAAATAGCAAGGAAGTCCTTGGTATTTTAAAATTACTAGACGAGGAAAATATGTGCATTATAGGAGAGATTGAATTAGAAAAAATATTATCACCAATTTACAATTTAAGCTATTATCTGCATTTTCAATTTTACTTGTAGCAATTTTATTTTTTACGATCCTTTTTTCAAGAACTATTTCCTACCCAATTAAAAAATTAAGTTTAGCTATGAATGAAATTCGTAATGGAAATTTCAATGTTAAACTGGATGAAAAATCAAAGTCTTCTAATAATGAATTGGATCAGTTAACAATTGGATTTCAAAAACTAATCCAATATGTAAAATCGACACAAGAAAACTTGAAAAATTTGGTTAGTGAACAAACAAAAAAATTACAAGATTCTAACCAAATTTTAACAGAAAAAGTGAAGGTAATTAAAAGACAACAAGAGGACCTATCAAATTTTAAAGAAGTTTTAGACAAATCTGCAAATGTCTTTATTACAAATACTAGAGGTAATATTGTATATGTAAATGATGATTTTTGCAAAGTGTCGAAATTCTCCAGAAATGAACTTTTAGGACAAAACCCGGCAATTGTTAATTCCCAATATCATAATAAAGAATTTTTCAAACAAATGAGAGAGGAACTAACTCAAACAAAAACATGGAAGGGAGATATCAAAAATAAAGCAAAAGATGGGTCATATTACTGGTCAAAGGCAACTATTTCTCCTCTTTTAGATGAAGTTGGTCAACCTGAACAATTCATCGCAATTCTTACTGATATTACAAATCAAAAAATCCTAGAGGAGAAATTATCGGATGCATTAAAAGAAGTGAAAGAATCAGAACTTAAAAAGGAAGAATTTTCATCTATGATGACTCATGAGCTAATCACTCCTCTTGTTCCAATCAGGGGTTATTGTGAAATGCTACAAAATACTGAAACATTTGGTTCATTAACTGATGATCAATTGGAATATGTTAAAAAAATTGAATCAAATTCTTCCTTACTTGAAAGGTTAATTGGTGATTTACTTGACGTTCAAAAGTTAGATATGGATAGAATGAACTATCTGATTACTGAATTTAGTATTGATGAATTTATGGATGGAATCAGAGAAAATAATAGTCATTTTATGCTAGCAAAAAATATCGAATTTACTCTAAAATATCCTAAAAACTGGGTATTAAACTCTGATCAACAGAGATTAAGACAAGTCTTAGATAACTTGATACGAAATTCAGTGGACTTTGTTCCTTCAAAAGATGGAAAGATTTCAGTCGAATTAAAAATAAAAGAAGAAAATATCGAATTCTTTGTTATAGATAATGGATCTGGAATTCCCAAAGAAAAACAGTCCAATATTTTTAAAAAATTCTATCAGATTGATACCTCTGCTACAAGAAAACACGGAGGAACTGGTTTAGGACTTGTTATTTGTAAAGGAATTGTAGAAGGACTAAACAGAAATATTTCCCTTAAAAGTGAAATTGGAAAAGGAACATCCTTTTTTATTAAGATTCCAGCTATTGCAAAAAAACTCTGATATCTAAATTAGCTTAATTCAATTTTTTTCAATAATTTTTTATTATTAATTTCTAAATCCAATTAATATTGATTCTTAAACTATAATTCTCTTGTCTCATCTCAACGCATAATAGTCTGCAAAATAAAAAAAACCTATGACCTTTGATACTGTGATTACAGATTCCCATGTTGTTCTTCCTCAAGGGATTGTTGATAAAAATATCGTAATAGATGATGGAAAAATTGTTGGACTTACACATGATATTCCTTCCTGTGACCATAAAATTAATGGAAATGGTCTGATTTCTATTCCCGGGCCAATCGATACTCATGTGCATTATGGAGTATATTCATCAATTGACCAGGCTGCAAAAACAGAGTCTCATGCAGCAGCTATTGGAGGAATTACAACAATGATGAGGATGCTTCGTTTAGGAAATACTTTCAAGTCTTCTCTGCAAAGTCAGTTAGATGCATCAGCCAAAAATCACTATGTTGACTATACAATTCATGCATCAATTTTTTCCAAACAGCAAATTAGCGAAATGAATTATTGTGTCGAGAAAGGTATCACATCATTTAAAATTTACATGAATCTTGGGGGAGATGTGGGACATGTCTATATGGATATGCCACCTTATACATCAGAACTAGAATCTTCAACCGTTGATGTAAATAATCAAATTATTGAAGAAACCGTAAAAAATGCAGCTTCTCTTGGATGTCCTGTTTTAGTTCATGCTGAAGACTATGAATCTTGTGCTTGTGGAATTAAAACTGCAAAGGAAAAAAATCGCGATGGACTCTCTGCCTGGTCTGAGAGTAGATCTCCTGAATTTGAGGCAAAAGCAATCAAAACTGTTTGCAAGTATGGACGCGACTATGGATGCACAATCTATTTTGTTCATATTGGGTCCGAAAGAGCTTTACAACAAATTGAGGAGGAACGACATCTTGGTACTAAAATTTTTGTGGAAACCTGTCCTCACTATCTAACATTATCATGTGAAAAGCAAACAGGTTATCTTGCTAAGGTAATGCCTCCGATTAGAACCCAAAAAGATAACAACGCAATATGGAATGCCTTATCAAAAAACAAAATTGATACTATTGGAACTGATCATGTAGCAAATCAAATTAAATTAAAATTAGGCGGAGAAAATGTGTGGGACGCATTGGCAGGATTTCCTGGGATAGGAACTATCATTCCCATCTTGCTAAGCGAGGGTGTAAACAAAGATAGAATTTCGCTGGAGCAATTTATACGATTTACAAGCCTAAATGCTTCAAAAATATTTGGAATGTATCCAAAAAAAGGGACTTTGGAGAAGGATTCTGATGCTGATATTACAATGATCGACTTGAAAAAAGAAAACAGGGTCTCTTCTGATTTGTTTGGAGGGTTTTCAGATTATATTGTATATGAAGGAATGAAATTGAAGGGATGGCCTGTAAAGACTATCGTGCGTGGTCAACTAGTATCTGAGGAATTCCAAGTTATTGGAAAATTAGGACATGGAAAACTTGTACAACGTCAAGCGATATAAATCGAGATATTACGAATAACATTTAAGCCAAAAATAATCTTAGAACGATTGTGAATAAATCAAATTTTTTGTTTGCATTTTTTATTATTCTTAGTTTTTCTATTCCTCCAATTTTATTTGAACAATCATTCGCCCAAGAAAATCAAACAATTTCTCCTCGACATCAATGGAAACAATTAACAGATACTGAAAGCTTAACGTGTAAGGAAGGTTTAATTTTTTTACAAAAAATTAATGGTACTCCCTCATGTGTTTCTCCTACTACATATCTAAAATTAGTTGATAGGGGTTATGGAAAATTTGACTCACCACAATTGATGAACCGACCAGAGATGATGACTCATCTCATGGTTGCAATGGTTGATGATTCACAATTAATGAATCATTGGCATAACATGATGTTAAATGATCAAAAAATCCTTCAAAAAACAATGGATGATACCGTTTTACAACTAGAAGAAAATCAAGAATATATTTCAAATTTTTTGGGACCTATGATCACAAATTCAGAATTACGAAAACAAATGATTGAACAAATGAAAAACCACACTCAAATGACGAGATCTCTTCAAGGACATTCTGGATGGATGGACTCTGTTCATCAACCTATGATGAAATCCAACATGGGTCACGAAATAAATTCTGAAATGCACGAAAACACTGGATGTCCAACGTGTTCAGAAATCAAACAACATGATTTACACGCAAATAATGGCTTTCATCAGCCAAAAATAATGGAGGATCTAATGCACCATATGTGGATAAATGAAAAGATGAGAACTCAAATGTATAACTTGATGCTTAAAAGTCCAAATCATATGATGGAAGATCAAATGATGAGTCCTTTACTAGGATTGATGATGGATAATTCGGAAATAAGAAATAAAATGATAGAAATAATGTTAGAAAACCAAGATTTTATGGATTCGATTAGACACGAAAATAATTTTTCTAATTAAATAATCTCAAATTTTCCACCAGTTTTTGCTTTATAGACAACATCTGGTTTTCTAAGAAATATTCCTGATTCCATTACTCCAGGTATTTGTTTTATTTTTTGTGTTAAGGCTTTTGGATTTTTAATAATTCCAAAATCGCAATCAAGAATAATATTTCCATTTTGTGTAAAAAATGGATATCCTCGATCTAATGAACGCAAGATGGTTTTCCCTCCTAATTTTTGAATCATATTGGAAACTGAATTTCTTGCTGATGGATGAACTTCCACTGGAACAGGACTGGACAAGTTTTTGACAAATTTGGTTTTATCAGCCATTACTATGATTTTTTTTGCTAAACTAAACAGGATATTTTCCCGTAGTAAAGCCCCTCCACCTCCTTTGATGACAAATTTTTGAGAGTCAATTTGATCTGCCCCATCAAAAACTACATCAATGTGATTGACTTGATCGGTCTCTACAATCGGAATTCTTTGTTCTTGGGCGATTAATTTTATTTGCAGAGATGTTGGAACTGCTATTATATTGATTTTTTTTTCTTTAATTAAGGACCCCAGAGACTTTACTAAAGTAGTAGCTGCCCGTCCACTTCCAAGACCTACAATGTAATTATTTTTTACAAATTTTAAGGCATCATTTGATAATGCCAATATGGCATTATCATATGACAATTATTCTACCTCTGCTTGGTCTAATTTTGAGAGAACATTCATGATTTCTCCTTTAATTTTTTCTAAATCATCAGTATCATCATCATCAAAATCATCTTCAATATTTACTGTAGGTGTAGGTTTTTTGTTTTGAGTGTATGGAAGGGCCTTGAATTTGGTGATCTTTTCAACTTCTTTTTCAAGATCTGGTTTTGGCCCATATTTTATTATGGGTTTTGGAGTAGGAATTGTTTGTATAATTTCAATTCTCTCTTGGATTTTTGGTCTTGATTGAATTTCTTCATTAATAATTTCTTCTTTGGCCGAAATCTGTTTTTCAAATAATGGGAATTTAGGTTCTATATTTGAGAAATTAGTTAGTGTGGTTAGTTCAAAAGATTGTCGAGACTTTACGGGTGGAAGAATCACCTGTTCAGAATTCTTTTGGATTGGTTTTTCAAACTCAAAGATATTCTTTTTTGGTTTATTCTCAGTTTGTGGTTCTAGGTTTTCATTTTTGGCTTTTGACTCTTTTTTAATTTCTGGAATTGATATATTTGCAGTTGTAATCTTTGATGATAGTTCATACAATCTTTCATCTAGTTTAGATAGTTTTTGATCCATCAAAGTTATCAGACCATCACCCACTGGTCCTAAATCTGGATGTTTACTTGCATCTTCCAATTTTTCTAATTTTGCTAAGATAATTCCTAATTGATGTTGATATTTTAACAATAATTTATCTCGTTGAATTTTTGGAATATCTGAATCGTATTGATAAAGTCTTGATATTGTTTTTGCAAGTATGTCTTTTTCAATTTTTAGAGTATTAATTTGACTTTTGATATGAGAGCTTGCCCCAATACTCAAGAGTTGGGATTTGTTTCTAGGTGCTCTTCTTACTGCTACTGCTGTTGCAACACCTGCTAGTGAACTAAGAATTATAGCAATTTCCTGCATCTATGTATACCATTTAATCCAGGAATATTTCCTGCGTTTTGCCTCTGGAAAACCACAACTTGCACATTCATGGTGGCGTTTGTGTAAGGAATTTTTACCACATCTTCTACATCTAATATGGACTTTTTTCTTAGTAAAACCTCCCATAGAAGTTGTGCCTTTAACCATATCTCAAATCACCTAATTTGATGGTGGTGGGGGAGATATCATTACGACGTTATCTCCTCTTACAACAATGGTTCCAAGAGTCTTTGAATCTCCATCGGCAGGAATTTCCTCCGAAGAATCGAGTAGCAGGTTCATGTGTTGGTCAAAACCCAATAAATTACCTCTAATGGTTTTACCACCTTTAAGCTTTATCAACACTATTTGATTGATACTCTCATCCAATACTTTTACTGCCATATCCACGGACATCTATTTCACTTATTGACTCTAGTATTGGGGGATTATATTAAAATTTCATTGGTAAAACTTTCAATCATACCCAGTAAGGCAAGTTTGACACTTTTTTTCTATATTATTCATGATTTCCAAAAATAATTTTTGCCCATCTCTTTTTGTGGCTTTTCTTGGATCACCCCAAATTCCATTTTTTGTAGCTTTCGGGAAGGATTTTGATGCCATTTTACTGATCTCTTTAATCTCTTGTTTAGTCATATCACCAGTTATCAGACCTTTTTTAGCTAATTTCATTTTTACCTGATTTGAGATTACAAGCATTAGTGACGTTTCAACAAATCCCGCATGATCAAAATCTCTCTCCATAAAGTGCCAATAAGATAAAGTAAACACTTTGATCTTATTTTTCAAATCCTTTCGTAATTTTTTATCGATATTTTTGATTGCTTTGATATTTCCATGATGTCCATTAATGATAAAAATAGTTTTAATATTATTTTCAAAAAGAGACAAACACAAATCTAAAAGGACTCTTTTCAGTGTAGTTTCTTTTAAACTTAAATTAAAAAAAGGAGCATGTTCTTGTGATACCCCATAGTTAAGGGTTGGAAGCAACAAATAATTATTTTTCTGACATATTTTCTTTGCAACTTCAGTTACAATATCAGAGTCAGTTGATACTGGAAGATGTGAACCGTGTTGTTCAATTGAGCCTACTGGTATTACTGCAATCTGTTTTTTACTATTAATGATCTCCCTTAGTTGAGGATCTAATTGTGATTTGATATCTATCATCTAATTCACTTGGCTTTAATGTGAACCTTTCTCCAACGTACTTCAAGTTTATTTTCCAAATGCATTTTTATTGCTTTAAGTAAAGTGGCAGCCTCTAATCTTTGCCCCTTTAACTTTATCTCCTCTAATGAATCATTTGGATTCACATCAAAGGAATCTTGGAAAATTATTGGTCCTTGATCCAAATTTTCAGTTACATAATGAGAAGTGACGCCGATTATTTTTGTACCTCTTTCATAAGCTTGTGCATAAGCCATCGCTCCTGCAAACGCTGGAAGTAATGATGGATGAATATTGATAATTCTATTTGGATACCTCCAAACAAAGTTTGGTGTAAGAATTCTCATGTATCTTGCAAGTGCAATTAAATCAATATTATATTTTTTACAAATCTCTATGATTTGTGTTTCAGCTTTTTCTTGATTTTTTTCTTCAATTACCACAAATGGAATTTTTGATTTTTTTACCAAAGACTGGAGAGTTTTTTCTGTTCCCACAATAACTGAAATATTTCCTTTTAATGATTTTTTTTTTGCCGCAGATAGAATTGTTTCAAGACATAATGGTTCTTTTGTTACAAATAAGGCAATATTTTTTTGAGTGTTTGTTTCATGATGAGTACTCACGTCCATTTTTTCTTTTTTTGCAAGTTTTTGAATTTCTAAATCAAAATTTTCTACTTTAGTATTTTCTGTAAAGGACGCTTCTAGATACATTCCAAAAAGACCCTTGATTACATTTTGATTTACTGTTTCAATATTTCCCTTTTGTGAAAAAATAAAATTGGTAAATGCTGCAACTATCCCTTCCCTATCCTTTCCAACTACCGTAATTCCAACGACTATTTTTTTCATGGCTTTTTTGGGTGAATGCTTTCTTACTATTAATCATTCACTGAAAAATAATATTTAGAATGCGGGAGGTGGGATTCGAACCCACGAACTCCTAAGAGATAGGGTCCTAAGCCCTACGCCTTTGGCCAGGCTGGGCGACTCCCGCAACGGATTTGCCGCTAGACACAAATTTATCTATTATTGAATGCCTGTATGGCAAAATTTTTTGGAACAAATGGAATTCGTGGGGTTTTCGCGGAAGACTTTTCTTTAGAATTTATTCATGATATGACATTATCTATTGCAACACACTTCAAAGAAGGACCAATCCTTGTTGGTTATGATGGAAGAGATTCAAGCCCGATAATTGCAAAGGCCATTTGTTCGGCAATAAACTATTGTGGAATAGACTGTAACAACGCCGGACTAATTCCAACACCATGTCTTGAATTTGCTGTAAAAAAACTAGGTTACAAGGGAGGAATAATGATTACCGCATCACACAACCCTTCTCAATATAATGGAATTAAACCTGTAGCAATGGATGGAGTAGAGATTTCTCGTGAAGATGAGTTAATTATTGAAGATATCTATCTTAACAAAAATTGGATAAAAAATCCTCAAAGATGGGGAAATACGGGTATTGAGAAGAGGGCCATTGAAATTTATGTTCAGGGAATTACCTCCCATATTGGTTCAGAGAGAATCAAATCAAAAAAATTTAAAGTTGTATTAGACTTGGGAAATGGAGCACAAGCAATAACTGCGCCCATTTTTTGTGAAAATCTTGAATGTAAAGTGTTTTTGGTAAATGAAAAAATTGATGGCTCCTTTCCAGGAAGAGGTTCTGAACCAACTCCTCAAAATCTACAAAGACTTTCTAAGGTTGTTCAAGAAAATAATGCAGATTTTGGAATTGCATTTGATGGAGATGGTGACAGAAGTATTTTTTGTGATAACAATGGTGAAATTCTAACCGGGGATAAATCTGCATTAGTTTTAACACAATATATTTTACATAAAACCCCCAAGTCACTAATTGTTACTTGTTTGAATTCCGGCTCAAGTATTGAAAACATTGCAAATAGATTCCAATCTCGAGTGATTCGAACCAAAGTGGGAAGCGTTGAAGTGTCTCGCAAGATGGTACCCACTGATGCTTTAATAGGATTTGAAGAGAATGGTGGCTTCATGTTTGGTCCTCATAATCAAGTAAGAGATGGATGCATGACTCTGGCTTTAATGTTGGAACTTTTGTCCTCCTCTAACAAGTCGCTATCTAAGATAGTAAATGATCTTCCCCAATCTTATACTACAAAAGATAAGGTCTCCTGTTCTTTAGAAGAGGCGCAAAAACTGATCCAAGTTTTAAAAGGAGAATTTCCACTTTCTGATACTTCAGATGGAATAAAAATTATAGATAATCCACAAAGCTGGGTTATGATTCGACCAAGTGGAACAGAACCAATCATTAGAATATATGGAGAAGCTGAAACCCAAGAAAAACTTGACTCCTTAATGTCTCAATATGTCCAAAAAATAAAATCAATCATTTCCAGATAACACTTTTAAAACCAATCACTCGCATGATGGGAATGGAGAATAATCTATAAGGTGATAATTTATGGGTAAACCTTATTATGTAAAATTTGAGACCCCAGAGGAATTGGTTAATCCGATCCTAGAGGCCGTTAGAGTTGCATCTACTAGTGGCAAAGTCAAAAGGGGAACTAACGAGGCTACAAAAGCAATTGAACGTGGTACAAGTAAACTAATTGTTATAGCCGAAGATGTAGAACCACCTGAGGTAGTAGCACATCTTCCAATCCTTTGTGAAGAACAAGGTGCAGCATATGCATTTGTTCCAAACAAACAAGAATTAGGAAAATCGTTAGGTATTGACATTACCTCTGCCGCTTGCGCAATTTTGGATGCTGGTGATGCACAACATATTCTAGACCAAGTTGTATCATCAATTGCTAAAATTAAAGGTGGTAAGACCGATCAATGAGTGCTACAACTGACGAAGTAACTCAATCTGAAATTATTCAAATTGTTGGCAGAACAGGAATTGCCGGCGAAGTTATTCAAGTTAGAGTAAAAGTACTTGATGGTAAAGACCGAGGTAGAATTCTTACAAGAAATGTTAAAGGTTCTGTAAGAGTAGGAGAAATCCTAATGCTAAGGGAGACAGAAAGAGAAGCAAAGAAAATCAAATAGGTGGAATGAATGAGTCTTTTAGTTAAACCCTGTAGTTTTTGTGACCGAACAGTTGCGAAAGGATCAGGTACAATGTTTGCAAAAAATGATGGAACAGTCTTATGGTTCTGTTCTGCAAAATGCAAAAAAAATGCCCTTGTACTAAAACGTGATCCAAGAAAACTAAAGTGGACCAAAAAATACGTTAAAGGCGGAATAAAGCACAAGAAACGTTGACTCAACGAACTCTTTTCATTGTAAAACCGGACGCAGTAGCTAGAAATCTTACTGGCCAAGTAATTACTAGATTTGAAAGAAAAGGATTCAAACTTGTCAAACTAAAACTATTTAGCTTTTCAAAAGAACAAGCAGAAAATTTCTATGGAGTTCACAAAGAAAAACCATTTTTTGGCGAACTTACATCCTTTATCACATCTGGTCCTGTAGTTGCAGCAATTATTGAAGGCAACAATGCAATTGCAACTACAAGAATTATGATTGGTGCCACAAAATCATTCGAGGCATCACCAGGATCTATTCGTGGTGATTTCGGACTAGGATTTTCTGATAATATTATACATGCATCTGATTCTCAGGAAAGCTTTGACCATGAATCGAGGGTAGCATTTGAGTGATCTGATTTGCAAATTCGTCAGCCCATTGTGGTAGTTCTAGGTCACGTAGACTCTGGTAAAACATCTCTTCTAGATAGAATTAGAGGCACGGGTGTTCAAGGTAGAGAAGCTGGAGGAATTACTCAACATATTGGTGCAAGTTTTCTTCCTACTGAAACTATCAAAGAAACATGTGGATCATTATATGATAAATTAGAACAGTCAGAATCTAAAGTTCCAGGACTGTTAGTCATTGACACTCCAGGTCATGAAGTATTTACAAACCTTAGAGCACGAGGAGGATCAGCAGCTGACATTGCAATACTAGTAGTAGATGTTAATCGAGGATTTCAACCTCAAACAAATGAAAGCTTGAAAATTTTACAAAGCAGAAAAGTTCCTTTTGTTGTTGCACTCAACAAATGTGATCAACTATCTGGATGGAGAAAATCTGAAACACAATCTATTTCCAAAGCCATTAAGGAACAGGATCAATCCATTCAAACTGATCTTGATCAAAAGATCTATGATGTTGTAGGCACTCTTTCAATTTTGGGATATCAATCTGAAGCATTTTTTCGAGTAAAGGACTTTAAATCAGAAATTGCCATTGTTCCAATCTCTGCACGATCAGGAGTTGGAATTCCTGAACTACTTGCAGTACTGATTGGATTAACACAACAGTACTTGCAAAAAAGACTAGATCAGAAAGAAAAAGAACCAAGAGGAATAGTCCTTGAAGTAAATGACGAAGTGGGGTTAGGACACTCAGCAAATATAATTTTAATCGATGGAAGTATTAAAAAAAGTGATTTCATTGTCGTTGCAAAAAGAGATTCTGTAGTTATCACAAAACCCAAAGCTATTCTTTTACCCAAACCACTTGATGAAATGCGTGATCCTCGAGATAAATTCAAGCCTGTAGACCAAGCAATTGCTGCAGTTGGACTAAAAATAGCCTCTCCAGATCTTGAGGATGTATTACCGGGCAGTACATTATATGTTGCATCAACTAAGGAGGATGCCAAAAAATACGCAAAATTAATCGAGTCAGAAATGAAATCAGTATTTGTTGATACTGAAACTAACGGAATTATTCTAAAATGTGATACAATAGGCTCACTAGAGGCCATAATTGAAATGCTAAGACGTTCTCAGGTTCCAATATCTAAAGCAGATATCGGTCCTGTCAATCGCCGAGATATCGTGGAGGCAAAGGCCATAAAAGAAAAAGACCGACATCTTGGGGTAATCCTTGCATTTAATGTCAAAATTTTGCCAGATGCAAAAGAAGAAGCCGAGAATAGTCACATTCGAGTCTTTGAAGATAAGATAATCTACAGCCTAATTGATAATTACAATGCGTGGGTTGAGGATGATACTGCTCATGAAGAGGATGCAATTTTTGCAGAGTTTACTCCAATCTCCAAATTCACATTTTTAAAAGGATATGTTTTTCGAAACAATAATCCTGCTGTGTTTGGAATTAAAATTGATGCAGGTGAACTTCGACACAAAATTCCTTTTATGAATAAAGAGGGAAAAAGTATCGGTAGAGTTCACCAATTACAACTCGATGGAAAAACTGTAACTTCTGCAAAAATTGGACAAGAAGTTGCATGTTCAGTTAGAGAAATTACAATTGGAAGACAAATATTTGAAGAAGAAGTTTTTTACTCATTTCCACCATCGCATGAGGCAAAACAACTTTTAGGTAAATATGTACATAAACTCAGCTCTGAGGAAAGCCAGGTATTAAATGAAATTGTAGAAATTCAAAGAAAACGTGATGCAGCTTATGCCTACTAGGATTGAAATTCTTTTATAGTTTTTCTAATTTTTAATGCCAAATCATCCTTTTGTTCAACTTGAATTACAATTTTGCTGTATCTGTGATTTGCAAAGAAAGTGTAATACATTTTTTCAAATCTTTAACATAGTAAAATGTAATTCCCTCTCTTTTGAAAAAAGTTCCTGCCATAATTAAACCCGGAAAATTCGTTCCTACCTTTGGAGTAAATATTGGCCACTTTACAGGGACTGCTAACAGATTTTACGCAAGAAAGTGGGATTCTCAAATTATTTTTTAAAGCTAAAAATTTCTTGAAACCTTCAAAATTGGTTACAATTGTAGTTTTGTAATTGAGATTTTTACCATTGAGAATCTATAATTTCATATTATTTAGAATGTTTTTTACAAATCATATGAATTCCAGGTGCTCCTACTGCACCCATCATTTTATCCACGATTTGGCCGGATTTGAACATGATAAAAGTTGGGATTGATTGAACTCCAAATCTACTAGAAATATTTTGGTTTAGGTCAACATTTACTCTTGCAAATTGTATCTTTGGATATTTCTTATACAGGCTCTCAAATATTGGATGCATCATTTTACATGGACCACACCATTCTGCCCAAAAATCAACTAGGGTAGGATTTTCTGAGGAAACTACTTTATCAAAATTAACTCCATCAAGATCGACAATTCCTGCTTGATTCTGAGATTCATTTTGTAGTCGAAGCATCTCTTCTATTTTTTTTTGATTTATTCTTTCAATTTCGGGATCCTCAGACAATAGAATAAAGTAGATTAATTCTACTAAAAAATCTATTTCTCTAAATTTTTGTTAACCTGAAATCTTGGGAATTCCTAGTGCTTTCCAGGATCTATGAAGAGCTCTTCATATCTTTTAGAATGACAAAATGGACATTCATCAATATATTTTTCAAAGCTTACCGAAGTATAGACAATACCACATTCTCCACAAATTCTGAGATTCCTAGTTAGTTTTCCCATGATTTTTGTCATTTGAGCATTAAGATTAAAACCTAACGAGCTTTGCTTTTTTAATACCATAGACCACCATTGCAGGGGCTACAAAATACATTCCAATATTTGCCATAATGATTGCAATTCCATAACCTAACATCTCTTGTTCTGAATTCACATCAGCTACTGAAAGTATCGAAAGGGATGACAACATTGGAGTCAAGCCAATCTTTACTACTTCTTTAAACAATGGGTTCTCTCGTTCATAATCTGCAATTACTGGTGAGAAAGAATAGTAGAACTGGTTAAATCCGGTCATAAATGAGACACCTGATTCTGTACTCATTACCTTATTGTCACGTATTTCTCTCAAAAATTGCACTTGAGGTGCCATTTCAGAGCCATATGCTGCAGTAGCAATAAGACAACCACCACCCTTTGGTTGGTCTACTGCAGTACAAACTCCATTAACTAACTCTGTTCCCTCTCCACAATTTCCTACCTTTGGCTCCACAATATCTGGCTCTGTTTCTTCATCTAATCCTACTGCTTCGTGGATTGAATTATACTCTGGAAAATTCTCATCAAACCACTCTTTGTAACTTGGTTCATTATTGTATCTGTCTACATAGTACTGTGGGTCTTGTGTTGGATCAACAAAGGCTGCAATTTCTAATTTCTCTTTTAATCCAACTGCTTGATAAATTGAATCATACTCCGAGTAATTCTCATCAAACCACTCTTTGTAACTTGGTTCATTATTGTATCTGTCTACATAACTTTGTGGATCTTTGTTCGGATCAACAAAGGCTGCCATTCCTAATTCTGTGGGTTCCTTTGGCTCATCTTTTGGTTCTTCACTAGGTGGTTCTGGGTTTGAATCTGTTTTTTCATTTACAGTAATTGTAACAGATTCTGTGTCTTGTAAAGATCCGGATCTTGCTATTATATCAAAAGTATAAGTTCCAATTTGTGCGTTTGATGGAGTCCATGTAAATGATCCTGAACCTGAACCAATGACCGCTCTTGAAGGAGCATTGGTTGATAAACTAAAACTAACATTATCCAAAGTCTCAGTGGTTGCAACAACGAATGTTAATTTTTTATCTTCATCTATAGAAAAAGTCCCCAGGGGTTTTATCTCAAGTACTTGTGTTGCAACGTCTGTAGGTATGGCAGAACTTTCATTTGATGAAACGCCTACTCCTACTCCATTAATTGCAGATACTTTGTATGTGTATTTTACATCAGTTTTTAGATTTTTATGAACATATAATGTTGAAGTACCAATATCATCCTTGATGTCTTCGTATGAATCATTAGCTTCTTTAAATTCAATTTTATATTTTGAAATATTGGAACCTCCATCTGATGGTTTACTCCATGATAACTCGATTTCAGTCTCAGAAATTACCTCTACAGAAAGTTTTGGTGCTCCTGGTGGGGAAATTGATGGAGAAGATGATGGCTCAAAAGCATCTTCATTAGGAGTTGCTGAGGCTGAGTTTGATCTTGGACTTCCACCAGCAGAGAATGTTGCCTTTACAACATAGGTATACGTCTTGTCAGTTTGCAAACCACTAGCAGTAAAAGAAGTTGTTGATCCTCCGGTTGTTCCTATTTCCTCAAAAACCCCGGTTGTAATTTGCCTCTCTACGATATACCCAGTTATGGACTGTTTAAAAGTCGAGGTAGGAGGAAACCAAGACAGTTTAATTTTTGATGGAGAAATTGCAATGGCTGTAAAGCCTGCGGGTGCTAATGAATCCTCAGGTCTCTCAGATATAGTAGTTGAAACGCTACTTTCACCTCTAGAATTTATTGCATATACACGGTAACTGTAGTTTTCCCCATCATCTAGTCCTCCATGGACAAATGAATTTGCATTACTTCCAGTGTTAGAAATTATTTCTTCCCAATTATCAGACCCTTCTCTTGATTCTATTTTATATCCAGTTACATTTTCATCTTGATCTGCTAAATCCCATGTCAAAAATATTGAAGTTGTAGAAACTGGATATGCTTTTAGACCTGTTGGTTTACTTGGAGCGTCACTTGAACTAGAACCAGAGGCTCCTGATATCTCAAATAATTGAATTCGATTATTACCTGAATCTGCAACATACAACAGATCATCACCAGAGTCTAAAATTATTGCAGAAGGAATTTCAAATTCTCCGTCTTTACTACCATTTTTTCCAAACTTATCTTCAAAACATACATCATTATTTCCATTATCTGCTAGTTTTGCAGTCCCTGAACAATTACCATCCACATCAATTATCTGAATTCTTTCATTATCCGTATCTGCAATATACAAAATATCACTTGAAATATCTAAGGTTAATCCCAATGGGGACTTTAATTTTCCATCTCCAGTACCACTTCCTCCAAATTCATCTTCAAAACAAATATCATTATCAGCATCAGCGAGTTTAGCAGTACCTGAACAATTACCATCCACATCAATTATCTGAATTTTATGGTTATCAGTATCTGCAACAAACAATATGTGACTATTTGTATGCAGTGCTAGTCCTGTTGGTGAATTGAATCTTCCAGATCCAGAACCGCTAGTTCCAAATTCATCTACAAAACAAACATCATCTATAAGATACTCATCATCAGTACTCTTACAATTACCATCCACATCAATTATCTGAATTCTGTTATTTTCAGTATCTGCAACATACAAGTAATTTGTACTAGTATCTAATGCTAGTCCTGATGGTAAATCAAATTCACCATCTCCATTACCACTAGTTCCAAACTTGTCTACGAAACATACATCATCATTTCCATTATCTGCAAGTTTAGTAGTCCCTGAGCAATTCCCCTCTACATCAATTATCTGAATTCTATCATTCCCTGAATCTGCAACGTATAACAAGTTGCTATCAGTATCAAAGACTACTGCAGTAGGTAAATTGAATTTTCCGTTATCTGTTCCCTTTCCTCCAAATTCATCTACAAAACAAATGTCCTCTGCAAGTTTAGTAGTCCCTGAGCAATCACCATTAACATCAATTATCTGAATTCTATGATTATCAGTATCTACCACGTACAGCTTGTCAGCACCAGTATCTAATGCCAATCCAGAAGGTGACTTGAACTTTCCATCAGTTGATCCAATAGAACCAAATTTGTCAGAAAACTCTGGTTCGGCTAAAACCATTTGAGATGATGAAAAACTACCCAAAAACAACATTGTACCAAATAATAAACAAATTCCTAACTTTATTTTCATCTAGTCATCTCCCAAAATACTGTTTTAATAAATGAGTTAATCAATTTGACTACTTAATTGATCAACTCACATTAACCTCAAAATCCAAAAAAATTGAATTTTCCGGCTATATTTTTATAAACTTTCTAGCTTTGAAAATTACCATTGCAGGTGCTGCAATATACATTCCAAGATTCAAAATAATGAGACTAATTCCATATCCTAAAATTTCATCCTCAGAATCAGCGTAATCCAGAACTGCTAAACTGGAAATAAGCGGAGTCAAGCCAATCTTTACTACTTCTTTAAACAATGGGTTCTCTCGTTCATAATCTGCAATTACTGGTGAGAAAGAATAGTAGAACTGGTTAAATCCGGTCATAAATGAGACACCTGATTCTGTACTCATTACCTTATTGTCACGTATTTCTCTCAAAAATTGCACTTGAGGTGCCATTTCAGAGCCATATGCTGCAGTAGCAATAAGACAGCCACCACCCTTTGGTTGGTCTGTTAACTCACAATTTCCATCAACTAATTCTGTTCCAGGTCCACATTCGCCAATTATCGGCTCCACCACTTCAGTTTCCTCTAACCCAACTGCTTCATTGATTGAATCATACTCTGGGAAATTATCATCAAACCACTCTTTGTAACTTGGTTCATTATTGTATCTGTCTACATAGTACTGTGGGTCTTGTGTTGGATCAACAAAGGCTGCAAGAGGTTTTACTTCTTTTAGTCCAACTGCTTGGTAAATAGAATCATACTCTGGGAAATTATCATCAAACCACTCTTTGTAACTTGGTTCATTATTGTATCTGTC
>Ga0307379_10002909_pt1 | contig 24997 bp, 25 predicted proteins | sample UN2MG_FD_202237 | JGI IMG/M metagenome (GOLD analysis project Ga0307379, IMG submission 202237) | Soil microbial communities from Risofladan, Vaasa, Finland - UN-2 | ecosystem: Environmental > Terrestrial > Soil > Coastal area > Acid sulfate soil | place: Finland: Risofladan, Vaasa | collected...
TTAAGATCCTATCCGCATCGGGGGCTTATTGGAAGGGAGATGAGAAGGGAAAGCAGCTCCAGCGAATATATGGAGCCGTCTTTTTCACCGCAGAAGAGCTGGACGATTATCTTGCTATGCTGGAGGACGCCAAGAAACGCGATCACAGGAAGCTGGGCCCGGAGCTTGACCTTTTCAGCTTTAATGAACAGTTGGGTGGTGGCCTGATCCTCTGGCATCCCAAAGGGGCTGCAATCCGGACTGTGATCGAGGACCACTGGCGCGAGGAGCATCAGAGGGCCGGATATGAGTTGCTGTACTCTCCCCATGTGGCCAAGTTGGATGTGTGGCGGACTAGCGGACACACTGAGTTTTATGATGCCTTGTATCCGGCATTTGAAAGAGAAGGTATCGAATACCAGTTGAAGCCGATGAACTGCCCCTTTCATATCATGGTTTACAACTCCCGGCAGCGCAGTTACCGTGAACTTCCTCTGCGCTGGGGGGAACTCGGAACCGTCTACCGCTATGAACGGAGCGGAGTACTGCATGGATTGATGAGAGTCAGAGGATTTACCCAGGATGATGCCCACATCTTCTGCCGGCAGGACCAGCTTGAAGAAGAGATAAAGAGTACGATCGCACTGGCCATCAAGTTTCTGACGACCTATGGTTTTGACCAGTACGACGTGTTTCTCTCGACCTGTCCGGAAAAGTACTGCGGGGCATTGGGGGATTGGGAAAAGGCCACAGACTCCCTGAAGAAAGCGATGGAGGAAGAGAATCTCGATTATCAGGTCGACGAAGGGGCGGGTGTTTTTTATGGGCCGAAGATCGACATTAAAATTCGAGATGCCTTGCAACGATCCTGGCAGTGCACCACTATTCAGCTCGACTTCAACCTTGCTGAGAGGTTCGACCTGCACTATGTGGGTGAGGATGGCAAGTTTCACAGGCCTTTCATGATTCACAGGGCGATTCTGGGCTCGCTGGAGAGGTTTTTCGGCATCTTGATCGAGCATTATAACGGGAGCTTTCCGCTCTGGTTAGCACCGGTCCAGGCGAAAATCATTCCTATCGCAGACCGACACAATGCCTACGCTGACATGTTGCTCGAGAAATTCAGGGATAAGGGGATTCGTTCCGAGGTTGACAGGCGTAGAGAAAAGATGGGTTATAAGATCCGGGACGCAGAAACACACAAGGTCCCAATCATTCTTGTTGTCGGCGATAGAGAAGTTGAGCAAGAAAAGGTATCCGTGAGGGTTCACACTTTAGGGGACCGAGGACAGATGGATGTGAACGAATTTCTTGAAAAATCTTGGGAATTGATTAAAAATAAGTCATTGAAAATCGAACTTTAAAGGAGGTTAGTCATTAGAAGGCGCACATATTATCCTGGTCGAAGGAAAGAAAAGCCCCACAAGATAAATGAAATGATCAGAGCAATAGAAGTCAGAATCATCGATGAGAACAAGGAACAGCTAGGCGTTAAGACTCTGTCTGAGGCCCTCGCTCTTGCTCAAGATCGGGGTCTGGATCTGGTCGAGGTCGCACCGGCGGCCAATCCACCGGTATGTCGCGTTATGGATTATGGAAAATTTCTTTACGAATTGCATAAAAAGGCTCAAGAAGCAAAAAAACATCAGAAGCAGATCCAAGTGAAAGAGATCAAATTCAGGCCCAAGATCAGTATTCACGACTACACTTTTAAGATCCGCCATGTGAAAAGGTTTCTGACGGAGGGGAATAAAGTCAAGATAACCGTGATGCTCAGAGGCAGAGAAAAGGCAAAGCCAGAGCTGGCTCATCGCATTTTGGATAGAGTGTTCGTAGATGTGGAGGAACTTGGAACTCAGGATGGATCTGTCCGGACGCAGCCCTGGGCTGTTTCTACCCTGTTGAGCCCAACTAAGTCAGGAGACAAAGATGCCAAAACTAAAGACCCACAAGGGAGCAAAAAAGAGGTTCAAGATAACAGCAAAAAAGAAGGTAGTGCACAGCAAAGCGAATAGAAACCATATTTTAACCAAGAAGTCAGCAAAAAGAAAAAGAACGTTAGGAAAAAAAGATCTCATCAGTCCAGCCGATCGCAGCAGGATCAAGGATATGCTGCCATACGAGTTTTAGCGCAGACGCCTTCCGTTTTTCGGGAACGGCCTTTCTAATGATTTTGCCGGCAAGAATTCGTATTGACATTGGTTTCTATCGAAGGAGAACACAATGCCGAGAGTAAGACGAGGAACAAAAAAAAGAAAAAGACGATCAAACATACTCAAGCAAGCTAAAGGGTATTGGGGAGCGAGGAGTCGCAATTACAGGACGGCTAAAGAAGCCGTCGAGCGTGCTCTCCAGTATTCCTACAGGGACAGGAGAACACGAAAGAGAGATTTTCGTAGACTTTGGATCATCCGTGTTAAAGCGGCAGCCGAGATTAACGGTATCTCTTACAGCCGCTTTATGCATGGATTAAAGCAGCTAAATATCGAACTCGACAGGAAGATCCTGGCAGATTTGGCGGTCCATTCTCCGCAGGCGTTCCTTCAGCTGGTCCAGAGGGTCAAAGAGGGGAACGCATAACGCTATCACACGTCAAATGAGCGGGCTTAAAGAGAAGATCGAGAAGCTTCAAGAGCGATTCGGCGAAGCTATCGAGGGCATAACAGATGAGAAGTCCCTCCAAGAAGTGCGCAATCTGTACCTGAGTCGAAATCGAGGGTCTGTGAGCGCTCTATTTGAAGAGCTGAAATCCCTTAAGTCCGAAGAGAAGCCGGATGCGGGAAAGGAGATCAATGCTCTTAAAGAGTATGTGCAGGACAAACTCCAGGCGCTTCAGACAGAGCTCAGCGGGCCCAAAGAAGTCAATGAAACGGTTGATCTCACCCTGCCTGGTGAGGCAAACTATTTCGGCTCTCCCCATCCTATCCTGATCATTCAGCAAGAGATAGAGAATATCTTCTTAAGAATGGGTTTTTCAATCGAGGAGGGGCCGGAGATCGAAACAGATTACTATAACTTCGAAGCGCTTAATTTTCCTCTGCATCATCCTGCTCGCGATGATTGGGACACGCTCTATATCAATGACGATTTTCTTCTGCGCACACACACATCACCCGTTCAGATCCGCGTAATGGAAAAGAGAAGGCCTCCTATCCGTATCATCACACCAGGTAAAGTGTTTCGTAAGGAATCGCCCGATCCCACACATCTTCCGATGTTTTATCAAGTGGAAGGATTGGTTGTTGACCGGGGGATCACATTTGCTCATCTGAAGGGAACGCTGGAGAGTTTTCTCAAGGTCCTCTTCCATGAGAAGACAAAGATCAGGTTTCGGCCCAGCTTTTTCCCGTTCACGGAGCCGTCAGCTGAAGTGGACATCGGATGTACCGTGTGTAACGGGAAGGACGGTGCATGCCGGGTCTGTGGAGGGGGGGGATGGATCGAACTCCTTGGGTCCGGGATGGTCGATCCCCAGGTACTTAAAAATGTGAACATCGATCCTGAAGAATATTCAGGTTTCGCCTTTGGATTGGGCATTGACCGGGCCGCCATGTTTTTGTATCAGATTCCCGACCTGAGGTATTTTTATGAGAATGACCTGAGGTTTATTAGGCAGTTTTTACAAAAATGAGAATAAGCATAAATTGGCTTAAGGACCTAGTCGATGTGGACCTCTCTGCCTCTCAATTGATAGACACCCTGAACACCATCGGGATGCTCGTCGATTCGTGGGATGAACAGAAGGGAGATATCATTCTTGAACTGGAGACATATGCCAACAGGCCAGATACACTCGGACACATAGGTGTGGCCCGGGAGCTGGCCGTGGCCTTGGATCTTCCTCTTAAAGAACAGGACTGGCCCCTGACAGAAGTGGATGAGAACTCCTCCGATAATATCGATATCGAAATATACGATGACGATCTCTGTCCACGATACTGTGGGATCGTTGTGAAGGGCGTTAACGTCGGCCCCTCTCCGGAGTGGCTGACAGAAAAGATCGAGGCTATGGGTTTAAGCCCCATCAACAATGTGGTGGACGTTTCCAATTATGTCCTGTTTGCAACCGCCCAGCCTATCCACATGTTCGACATTTCCAAACTTGCGGGGAGAAAGATCATCGTCCGCAGGGCAAAAAAGGGGGAATCCTTCCGGAGCCTTGAGGGAAAAGATGTCAGCCTGTCCCCAGATATGCTTGTCATCGCGGATGAGCAGAAACCCGTCGCTCTTGCAGGGATTATCGGCGGAGAAAACTCGGCAGTCACAGAGACAACCCGGGAAATTCTCATAGAGTGTGCTCATTTTGACCCTGTCTCCGTCAGAAAAACCGGAAAGCAAACTGGCTTTCAGACGGAGGCCAGCTATAGGTTTGAGAGGGGGTCTGATATATCATTCCCCCCGAAAGCAGCTTTGATGGCTGCATCTCTGCTCACAGAATTTGGAGGGAAAGCCACCAAAGGAGTTGTGGATGTCTTTCCCAAGCCGAGAAAGAACAAAACAGTGATGCTGCGCCAGCGCCGTGTCAGTGAACTCCTGGGCGTGGACATCAAGAGCAATTTTATCGTTGAGACACTTTCCAAGTTAGAGTTTAGTTTAGAGAAGAAGCAACCGGGTGTATGGCAAGTTCAGGTTCCCTTTTTCAGGGTCGATATAGAGCGTGAGGCCGATCTTGTTGAAGAGATCGCCAGGTTTTACGGTTACGAGAACATCCCTTCTTTTTTTCCCCCACTCACTGCGATGGAACCTCCGCCAGACCCCAGGAAACAGCAGATCCAGAGATTTCGTCAGGTGCTCTTTCACTATGGATTCGATGAAGTGGTGAATTACAGTTTCGCTGACCCTGAAAACGAAAAGAAATTCCAGAGTGGGCGGAAGGCTATTACGATCAGAAATCCCATTTCCACCAAGGCTTCTCTCTTAAAAACGATTCTTCTTGAGGGATTGCTCGAGAACGTTGCGTGGAACCTGAACAGAGGGGCCGATGGCATCCATGTTTTTGAGGTGGGAAACATCTATTTTTGGGACGAAAATGCCTGTTGCGAACAATTGTCGTTGGGCATTGTCACAGCTGGATATCTAGGGATGAACAGCTGGCAGGAGCCGCGCATCCAGTCAAACTTCTTCCATCTCAAGGGCGCTTGTGAGGCCATCCTCTCTTTACTGAGGTATGAGCCTGTCGTTTTTTTGCCCGGGCAGCATCCTTCCTTGGAAAAGGAGAGTGCTCTTTCGATCCTGCTAAAAGGAAAAAAAATCGGGTGTATCGGAACTGTGCGCAGAGACATCTGCAGCACCTTTTCTGTCAAGGAACCTGTTTGGGCCGCGGAATTGGACCTCAGTGGAATATTCCAAAAACAGCCGAGGCCCTTTGAATATATCCCTGTCATCAAATACCCGAAAGTGGTCAGGGATATTTCTTTCATCGCTGACCGGAAGATCAGCTACCAGGAGATAAAACAGATACTGGAGGAACTTTCCATACCCAACTTGGAGAGATTCGAACTATATGACCGGTTTACCGGTGTTTCGATCCCCGGTGGGAAGGTGAGTTTATCTTTCCGGTTTCTGTACCATCACCCTCAGAGGACATTGCTTGCTGAGGAAGTGGACGGTTTTCAAGAAAAGATCATAAATACCCTATCCAGCAAGTTCGGATTCCAACTGAGGGAAGGAGGGGAAAATTGACAAGTGAACTAGAAAGAATTAAAATTCTAGAGGGAAAAATTTCAAAAGTTGTTGATTATTTGAATAACCTGGTTGCAGAGAACGAGAGACTTAAACAGCAGTTAAAGGAACTGAAAGTAAGCAACAAGGCCCTTTCTGAGAAAGAGAAAAGAGCAGATCAGCTCGACGAGAGCTTAAAGAAATATGAAAACGAAAGGGAGGTCATTAAAGAAAAGATTGAGATTTTAATAAACCAGATCGATCAACTCGGATTATGATTGACAAAATAATTGAAATAGAGATTTACAGACAGAAATATAGAATAAAAGTCAAAGGAGAAGAGGATGAGAAGTACATAAGCCATCTTACTTCGTACGTTGATCAAAAAATGCGAGAAGTCGCTGTCAAATCAAAATCTGTCGATTCTTTAAAGATAGCGGTTCTTGCCGCACTGAATATTGCAGATGAGTTTTTCCTTTCCCAAAAGAAACTGGATCAGCTCAACGAAGTAATAGGGCATATGGAGAGTGAAGTAGAAGGTTTGGAGGTTTTCCTTAAAAAGGATTCAAAGGAATTCGATAAAATCGGTGAAGCAACATAATAGATCGACGGCTAAGGGGAGAGGCAAAAATATAGAACTTGCCCTTGGAAAGAAATGGAAAGATCCAAAAGAGACAACTGGCTAGGGAACCTATTACAGAAGTTTCTCTCAGCACAACAGCTGATTGAGTAAGCATTTGTAACCCTCCTTACTTTCATCTCCTTTGACACCAACAGGAGGTGGTCAAAGTGAATTTAAGTTTAATCATAACACTGGGATTTTTGTTTCTTGTATCCTGTCTCTTGGTCTTTTTGCTGGCCAAGAAACGCTCTGGTGCGAAATCCATACTCAGAGCACAGCAGGAAGCCAAAGATATTTTGGCAAAGGCCAATGAAGAGGCGGAGAAGATAAAGAGAGAATCCAAGCTCGAGGCCAAGGAAAAATACCTCAATCTGAAAGCAGACTTTGAACGGCAGACCAGAGACCGACTCCGCAAGTTGAATGATATGGAACGGAGGTTGGTGAAAAAGGAAGAGAATCTGGAGAGAAAATTTCAAGTGCAGGAGAAAAAAGAGAGGGATTTTTCGCACAAAGAACAGAGGCTTTACTCCCGTGAGAAGGAGATCGAAGACAAAGAGCGAAAATATGATGGATTGATACAAAAAGGCCTTGAAGAGCTGGAGCGAGTCGCTGGAATATCACAGAATGAAGCCAAGAGGGAACTGCAGAGTAAGGTTGAAGAAGAGGCAAAACTCGAAGCTGTCCAGACCCTCCGGAGGATCGAGGAAGAGACTAAAGAAAAAAGCCAGATGATTGCGCGGGACATCATAAGCCAGGCAATTCAGAGGTCAGCAGCGGAACATGTGGTCGAGACCACGGTCTCCGTCGTGGACCTGCCCTCGGATGACATGAAAGGACGGATCATCGGAAGGGAAGGTCGCAACATCCGGGCCTTGGAGCTGGCAACAGGAGTAGACATTATCGTCGATGATACACCCGAGGCCGTTATTCTCTCGAGCTTTGATCCCATTCGTCGGGAAATGGCGCGTCTGGCCATCGAAAAACTTGTTTTGGATGGGAGAATCCACCCTGCACGTATAGAGGAAGTCGTAGAAAATGTCAAAGTCGAGCTGGAGGAAAAACTGAAGCAGGAAGGAGAATCTGCTGTCCTCGAGCTCAGGCTTCAGAACATCCACCCTGAACTCATCAAGCTCTTGGGCAAGCTGAAATATAGGACGAGCTATGGCCAGAATGTCCTCCAGCACTCTAAGGAGGTGGCCCTTTTATCGGCTTTGATGGCCAAGGAGTTGGGAGTAGACCCCATAGTGTCAATGAGAGCAGGGCTTTTGCACGATATCGGCAAGGCTGTGGATAGAGATGTTGAGGGGACTCATACGGAACTGAGCGTTGAGCTGACAAAGAAATACGGAGAAAAAGAAGCTGTTTATAAGGCTATTGCCTCACACCATCGGGATGTGGATTTTCCCTCGATAGAAGCGGTGCTGATCCAGGCCGCGGACACTCTTTCAGCGGCCCGGCCGGGTGCAAGGAGAGAGCTTCTTGAGTCCTACATCAAACGGCTGGAAAAGCTAGAGGAAATCGCCAATTCTTATGAGGGCGTGGCCAAAGCGTATGCCTTGCAGGCTGGAAGAGAGATCAGGATCATCGTCGAAAGCCAGAAGATATCTGATGACAAGGCAGCCTTGGCAGCCAAAGAGATCGCCGAAAAGATCAAAGAGGAGTTGGATTATCCAGGACAGATCAAGGTCACTGTGATCAGAGAAATGAGGGCTGTCGAATATGCCCGATAAGATCATCGTTCTTTTTATCGGAGACGTCATCGGTCGTCCCGGGCGCAGAGCCCTGAAACAGCACATATCGTCCTTGGTCCGGAAATACAACCCGTCTCTCATCATCGCAAACGCAGAAAACGCAGCTGGAGGGATTGGGCTCACGGAAAAGATCGCTCAAGAGCTTTTCGAGAGCGTGGACGTGCTGACTTCCGGGAATCACATCTGGGATAAGAAAGAAGCCCTTGAGTTGCTCGAGAAGGATCCAAGGATTTTGCGACCAGCAAATTATCCTCCCCAAAACCCCGGGCATGGAGCGTATGTGTTTGCGGACGATCAGGGCCGGAAGATCGGAATCCTAAACCTCCAGGGGCGGGTCTTCATGGAACCGATCGATTGCCCCTTTCAAGTGGCCGATCGAGAATTGGAGACGCTCAGAGATATTACTCCCGTAATATGCGTGGATTTTCATGCCGAAGCCACTTCCGAGAAGCAGGCCCTGGGATGGTATCTGGATGGGAAGGTCTCTGCCGTAGTGGGCACACACACCCATGTTCCCACTGCGGACGAAAGGATCCTTCCGGGAGGGACGGCATATATCACAGACCTTGGTATGGTGGGGGGTTACAATTCTGTGATCGGGATCAAGAGAGATCAAGCCGTCTTGAGGTTTCTCTCTTCTCGGCCCCAGCGGTTTGAACCGAGCAAAGAGGGGATGCTCTTTTCGTTCTTCTGTGTGGAAATGGATGCTCAAACCGGGAAAGCCTTGAGTATCCAGAGAGAAAGCCTGATTGAGAGCCATGAAGGATACTAATAGCCAGCCTCAGCCAGACAGGGTCTATACTGTTACAGAGATCACACGGCTGATCAAACAGGAGCTGGAGAGCGCGTTTCCACTTATTTGGGTAGAGGGGGAGATCTCCGATCTTACCCGTGCCCACTCGGGTCATGTGTACCTCGCTCTGAAAGACGAGAAGTGCAAGCTTGAAGCGGTCATCTGGCGGTCAACGGTTCAAAAGGTTCCTTTTAAGCTGGAGAATGGGCTCCAGGTTGTTTGTAAAGGCCAGATCAATGTGTATGAGCCACGAGGACAATATCAGATCATCGTTAATGCTGTAGAACCCAAAGGAATAGGAGCCCTCCAACTGGCATTTGAGCAGCTCAAAGAAAAACTCAACAAAGAGGGGCTTTTTGATCCCGAAATCAAGAAAACACTTCCGCTCTTTCCTAAGAAGGTGGGAGTTGTCACTTCCCCTAGAGGGGCCGCCCTTGTTGATATCATCCGGACTCTCGAGAGGAGGTTCGCTAAACTCCACATCCTGATCTATCCTGTCAGGGTCCAGGGAGAAGGAGCTGCTGAGGAGATTGCGGAAGGATTAGAGTATCTGGGAAGCCTTCCGGATGTGGATGTGATCATCGTTGGTCGAGGCGGGGGGGCCATGGAGGACCTCTGGGCCTTCAATGAGGAGATCGTAGCACGTGCCATCTACGCGTGCCCTATCCCTGTCATTTCAGCGGTTGGCCACGAGGTCGATTTTACCATATCCGATTTTGTAGCCGATATCAGAGCCTCCACTCCTTCTGCGGCCGCAGAGATAGTCGTCGAGAAAGAGCAGGCGTTCCAAGAGTGGATAAAAAACTTGGAAAAACGCATGAACCACCATGTGAAATACCTGCTGCAGGAACAAAAAAACAACGTCCTGAGCCTCATCCATCACCAGGCCTTTCAAAATTTTAAGCTGAGGTTGCTCAACCTCTCTCAGAGGATTGATGAACTGGAAGCAGCCGCAGGACAGAGTATTCAAGACATGCGTCAATGGATCCTTGAAAGGAAATCGCGAACTGCTCTATATGAAGAAAAAATGTCTGGTTTGATCCGCGGAACGATCCAGAATTTAAAAGCTCTCTGGGGAAAACTATCCGTTGAGTTGGACGGCTTGAGTCCATTGAACATTTTAAAAAAAGGTTACACTCTGTGCTGGAAGGACGGAAGCCAGGACCTTATCCGGCAGATCGATGAGGTCTCAGAGAAGGAAAAGATCACGGTCAGTTTTCTCAAAGGTGAGCTTAGCTGCATAGTCCAAACGGTAGACCCAAGTAAGAAAATCGAATCACGTTTTGCTGACCGAAAAACGAAAAACGTGAAAAGGATAAAGTGAAAACTTGACTGGATTGGAAAGAATTATAGTATAGGATGATGATTCTGATGACAGCTTTAGGAAAAAATGACTCTTTGCGTAATGCATTTTATGTTTCACATCGTGAGAGGGAGTGAAGGGATGAGTGAAAAGAATTTTGAGAATTCTCTGGCTGAGTTAGAAAAAATTGTGGAAAAAATGGAGGAAGGGGGGCTTTCGCTCAATGAATCTCTCTCCCTTTTTGAAAAAGGGGTGAAACTGGCGAGGTATTTGAGAGAAGAACTGGACAAGGCCGAGAAAAAGATTGCCATCCTGCTGAAAGATGAAAAGGGGGAGATAAAAGAGGAACCCTTTTCTCTTTCAGATGAGGAAGAGGAAATAAAAGACTCCGAGAGCGAGGAGAATTCCGGTTCTGGGGGCGACGAAGAACTCCCCTTTTAAAGGATCATGAGCATCGAACTCCGGTTAATCCAAAAAAAGGAAGCGATCGATAGAGAGCTGGAAACGATCCTCTCTCACGGCGATTCCCTTCTTTCTCAGGCGATGAGGTATTCTGTTTTGGGAGGAGGGAAGAGGTTCCGCCCTCTTCTTCTTTTGTGTTCGGGGGAGGAATTTGGTGTCCGCACAGAGGACGCCCTGCCTTTTGCCTGCGCGGTGGAGCTTATCCACAATTATTCTCTGGTCCATGATGACCTTCCATCTATGGACGATGATGATTTCCGCAGAGGGAAACCTACCTGTCATAAGGCTTTTGGGGAAGACATTGCACTCCTGACCGGTGATGCTCTTTTGACGTTAGCTTTTGAGGTCATAACATCTGCTCATCTTGAGATGAGCCCTGATACGAAAAAAGAACGGGCGATCGCGGAGCTGAGCAAGTATGCAGGTACTGAAGGAATGATCGGGGGTCAACTTTTGGATATCACTCTCTCACCGGACACGATCTCCAAAGAGCTTTTCCATGAGCTCATACAGAAAAAAACGGGTGCGCTGATCACAGCCTCTGTGAGAATCGGGGGGATCCTGGGCGGTGTAAATGAATCCCGGATGGAAGCCATCACCCAATTTGGCGAAAACATCGGGTTGGCCTTTCAGACTAAAGATGACCTGTCGGATGCTATAGTGGACGCTCAGAGGGCAGATGTCTTCAGGCCCAATTCCGTTTCTCTATTCGGCCTTGATAAGGCGAGAGAGAGACTGGATACATTTGTTTCAGATGGTCTGCAGGCACTCGAAAGAGGAGCGGTTGCTTCTGAAGAGCTTCGCTTTCTTGCCAAGAAGCTCTTGATTGTGAAAAATAAGGGTGAAAATGAACACAATTCTTGACCGCATTAAAAGCCCCAAGGACCTGAAAGATTGTTCCATGAAGGAGCTCTCTCAGCTGTCCAAGGAGATCAGGTCGCTGATCATAGAGGTCGTCTCCAAGAATGGAGGGCATCTTTCACCCAATTTGGGTGTTGTCGAGATGACGATCGCCCTCCACTATGTCTTTGACACACCGGAGGATAAAATTATCTGGGATGTCGGTCATCAGTGCTATACTCACAAGATCATAACGGGGAGAAAAGATCAATTCTCCACTCTCCGTCAGTTGGATGGCCTGTGTGGTTTTCCCTGCCGTGAGGAAAGCGAGCATGATATCTATAACACGGGACATGCATCCACGGCGCTTTCTGCCGCCCTTGGGATGGCTGTGGCCCGGCACAAAGAGAATAAAACACACCAAGTGGTGGCGGTTGTCGGGGATGGAAGCCTGACGGGTGGAGTGGCCTGGGAGGCCCTCAATCAGATCGGCCATCTTCGCGAGAAATTGATCATTGTTCTCAACTACAACGAGATGTCTATCTCGCTCAATGTCGGCGCCATGTCCAAGTACCTCTCCTATCTTGTATCAGGGCAGCATTATCTGCGGATGAAGGATCATGCAAAGACGATTCTGAAGGCCATTCCCGCTGTGGGATGGCCCATGATCAAAGCTGGACGTGCGATCGAAGAAGTCATCAAAAAAACGTTCTTTCCAGGTTTACTCTTCGAGGAATTGGGCATCCGGTATATCGGTCCTGTTCAGGGACACCGTCTCGGCTCATTGATCGAGGTGTTTAAGGATGCTAAGGCCTATGAGGGACCTGTGCTGATCCTCTGTGTCACCAAGAAGGGTAAGGGGTATCCTCCCGCACAGAGTAATCCTGCCAAGTATCATTCCGCATCTCCCTTTGATATCCAGACAGGAGAGTCGATAAGCACGGATAAGAGGATGACCTATTCGGCTGTTTTTGGAGAGGCCGTGGTTAAATTGGCTGAGAAGGATGAAAAAGTTGTGGCGATAACAGCGGCCATGCCCGACGGGACCGGCCTTCGGGATTTTTCCCAACGGTTTCCGGACCGCTTTTTTGATGTAGGGATTGCGGAGCAGCATGCTGTCGATTTTGCCACAGGATTAGCCCTTAGCGGGTATAAGCCGGTGGTGGCCATCTACTCCACATTCCTGCAGCGAGCATACGACCAGCTTTACCATGATGTCTGCCTCATGGACATGCCTGTCGTTTTCGCTCTCGACCGCTCGGGAATCGTTCCGGATGATGGCCCCACTCATCAAGGTATCAATGATATCGTTTATCTCAGGCATCTTCCTAACATGATCGTTATGGCCCCGAAGGATGAGAATGAACTGCGGCACATGCTGAAATCTGCCCTCTCTTACGGCCATCCCGCCTCAGTGAGATTTCCCAAAGGAAAGGTCGTCGGTGTCGCTCAAGATGAGACGTTGGAGGTGATCCCTCTTGGCAAGGGAGAGCTTCTCAAAGAGGGAAAAGACCTGCTTATAGCCTTCGGGAGCTTGGTCCATCCTGCTTTAGAGGCTGCAAACAAGCTTGAGGACGACGGGATCGAGCTGGCTGTTGTAAATGCGAGATTTGCCAAACCATTGGACGAAGAGTTGATCCTTTCCTATGCGGGCTCCGGAAATGTTGTTATTACCGCAGAGGAGGGCGTCACTGCAGGGGGATTTGGCAGTGCGGTCAGGGAGCTTCTGGATCGTAAGAAGATATTTGATGTCCGATTTAAATCCATCGGACTTCCCGATGAGATCTATCCTCTCGGAAAAACCGACCAGGTCAAGAAGATGTTTAAGCTTGACCCCGATGGGCTTGCCCAACAAATACGGCAATTTTATGGAAAGTAGCGAGGTGGTCGCCGTCTTTCAGTGTCCACAAGTCCCAAGCGTTTCATCGGCATACTATCTGTGCCTCAAAAGACGAACAGAAAACAATGAAAGACAGGGCGGATAAGATCGTTGTCAACCGGGGATTGGCTGAAAGCCTTCACAAGGCACAAGCCCTCATCTTAGCGGGCTTGGTCTATTCTGAAAAAGGACGTGTGGAAAAACCCGGACAATTGGTTCCTGTTGGAGCGGAGATCTTCCTTAAAGAGACGATGCCCTATGTAGGCCGGGGCGGGTTGAAATTGATAGAAGCCTTGGGGTATTTTGAGATCGCACCTGAGGACAAGGTCGCTGCCGATTTGGGCTGTTCGACCGGGGGATTCACAGATTGCCTGCTGAAAGAGGGCGCAAAAAAAGTCTACGCTGTCGATGTGGATACTCGACAGATCGATGTGAATTTGAGAGAGAACCCCAGAGTCGTTCTTATTGAAAAAAACGCCCGTTATCTTGAACGAGATGACTTTCCGGATCCTCTCGATCTTATCACCATGGACCTCTCCTTCATCTCCGTTCTCAAAGTCTTGCCCGCCATTAAAAATATCTTAGGAAATGGGGAGCTCATTGCCCTTATCAAACCTCAGTTCGAAGTGGGGAAAGGACAGGTCGGAAAGGGAGGGATTGTCCGGGATCCCGATCTGCATGAAGAAGTTCTTCAGGGGATCCTTCAGCAAGTCGGCAGGATGGGATTCCTGGTCCAGGGTTTGATGAAGACGTCTGTACGGGGGCAGAAGGGCAATCGAGAATTCTTTGTCCACTGGTCCTTGCATAAAGAAACATTGACCATTGCACAGGCCCAGAAATTAGTCAAGGAGGCTGTTTGGGATGGATAACATCAAACGAGTGGGTTTTGTGATCAAACCTCATGCACCTCGAGTGGAAAAAATACTGGTGGAATTGATCCAGTATTTTGAGGCCAGGGGGATAGAGTGCATTCTGGAAGATGTGGCCGCGCTGAAACTCCAGCGCAGTGATGGAGTGCTGCGAGAGAATGTCCCCGAGAAAGTGGATCTCGTTATCGTAATAGGAGGGGATGGAACCCTCTTGAGCGTCGCTCATTTAGCGGCTCAGAAGAACGTCCCGGTTATGGGAGTCAACTTGGGGAGGCTCGGTTTTTTGACAGAAGTTCCGCTCGATGAGATGTACTTGACTATTGATGCTTTTTTAGAAGGGAACACAAAAATTATCAGTCCTCGACAGATATTGGAGGCAGACACAAAGGGGGGCACCTTTTACTGCTTGAATGATCTTGTGATCAACAAAGGGGCCCTCGCCCGGATGATCCAGTGTGCCATTTGGATCGACGGGAAAGAGATCGCCACATCTAAAGCTGACGGCCTCATCGTCTCGACACCTACGGGCTCAACGGCCTATTCCCTGTCTGCAGGTGGTCCCATTATCCAACCCAATATTCCGGCCTTTATCATTACTCCCATCTGTCCTCACACGCTTTCTTTCCGCTCGATGGTTATCTCTGCCGAATCGACGCTGAAAATCGAGCTTGTCACTGGGGGGGAAGAAGTCTGGTTTACCCTTGATGGTCAGAGAGGAGGTCTGATGGAGGAGAATGATACCGTCGAAGTCAAACGCAGCCGCTTCGCCCTGCAGTTGATCTCTTCACCAAAAAGGAATTACTTCGACCTCCTTCAAGAGAAACTCGGTTGGGGTTGATTGACATTTAAAAGGGCCAAGATTATGATAATTTCGCCATGAGTTCGAAGCTGAGAGTGATTTTTATCTCTGCGGAAGTGGCGCCCTTTGCCAAATCGGGAGAGATGGCGGAAGTGGCGAGCGCTCTTCCCAAGTACCTCTCTTATCTGGGCATGGAGGTCTCGGTGTTCATGCCAATGTACAGGCGTCCTGAGATCGAGTCTATGCCCAAGGAGATCGTGGCTTCGGACCTTTCCGTTTCTCTTGGGGAAGTTAAGGCGAAGGCCCGTGTTTATAGAAGTGAACTGGGCAAGTATGATATCTACTTTATCGAGAATCCCAAGTATTTTTTACGTGAGAATATCTACGGAACAGGGAAGGGCGAGTACCTGGACAATGATGAACGTTTCGTCTTTTTCAATCGAGCGGTGTTGGAGTTTCTTCTCAAGGATAAAATATCTCCGGATATTATCCACTGCAACAATTGGCCGACAGCGTTGATCCCCGTGCTCATAAAGACTCAGTATGCAAACAAAAGCCGGCTCTCCAATGTCGCGACGGTCTTCACGCTTCATAACATATCCTATCAGGGGGAATTCCCTCCGGAAACACTGTCTCTAACGGGCTTGAACTGGAGTTATTTCAGCCAGCTTTCTTTGAACGGGAAGTTCAACTTTCTCAAAGCGGGCCTCCTTTTTTCCGATGCGATCAACACCGTCAGCTCTTCCTATAAACGGGAAATTCTCACCAAGAAGTATGGATTCGGTTTGCAGGGACTGCTCAAAGAGAGGAAGAGTGTTTTTTCCAGCATCCGGAACGGTGTGGATTATGAGATCTGGGATCCCGAGAAAGACCCCTACATCGAAAGCAATTATTCCGCATCCCGCTTGGAAGGGAAGGACATAAACAAGCGTGACCTCTGTCGGGAGTTCGGGCTGACCATCGATCCTGGAGTGCCTCTGATCAGTGTTGTCTCCTACATGACTGCCAATAAAGGATTTGATATTTTGCTGGAGGCCATGGGAAAATTGATGGATCTGGACCTGGGATTTGTGATTCTTGGTCACGGGGACGAAAAGTATGAGAAGGCGTTTTTATCTCTCCAGAAACAGCATCCGGGACGATTGGCGGTCAAGGTGGATATGAGCCCCGCCTATTTGCATAAGGTTGCTGCCGGGGCGGATATCGTTCTGATACCTTCCCGTTACGAACCCTGCGGATTGAACCAACTGTACAGCTTTCGGTATGGCAGTGTTCCTGTTGTGAGGGCAACTGGTGGTCTGCGAGAAACAGTGAAGCCATTCAACGCAAACACTCTCGAAGGGAACGGCTTTTTGTTTAGTGAGTACAGTTCGGAGGCCCTGGTTGGGGCTATTAAACGAGCCCTGCAGTGTTACAAAAAGCCCAAGATGTGGAAAAGGATCATGCAGAACGGGCTCACAGAAGATTTTTCTTGGGAACATGCAGCCAAAAAGTATGTTAAGCTTTACGAGAGATCAATCCAAATTACGAGAGATCAATGCAAATAAAGAGAGGAGGTTAAATTGTCCGAAGATATTTTTAACGTGACCGATGATACATTCGAAGAGGAAGTGCTCAAAGCAGAACTTCCTGTTCTTGTGGATTTTTGGGCCGTGTGGTGTGGCCCCTGCCATATGGTCGCTCCTACAGTGGAGTATCTGGCTCATAATTATAAGGATAAGTTGAAGGCGGCCAAGATGAATGTGGACGAAAACATGAAAGTTCCTGCCAAATACGGCATAATGAGCATCCCGGCCCTTCTTCTCTTTAAGGGTGGAGAGGTTGTTGAGACCGTCATCGGAGCCCTTCCTCAAGACAAGATCGAGGATGCGATCGCAAAACACTTATGAGTCAGACTTACGACGTCATCATACTGGGGGCAGGCCCTGCGGGGTTGTCCTCTGCCATTTATACGGGACGAGCCATGCTCGACACTCTTATCCTCGAGAAAGGTGCCCCTGGAGGCCAGATCCTTATGACCGATTTCATCGAGAATTATCCGGGTTTTCCCGATGGGATCGCTCCCGTCGAGTTGACGAAGAGTTTCCGGAAGCAGGCTGAACGCTTTGGAGCAAAGATCGGCATCGATACGGTCAAAGAGCTCCAGAGAGAGGGCCAGCTATGGAAAGTGTGCGGCAACAAAAATGAATACCTAACGCGCGCTGTCATCATCGCCACCGGAGCGAATTTCAGGAGACTCGGCGTCAAAGGGGAAGGGAAATTCACAGGGCGAGGCGTTTCCTACTGCGCCACCTGCGATGGATTCTTTTTTAAGGACAAGGTTGTGGCCGTGGTGGGAGGTGGGAACTGGGCGCTTACAGAGGCTATCTTTTTGACAAAATTTGCCCGCCAAGTCAAAGTTATCCACCGGCGTGACCAATTAAGGGCTGAAAAGATCCTTCAAGAGCGGACACTCGCCCATGAAAAAATGGAAGTGATCTGGGATACGGTGATCGAAGAGATTTTGGGAGACACCACCCTTAAGTCCCTGATTGTCAAAAATGTCAAAACGGGGGAGCTGTCCGAGCTCGAAGTGGATGGTCTGTTTGTCTCCATCGGTACAATACCCAATTCAGACTTTGTCAAAGACCTTCTTGAGCTCAACGAATGGGGGGAGATCGTCGTGGGGAAAAAGATGGAGACATCCTTACCCGGGATCTATGCTGCTGGAGATGTGACCGATGCCTGTCCTGAGCAGGTGGCCACAGCAGTGGGCACGGGTGTTGCGGCCGCCATCGCCATTGACGAATACCTCCAGTCAATCGCATAAATTCCAAGCGATAGAATTCCGCAGTGGGATTAGTACCAGGGTTTTCTTTACCTGTCTTTTTTTTCGAGGGCCTCGATTCGCTTTTTTAACTTGCGCATATCGCGGATCAGATCATAGAGCTGGGGGATGGCGGCCCAGGCTTTGCGCCAGACTCTGATATCGAGATGCGGGCTTCCTGAAACAAAGGAGCCGGAGGGAAGGTTTTTTGTGATGCCCGACTTCGCGGCGATAATGACGTTGTCCCCGATCGTGATGTGGTCGGGGATTCCCACTTGGCCGCCCGCAATGAAATTTTTTCCGATCTTCGAGCTCCCCCCAATCCCTGTCTGTGCGGCAAAGATGCTGTCCTCTCCTATTTCCACACTGTGAGCAACTTGAACGAGGTTGTCTATCTTAGTTCCTTTCTTGATGATAGTCTCGCCCAATGCAGCTCGGTCCACAGTTGTGTTTGCACCGATCTCCACGTCGTCTTCGATGATGACGATCCCCTTTTGGGGGATCTTGATGTAGGATCCATCTTTGTCTTTTTGGAATCCAAAACCGTCAGACCCTACTACAACTCCATTATGGAGGATGACGCGGTTTCCGATCTGGGAATCCTCTCTGATGGACACAAAGGAATGGCACGTGACCTGTTTTCCGATCTTGACTCTCGGATATACGGAGACCATTGGGAATAAAACAGAACCGTCCCCGATTTCAACGTCGTCGTCGATAAAAACAAAGGCACCGAAAGCCACATCTCTCCCGATCGTGGCCGAGGGGGAAACCAGAGCCTGGGGATGGATGCCGGGTCGAGGACGGTAGGGTGTGTAAAAAAAGTCCAAAACTTTTATGAAGGAAACATAGGGTTGTTCAGAGCGTATTGTGGGGATCCTGTCGAATTTTTCCTCGAGAGGCACGATGGCCGCCGAGGCTTTTGTTTTTTCCAGGAGATCTCTGTATTTAGGGTCGGCACAAAAAACGAGGTCTCCTTTTCCAGCCCTTTCTAGGTTGGAGACGCCGAGGATATTCATATTTCCGTCCCCCTCGAACCGACAGTCTAGATGACGAGCCAGCTCTTCTACTGTTGTAGACTTGGGACGGTTTTTATGCAGTTTTTTCATGGATCCTCTCATTGAGGACAGCAGCCAGCTCTGCTCCCCAAAGCAGTATGACAAGGGAAAAGCTCAGCCAAAGGAGGAAGAAAATGATCGACGTGATCGTTCCCTGCAAGAGTCTCGAGAGCACGATGCCTATGGCCGAAAAGTGGGCCACATAGAAAGCGAACATCCTTTTGAAGATCTCCCAAAGCAAAGCGCCGATAAAGGCTGCTACGATTGCAGCCTTTGTGTAGACTTTGATCTCAGGAATAAATTTGTAGAGTGAGAAAAAGAATAGAAACGTCAGGATGAACGGGATGAGGTATTGGAGAAAAAAATTGTTGACCAAGGACATGGCCTCAGGATTGATGTTGTTGGCAACGATCGAGCTTTCCTGAATGATCCTGTTGATGGCTGTCCAGACAGCGGTGATGGACAGAGAGGTCAGCAGGATGATCCCTATGACAAACAGCAGGATGTATTCCATGATCCGCCTGTAGAAAAAGGACTTCTGCTTGTTGGCTCTGAAGATGCTGTTTATGGCGTTGATCAGGTTTGAAAATAAAAAACTGGCGGCGATGAAAGACCCAGCCAGGCCGAACCATCCGAGATTAGAGATGTTTTGGGAGAGATACTGGAGCCTTTCAAAAAAGGCGGGATCAAGCTGTGCGAAAAATTCATCGTTGAAGATGTTCAGGCTGCGGAAGGCTATTTCCGAATTTCCGAGAATTCGCGTGGAGACAAAAGTAAAAAGTGCGACCAGGGGAATGGAGCACATGAGAGCAAAGTAGGAAATGATGATCGCATAATTTCCGCACTTATCCTTGGTAAACCTCTGGAAGGTTTGTTTGACGACCTGGAAAACCACAGTATTTTTCAATTTCTCACATGGAGGTCACGGGAGTTTTAATTGTAGTTTCCCCACTGGACATTGATGATCATAATGGTGATCAGAAGGGCGTATATGACCAGTGTCTCGATGAGCACGAGCCCGAAAATGAGAATGAACCTGATCGTGGGAGCTCCTCCCGGATTTCTGGATATCCCTTCGCACGCACTGCTGATGGCTTTGGCTTGGCAGAACGCTCCTGCCGCAGCGGCCAGAGTGATGATAGCGCCTCCAACAATGATGGACAATTTGTAGAGCATCGCTCTCTCTTCGCTAACGGCTGTTTCTTGAGCCAAAAGGGGTGTGCAAAAAAGGATCATGAAGAAAACCAGCATACCGAATGCCTTGAACTTTGAATTCATCATAATACTCCTTATATTAATGTTCCTCTTCGTGGGCCACAGCGCCTGCGATATAAATGCAGGCCAACAACACGAAGACAAAAGATTGGATGACGGCAGTAAATATCGCTATTGCCATAAAGGGAAGCGGCAGGAAAAATGGAATGATGGATGCCATGATGACGATGAGCACCTCTTCGGCGAAAATGTTCCCGAAGAGTCGAATGGAGAGGGAAACGGGACGGGAGAAATGGCTGATGAGTTCTATGGGGATCATAAGAGGAGCCAAAAGGGGGACTGGTCCAGCGAAGTGTTTAAGATACTTGAAAAGGCCTTGTTCTCTGATGCCCTGGAAGTGATAGTACACAAAGACAACAAGAGCACAGCCTAAAGTGACGTTGAGTTTACTCGTGGGAGACATGAACCCGGGCACAAGGCCGATGAGATTGCAGAAAAGAATAAAGAGCCCCATGGTAGCGATGAGCGGCAGGTGTTTTTTCCCCTGTTCGCCGATGGTGTCGACGAGCAATCCTTCAAAGGTCTGGATGATGAGTTCGAGGATGCTCTGACGCTTGGTGGGGACAAGGGAGAGCTTTCTAGAAGAGAGGCCTAATAGCAGGATAAGAACCAATGCAACGATCAGGGACATGACGATGTAATCGGGCACAAGGTGCCCGGGATCTGCAACCTGGATCCCCAGCCAGCTGAGAAGAGTTGCCAGAGGCTTACCGAAGACTTTATTGAACAGTTCGACGATGACTAAACTGTGCTCTAATTCTTCCATTGTTTAAGCTTAGAAAGCCCTGCGACAGCCTCACCCAGAAAAACAACAATAAGTGCGGAAAAGCCTGCTGCAAAAGCCAATATTTTTTCTGAAAAGAAGAGAATTATAATAAAAAAGATGCCAAGAATCAATAGAAGTCCAAGGCCGTATACAGCGATCCCGGACCGCATAGCCTTCTTTTTTCCGGTGTAGAGAAACCTGGAAATGGCCTGCTTCATCCAGATGAAGTTGATGGCGGCCAGGATCCCACCGGCAAAAACGAGCAAGGCGCTCATCCCATCGAAGACAATCCAGGTGCCAATAGCAAGGACAAAGGATAACAGGAAAATCTCCTGAGGAATTCTCTTGAGGATACGTTCCTCTTCCTCTGCTAGGCTTTCTTTTTCTGGATCTGGCATTGTTTACATGTCCATATCTTTATCAAGGTGTTTTTTTAAACCTCTGATGAGGCTGTAAAACCCAGAGGCTGTCCCGATGAGAAAAAAGAGAACCAAGAGCCAGGGGCGTGTTCCCAAAAGCTTGTCGAGCTGGTATCCGATAAACAACCCCACGGCGATAGAAGACGGCAGCATGAGCCCCAATGAACTCAGCTCTGCGAGTTTTTTATAGTTGATCCTCGACCTGTTGTCTTCCCTCATGTCTCTTGATCGATGGGCTCACCTTTGCCCAAACGACAAAACTTATTGAGCGAATAAAAACTGCCGTTCATTTGTCTTATATAAAGAGTAAAAAGAAAGACGGATGATATACGAAGAAGATCGGGCGGATCAAAACGCCTCTCACGTCCTGCTTCTTACGTCTGACCCCGTTTATAAGGAGCAAATCAAGGGAATTATCGTACGAATAGGAGGGGGCTGTCAAGGTGATTTCTTGCGTGATTTGTCAGGGGAAGCTTATTGATAATCAAGAGAGGGTTGTGTTACATTGCATTTAATGGTCCATAAACGCATGCAGTTGTTTCTCTGGGTCCTTGTTCTCCTCGCAGGTTTCTGTCCTTTTGCCCTTGGCCAGACACAGGCTACCGGTCTTTCGCAGGCTGCCGATCAAGAAGAGACAGACGAGCCTCCCTTTAGAGTGATCGCCAATTATCAGGAGCAGCTGGAGAATCGGATCATCGCCACGGGCAATGTGGAGATCCACTACAAGACGATCAAGCTGTTTGCCGACAGGGTCGAATTGGACACCGAAACCAAGGATGTCTTTGCTGAAGGCCATGTTGTGATCCAGAGTCCAGGCGATGTGATCAGCGTGGATCGCATCCAGTTCAACCTAGATTCCAAACTGGGAACCTTCCAGAACGTTTTTGGCCGCTCCTTGCCCAATATTTTTTATGAGGCAGAAACGGTTGAGAAGACGGATGAAAACATGTACAGCATGACCAAAGGAAGCTTCACCTCATGCACCCAGCCGACTCCACGGTGGCGTTTCTTTTTCTCCAGAGCAAATCTCAAAAAAGACGATTATGTGGAGATGTGGAGTTCTGTGGTCAGGGTGAAGAAAGTTCCGATCCTCTATTTCCCATACATCAAGTATCCATTGGATGAAGAACGGGCGACCGGCTTTCTGATGCCAAAATTGGGTTACAATGGGCAGAAAGGGTATAATTATTCCCAGAGCTTCTACTGGGCCATGAGGCGGAACATGGATTCCACGCTCAACCTTGATTACTATTCCTCCCAAGGGTTGGGAGGAGGTCTGGAGTACCGGTATATGTTCACCCAAGGTACAGGGGGACAACTGAACCTGTACTACTTCAAATTCAGGAACGATCCTGAACTGGAGTTGCCCGAAAATGCCTACCTCATCCGCTTCAGTCACAATCAGCCTCTTCCCTTTTCGTTCAACCTTGTGGCTGATGTGGATTATCAAAGCTCGTATGAGTTTCTCCGAGAATTCGACAACAATTTTAGACGTGCGGTTGTATCCAACCGCCGCTCTCAGGTGTTCCTGCAGAGAGCGTGGTCTTATTTCAACCTGAACATGCGGGCTTCCCGATTCGAAACCTATTACACGGACAGGGAAAATTCCATCATTCGTTATAGCCTCCCGGAGGTGGGATTCTCTTCCTCACAGATCAAGCTGATCTCACCGCTTTACTTTTCCTTTCACTCATCCTTCAGTGCCTGGGAGTACGGATGGGCCTATGCCAGCCGGCAGGGTACAGATTATGGGGAAAATTATGAAGATGGCACGCAGAGAAACTCACAGGACATCTCTTTTTCTCCAGTGCTTACTCTGCCATTCACCTCAATCCCCTGGTTGGTCATCAATTCTTCCTTGGCATCCAACATGTCCTTCGATTTCCAGAGTTATGCCCCAAACACCAAGGACCTCGTGGCTGAGCCTATCCTCAGAAAGAACTTCACTTTCAACATAGAGTTTATCGGACCCACGTTCAACAAGATATTCTTGGATGATGAAGACGAGCCAAAGGTCAAGCATATCATCGAGCCCACTTTTTCCTACCGATACGAAAGCCCGGTCGAACAGTCCGACCGTGTGATAACCTCGGCCCGGTATTTTACACGCGCTCATTATGTCTCTTATGGTTTAACCACTCGAGTTCTTGTCAAGGTCGACAAAATGTCGCGAGAGATCTTCACCTTTGGGCTGAATCAGATCTACTACCTGAATCCTGAAGAGAGCCCTATGCAGGGCTTTGAGGTGGACGGGAAAATTCCCGAATTTTCAGATATTAACGGGTATTTGAGGTATTACCCCGGGACCAAACACAGTATCGATTTTTCCATGGCGTTTAATCCCTACCACACGAGGTTTTCGCACCTCCGGTTGGGGGCGAACTTGGGTGCACCTGGTGACAACCTGTTTCTCAGGGTCAGTTGGTACAGGAGCCTGAATCCCTATTTTGACAACACTTGGGGCGAGCGTCATCAGGCCAGCTTCTATACTGGCTTTAAAATCCCGAAGATCAACCTCGATGCCATCGGAATGCTGGATTACAACATCAAGGAGAAAAAGCTTCTTTACACGTCTCTCTCTGTGGTTTACCATTACCAGTGTATTGATTTTAAGGCAGATGTTAAGATATTCTATTTCCGAGAGAAACCCGAGACTCAGTTCGGCATTTCCATCGGACTCGGAAATATTGGGAAAACCACAGATTTTCTCGGAGATCTAACAGATAGCGAACATGCACAGACAAACAATCCTTATTATGATGGTGATAGAACAGGTTACTAAAAAGATCATCGATTCAAAGGGATTAAGGAGTGGAAGATGAAAGGCCTGATTTTAAGCGGAGGGAAGGGGACGAGACTTCGTCCTCTGACTTTTACACAAGCTAAACAATTAGTCCCAGTGGCCAACAAGCCTGTTCTGTTTTACGGGATCGAAGCACTCCAGGAAGCCGGGATAAAAGAGATCGGCATCGTTGTCGGTGACACAAAAGATGAGATCAAGGCGGCCGTCGGGGATGGTTCTCAATGGGGAGTAAAAATCACCTATATCGAGCAAGAATCCCCCCTGGGATTGGCTCATGCTGTAAAAATTTCTGAGGGTTTCTTGGCCAAAGAGCCCTTTGTGATGTATCTTGGCGACAACATCCTCAAAAGTGGCATCAAATCACTGGTTGATGAGTTCAAAAAGAAGAAGCCCAGCTCGCTCATCCTTCTCACAGAGGTGCCAAATCCTCAAATGTTCGGCGTCGCCGAGCTAGATGGAGAACGAGTGAAGAGGCTGGTTGAAAAGCCGAAAAAACCGGCGAGCAACCTGGCTCTTGTTGGCGTCTACATGTTCGATTCCCATATCTTCGAGGCTGTTAATGCCATAACACCATCCTGGAGGAATGAGCTGGAGATCACAGATGCCATCCAGTACTTGATCGAACACGGGCATGTTGTCCATCCCCATCTGGTCTCGGGATGGTGGAAGGACACTGGTAAACTCGAAGACATTCTTGATGCCAACCGGCTGATCCTTGAACGCATAACAAGACAGATCGAAGGCCAGGTTGATGAGGCATCCAAGGTCAGTGGAGAGGTCATCATCGAAGAGGATGTTCGCATCGAGAACAGCATTATCAGAGGTCCTGCCATAATCGGAGCAAAAACCGAGATCGTTCATTCCTACGTGGGTCCGTTCACATCCATCCAGAAAGAGTGCCGTATTGTCCGG
>Ga0307379_10002914_pt1 | contig 24976 bp, 17 predicted proteins | sample UN2MG_FD_202237 | JGI IMG/M metagenome (GOLD analysis project Ga0307379, IMG submission 202237) | Soil microbial communities from Risofladan, Vaasa, Finland - UN-2 | ecosystem: Environmental > Terrestrial > Soil > Coastal area > Acid sulfate soil | place: Finland: Risofladan, Vaasa | collected...
AAAATCTTCTTTTTTGATTTTTCCTTGTTAAGTAGGAACTGTTTGATAGACAATTACTTACGTTAATCATTTAAGGAAATCAAAGAACGGATTTCCTTAAATAATATATGCCTAATCTCCATTTTGCAAAACTCTTGTTATGACATAGAATTCAATCCGGCCCGGCAGGGATTCGACGAGTTCCGCGGCTACGTCAGCGGCAACGTGGACTACCACTCGCATATCGACGGAGCCGGCTTCGACGACTGGTGGAAAAATCTCGAAAAGGTCCCCGAAGAAGGCTACTGCACCGACCTTATAACAAGGCACGGCATAGACTTCATCGAGCGGCACAAAGATAAACCATTCTGCCTGTATCTGCCGCACGAGTCGGTGCATTCTCCGTACCAGGGCAGAAACGATCCGCCGGAGCGCCTGCCGGGCGGGAAAAAGGGTAGAAAGGCCAAAGGGGACGAGATCGCCAGGGCGTACAAGGAAATGGTCGAGGTCATGGACGAAAGCGTCGGGCGGATTGTCGAGACAGTCAAGCGCCTGGGCTTGGAGCGTAAAACATTTATCTTTTTCTGCTCCGACAACGGGGCCACAAAGAGCGGCTCCAACGGCGCTCTGGCCGGCTACAAGGGCAGCCTCTGGGAAGGCGGGCACCGCGTGCCGGCTGTCGCTTACTGGCCCGGCAGGATACAGCCCGGCTCAGTGACAAGCCAAACAACACTTGGGATGGATATGTTTCCAACGATGGTCTCAATCGCACAAGCGAAACTGCCGGCGGGACTTAAACTCGACGGCGTCGATTTGCTGGGAATGTTAACGGAAGACAAAAAGCTGCCCGAACGCACGCTGTTCTGGCGCTACAGAAAAGAAAGAGCGGTTCGCAAAGGCCCCTGGAAGCTGCTGGTCCAGGGTGACAACTTGAGGCTTTATAATCTCGATGAGGACCTTGGTGAAAAGAAGAACCTTGCCGGGGCGAAGCCGGTGATGGTTAAGATGCTTCAGGACGAACTTATGGCCTGGGAGCAGGAAGTTTCGGCCGGCGTTGAGTTGAGGGCTTGAGATACTTTGCTGAATTAAAGCAAAATATTGATAATGTCGGAGGTAAGTATTATGAAAGTTAAATCGATTAGCCGGCGTGACTTTATGAAGGCCTGTGCAGCGGGTGCATCGGCTCTCGCCGGCTCGGCCCTGATTTCGCAGCGAACATCGGCAGGCCAGAACGACAGGCCCAATGTTGTTCTCATTGTTAGTGACGACCACGGGCGCGAAACCCTTGGCTGCTATGGGAACCCGGTCATTAAGACACCGAACCTGGACGCACTTGCTTCCGAAGGTGTACGCTTTACGAATGCCTTCTGTACTACGGCAAGCTGCAGCGCCAGCCGATCAGTAATCCTGTCCGGCTTGTACAATCACGCAAACGGCCAGTACGGGCACGAGCACAGCTATCACCACTTCATCTCCTTCGAAAACATCAAGACTCTGCCCGTCCTGCTGACCGAGGCGGGTTATCGAACGGGGCGAATCGGTAAGTACCACGTGGCGCCCGAGGATGTTTACAAGTTCGATGTCACGCTGCCGGGCAACACCCGCAGCCCCGTCCAGATGGCGCAGAACTGCCGGGACTTCATCGGCACAAGTGACGGCAAGCCGTTCTTCCTGTACTTTTGCATGAGCGACCCGCACCGCGGGGGCGGCGTTGCGGACGAACTGCCCGGCAAGCCCGACCGATTCGGCAACAAAGCCAAGGGAGGCTATCCCGGCGTCAAAGAACTTAAGTATGACCCGAAGGATGTGATCGTGCCGCCTTTCCTGCCCGATACGCCGGAATGCCGCGCCGAACTGGCGCAATACTACCAGTCCGTCTCCCGCGTTGACCAGGGTGTGGGAAAGTTGCTCGATGTGCTCAAGGAATCCGGCAAATATGAAAACACCGTAGTCATCTACATCTCGGATAACGGCGTCGCTTTTCCGGGGGCGAAAACGACGCTTTACGAGCCGGGGATGAACCTGCCCTGTATCGTGCGAAGACCCGGCCAAAAGAAAAAGGGTATTGCTTGCGATGCGCTCGTCAACTTTGCGGACCTGGCACCGACGATTCTCGATTTTGCCGGCGCTCCGTCCGGCAAGAATAGCTTCCAGGGCCGATCTTTCAAAACGACGCTCGAACAGGAGCATCCGAAGGGCTGGGATGTAACTTACGCCTCGCACACCTTCCACGAGATTACAATGTATTATCCGATGCGCGTGGTCCGGCAGCGCAGGTACAAGCTGATCTGGAACATCGCTCACGGGCTGGATTATCCGTTCGCCAGCGATTTGTGGGCCGCATCGACCTGGCAGGCGACGATTAAGGCCGGCAGCAAATACTACGGCAAACGCACCGTCGAGGCCTACCTGCATCGGCCGAAATTCGAACTGTACGACCTTCAAAACGACCCGCACGAGGTCAAAAACCTCGCCGACGATCCCAAACACGAAAAGGTACTTGCAGAACTCAAAGCAGAACTGAAAGGGTTTCAGAAGCGGACAAATGACCCGTGGCTGGTCAAATGGGAATATGAATGAAAGATTCGCCGAAGCTTGACAATCGGCCGTCGATGATTATTATGGGAACTAAACTTGTACTCTGTCAGGTTTGATTTGCGTGCTTGTCTTTGCGAGGCCTGCTTTGTAGGCCGCGGCAATCTCATCCGTAATGCTTGAGATTGCTTCGCTTCGCTCGCAATGACACCCATCATTTCAGACGTTGCGGACTACTCGTCGCTCCCGGCGTTGTTACGAACAGGGAAAAGTAAGAGGACAGATAAATGGCGCTATTATTGGGATACGATTTAGGAAGCTCGTCAATAAAGGCGACGCTGATGGACGCAGAGACGGGCAAGGTGCTGGCGGCGGCGACTTCGCCGGACAGGGAACTGGAGATTGTCGCAAAGCAGTTGGGCTGGGCCGAGCAGGATCCGGCCGTCTGGTGGGAGCACATCAAGGCCGCCACGAAAAAGATTCATGCCCAGGCGGAATTTGACGCCGGCGATGTGCACGCCATCGGGATCTCTTACCAGATGCACGGTCTTGTCATAGTCGATAAAAACAAGCAGGTGCTGAGGCCTTCGATTATCTGGTGTGACAGCAGGGCGGTGCAGATCGGCGAAAAGGCGGCGACGGATATCGGCCGGGAAAAGTGCCTCAAGAGACTGTTCAACCTGCCCGGCAATTTTACAGCGTCAAAGTTGAAATGGGTGATGGAAAACGAACCGAACGTTTATTCCAGGATCCACAAAATTATGCTGCCCGGCGACTATATCGCGATGAAAATGACGGGTGACATAAAAACAACGCCTTCCGGTTTGTCCGAAGGGATAATGTGGGATTTCGAGAGCGATAGTCCGGCTCAATTCGTGCTTGATAACTACGGCATCTCCGGCGAGCTGATCGCCGAGACGGTCCCGACGTTTTCCATCCAGGGCGAGCTGACGAAAGAGGCGGCCGACGAGCTTGGACTTGACGCCGGGACGATGATCAGCTACCGCGCCGGCGATCAGCCTAATAACGCGCTGTCACTGAGTGTTTTGCAGCCGGGCGAGATAGCCGTCACGGCGGGGACTTCCGGCGTGGTCTATGGAGTCAGTGACCGGAAAAACTACGACCAGCGCTCGCGGGTCAACGTCTTCGTGCACGTCAACCATTCTGCGGAAGATCCCAGATACGGCGTACTGCTGTGCCTCAACGGAACCGGGATCCTGAACAGTTGGCTCAAGCACAATTTCGTCGCCGGCGAGGGACTTGATTACGAGCAGATGAACGAGCTGGCCGCCCAGGTGCCGGTCGGCTCCGACGGCCTGGTCATCCTCCCGTACGGCAACGGGGCCGAGCGAACCCTGGAGAACAAAAACATCGGAGCTTCGGTCTACGGCTGGAACTTCAACGTTCATAAGAAAGCCCACTTCCTCCGCGCTGCGCAGGAGGGCATAGTCTTTGCCCTCAATTACGGCTTAGGGATAATGCGAGATATGGGAATCGAGCTGAAAACCGTCAAGGCAGGCAATGCAAATATGTTCCTGAGCCCACTCTTCGCCGAGGCTTTCGCGACCGTAACCGGCGCAAGCGTCGAATTATACAACACCGACGGCTCGCAAGGCGCTGCCAGAGGAGCAGGAATAGGAGCGGGAATGTACAAGGGCGCAGAAGACGCCTTCACAGGCCTCGAACCGGTCAAGACTATCGAACCCAACGACAAGTTATCTTCCGCCTATCAACAATCGTATGCAAGGTGGGAAGAGGTTTTGAAACAACAATTGAAAGCTTGAATCGAATCTCGTGAAGCTTAGTGCGAGTTATCAGAAAGGAGTAGCAAAATGGCAGAGTATTTTCCCGGAGTGAAAAAGATAAAATTTGAGGGCCCCGGCTCGAAGAATCCCCTTGCATTCAGGCATTATAATCCGGATGAGGTCGTCCTCGGCAAAACGATGGCGGAACATCTGCGTTTCGCGGTTTGCTACTGGCACACCCTCAAAAACCTCGGTGGAGACCAGTTCGGGCCGGGCACCATCATTCGTCAATACAATGACTCATCCGATCCGATGGAAGTTGCGGACATGACCCTGGAGGCGGCCTTCGAGTTCTTTACCAAGTTAGGCGTTGGTTTCTGGTGCTTCCACGACAGGGACATTGCGCCCGAGGCGGACGACTTAGCTGAGACCAACAAACGTCTCGACAAGATCGTGGAGAAAGCCGGCAAGCTACAGGCTGATACCGGAGTCAAGCTGCTTTGGGGCACGACGAATGCCTTTTCACATCGCCGGTTCATGGCCGGCGCGGGCACCAATCCGTCGCCGGAGGTCTTCGCTTACGCCGCGAGTCAGATCAAAAAAGCTATCGAAATAACAAAAGAACTTGGCGGAGAGGGTTATGTCTTCTGGGGCGGACGCGAAGGTTACGATACCTTGCTTAACACCGATATGAAACGTGAATTGGACCACATGGCCCTGCTTCTGCAATTTGCGGTCGATTACAAGAAGAAGATTGGTTTTAACGGCCAGTTCTATATCGAGCCAAAACCGAAGGAGCCAACGAAACATCAATATGATTCCGATGCAGGAAGTTGTTTCGCGTTCTTGCAGAAATACGATCTGATCGGCGACTTTAAATTGAACATCGAGGCCAACCACGCGACGCTGGCCGGACACGATTTTTGCCACGAACTGGCATTTTGTGTGGCTAACGGCATACTTGGCTCGGTCGATGCGAATCGGGGCGACATGCTCTTAGGCTGGGACACGGATCAGTTTCCGAACGACGTCTATGAAACGACACTCGCTATGTACATAATTCTCAAAGGCGGCGGCTTTACAACCGGCGGGCTCAATTTCGATGCGCACGTGAGACGTCAATCGATAGATCCGGTCGATCTTTTCCACGGCCATATAGGTGCGATGGATGTTTTTGCCAGGGGGCTGAAAAACGCCGCGAAGATGATTGAAGACAAAACTCTCCAGAACGCTGTTGACAAGCGCTATAGCGGCTGGAATCAGGGGCTTGGCTCCAGGATAGAAAGCAGGCAGATTGGATTTGAAGAGCTTGAGGCTTACATCCTCGAAAACGGCGAGCCGGAGCTTCAAAGCGGCCGTCAGGAGATGCTCGAGAATCTGTTGAACGACTACATTTAAGCGGAATCTGTCAATTCATGCTGAGATACCAAATGTGGAAGAATATGAGCCAGGTCGCACTCACCCGACGTGACTTTCTCAAGGCGGTCGGATTGGGGGCGGCGTCCCTGTCTTCGTCGGGGTGTTTTGCAGCGGCAAATTCGTCTGCGAATAGGGCGCCCGGCGGGAAGCCCAACATCGTCTTGATAATGGCCGATGATATGGGCTTCTCCGATATCGGTTGCTACGGCGGTGAGGTGCATACGCCCAATCTCGACAGTCTCGCGGCGGGGGGGCTTCGATTCACGCAGTTCTATAATGCCGCCAGGTGTTGTCCGACGCGGGCATCGCTGCTGACCGGACTATATCCGCACCAGGCGGGGATCGGGTACATGGTTGGCGACATGGGACACCGGGCCTATCAGGGATATCTGAACGATCGCTGCGTGACAATTGCCGAGGCGCTGAAGCTCGGCGGGTATCGAACGCTGATGTCGGGCAAATGGCACGTCGGTGAAAACCGGCCCCACTGGCCCACGGATCGCGGATTTGATAAGTACTTTGGTCTGATAAGCGGCGGGGGCAATTACTTCGACATCACCAAGACCAAAGCAAAGGGCGTCAAGCGCCAGATGGCGGTTGACGACCAGCCGTACACGCCGCCCAAAGAAGGCTTCTATATCACCGATGCTTTCAGCGACAACGCGGCGAAGTTCATAGACAGCTACGGACGAGACGACAAGCCGTTCTTCCTCTATCTGCCTTACACCGCGCCGCATTGGCCTCTGCACGCCTGGCCCGAGGACATCGCCAAGTACAAGGGAAAGTACAAAGCGGGCTGGGATAGCCTGCGGCGGCAGCGGCACGCGCGAATGATTGAGATGGGGCTGGTCAGTAGCAAGTGGAAAATGTCGCCGAGAGATACTGACGCACGGCTCTGGGCCGACGTCAAAGACAAGGATCTGCTGGACTTGAAGATGGCTGTCTACGCGGCGCAGATCGAACGGATGGATCACGGCATCGGCAGAGTGTTCGACAAGATCAAAGAAATCGGGGCCTGGGAGAACACATTGGTTCTGTTTCTAGCCGATAACGGGGGTTGTGCCGAGGGCGGGCCCGTCGGGTTTGACAATCGAAAGAACGGCCTACCGCCGGGCGGCGTCGATTCCTACATGAGCTACGGGCTTTCCTGGGCCAATGCGAGCAACACGCCGTTCAGGCGGTATAAGCATTGGGTGCACGAAGGGGGGATCGCCACGCCTCTGATCGCCCACTGGCCGGCGGTGATCAACGAGGGCGGCTCGCTCACGCACCAGCCGGGCCACATCATCGACGTTATGGCCACATGTCTCGATGTCGCTGGCATCGAGTACCCACAAACCCACAAGGGCAACCGGATTGTGCCGCTCGAAGGCAAGAGTTTGCTGCCAATATTCAAAAGCGGCAAACGCCAAGGTCACGAGGCGATTTTCTGGGAGCATGAGGGCAATCGGGCCGTCCGACAGGGCAAGTGGAAGCTTGTCGCCGTTCACGGCAGGCCCTGGGAGCTTTACGACCTGGAGGCGGACCGGACTGAGCTAAACAACCTGGCCCGGAAACATCCCGAAAAGCTCGAACAGCTCAAGGCCATGCACCAAGAATGGGCGAAGCGCTGTGATGTGCTCTCCTGGCCCATAAAGAAGCCCCGGCAACTTTGATTCCGCGATGAATCATGGACAAGGCCCGCCTGTACTTCGCCGACAACCTGAGAGTATTGCTGATTACGCTTCTCAGACAACCAGCATTGCATCGCCATAGGAATAGAAGCGGTACTGCTGCTCGATGGCGTGGTTGTAGGCAGCGAGTACGTTTTCCAGCCCGGCGAATGCCGCTACCAGTGCTAATAATGTGGATTTGGGCAGATGGAAGTTCGTTATCATCGCATCAATCATCTTGAACTGGTAGCCCGGCATAATAAATAGTTCTGTCGTGCCGGCGGCAGCTTCGATCCCTCGGCTTCGCTCCACCGTAAGGCGTCCTGTGGAGGGACAAGCCTGTGAGCCGGCGGCGACGGTCTCGAGGACCCGTGTCGATGTCGTGCCGACAGGGATGATTCGGCCGCCTTTGCTTTTTGCCGCATTTATAATCGCGGCGTTTTCCTTATCGATACTGAATCGTTCCCGGTGGATTTGGTGGTCTTCGAGATTATCCGCAGTGACCGGCTTGAATGTTCCCGCCCCGACGTGGAGCGTGATAAAGGCGAATTTTATGCCGGCCTGCTTTAGCTGCTCGATGAGCGGTTCGGTAAAGTGCAGCCCTGCGGTCGGGGCCGCGACGGCGCCGCTTTGCCTGGCGTACACCGTCTGATACCGCTGCTCGTCCCGGGCCGCTACTGCCTGGTCGTCGTCGCGTTTGATGTAGTGCGGCAGCGGCGGAAAACCGATTTCATCCAGCACGGCCTGTGTATCCGTATCAGTCTTTAGCCGGAGCCGGCATCTGCCCTGACCTGTCTTTTCGAGCAATACGGCTTTACAGAAGTCGGCTTTTTGCCTGTCTTTGAGATAAAATTCGTCGCCGGCTTTTAGTTTGCGGATTCCCTTCAGATAGGCCGTCCAGATGCCTTCGGCGTCAGCGGCGAGAAACAAACCTTCGAGCTTGCCTCCAGTTGTCCGCCGGGCGAAAAAGCGTGCCGGCAGGACTTTCGTATCGTTCAGTACGAGGCAATCGCCGGGCGACAGGAAGTCGCCGAGGCCGCTGAACCGGCTGTCCGAAATATCGCCGGCGGAACGATCAAGAACAAGCAGCCGTGAATCGCTCCGAACGGACAGAGGCCTCTGGGCAATCAATTCAGACGGCAGGTAATAGTTTAACTTCTCTGTTTTCATAACCAAACGTTATCAGACCGCCTTCAAATAAACAAAAAAAATTTGACCTGATAATTAAACGATTTTCGCATTTGTTTAACGGCGCCGAATTTCCGGCAAAAGTGCCCAGGTTTCAGAGACGATACAGACAACATAAATCCAGCCCGTTCGGCTGAGTTCAGAACTGGCTTACAAGAACAATCTTTTCAAAGGTTACGAGGATGGCTGCGAGACAGTATTTTGAGAGAGAGGCAACTTCAGTCGCTGCTTTAGGAAGAAACGAACTTGAGAGACGAATCAGGAATTACAGAGGCAGATTTAAGCTGGATTTTACACAAGATTATCTTAAAAAGCTCAGCGTCGACAAATTAAGGCATATCCTTTTGGCCGCGTTACTGAACTCCAAGGGCCACAATTGATTAATTATAGGGCTCTTTTTTGGGCCAGCCGAATTTCTCGAATCGCCCGAACTCCATTTCTGAAGTATCGCTGCGGTCTTCTTTCAGGGCCGAGCGTACCTCATCAACGTGCGCATCGACAAAAACCGCGTTAACCACGCCGCTGTTCAGGTCTCCGCTCATTGTACTATGAAACGTACCGAACCAGTCGCGGCCGTCGGGGCACAAGGCGTTATCGTTCAGCACATAGTTGCAGCCGGGCCTTGTCCACATGTTTTCGGCAGCGAAGAAAAACACTTCCGCATTGCTCCTTGTAATATGGGAACGTTTCAAAACGCCGCCGCCCGCAGCTCCGCCTGTTGAGCCTAAGTAGCCGTTCATACTGTAACTGTAATAAGGAACAACGGGGTTGGAGGCAACGTGACTTGGATGCCTTTGGCCTTCGGATTTTGCAAGAATTGCGAACGACGGGCATAAATGGATCTTTCCTTCCTTCAGGTAGGGCCAAAACGGGCCGTCCGCAGGATATCTCGGATCGTGCCACCGGCAGTAACGCTGGTACCCGGACACGGGAGCCTCCGTCTTGACCAGAGATGTCCACGCAGATGGATAGCGGTCGTCATTTTCGTCCAGATACATGGTCTGCGCGATGCCGTATTGACGCAGGTTGGCCCGACAAGTTATCTCTCTTGCCTGTTCTTTGACCCGCTGCAGCGCCGGCATTAAAATCGCCATCAAAATTGCAATTATCGCAATCACCACCAAAAGCTCAATCAGGGTAAAGGCTCTCCGCCTGGTCATAATGTTGCCCTTTCTTTCTTTTCGTCTGATACGCGTGCCTCTTTCAATTCGACCAGTTCAGATTATGCTTCTCAGTATCCGAGTCTGCCCCAGACGCCTTTCTGCATCCTCGCCAGATCCTCGAACTCCTCTGGGGTTGTGGGGACCATCTGGTGCAGCGGGTTGGCCATTTTTCCGGTCTCCAGGGTCTTTTTGCCCTCCCACTTCCAGTAATCGGAGTGCCCGTCCGCGAAGGAGACATTCGAACCGTCACCGTGCCGGACGAACGGGGGGTCCCACCATGTAGCCTGCTGGTAGTGACAGGCATAACTGTCCGGGGTTACGCGGCCTTCATCGAGAAAAACCAGTCTTTTCGACGGGCCCGGAGCGATAATCTCTGTTCTCCTCTTAACCCATAAGACAGTTCTTCCTACCCTTATACCGGTGTTACCAGAGTAGGTTCCGGTCCTGCGAAGGCCATTCATGGCATCGGTAATTGTGTACGTGCGCATCTCTCCGCGAATACCGGTCGGGCAGCTATAGAGATTTTCATCCTTGCAATATGGATAGAGCGCACCGGCCTTAATCGCTCTTATCTGGGTCTGCTGCGGTAACTGCTCGCCTTGCATGTAACCGGCTGCGCAATCGTCACCGGTCCACCACATTTCCCTCGGATGTCTATCATGATTTGCGGGAGGCAAAATGCACTGACCATCATGGCCCTCATCCGCTTCGCCATTAACGAGCTTGTCGTCGTTTTCGTCGGCATACATGATCCAGGTAAGTGTCAATTGCTTCATATTGTTTAAGCATACGACACGCTTACCCTGCTCCTTGACTCGATTCAGAGCTGGCATCAATATCGCCATCAATACTGCGATAATAGCAATCACCACCAGAAGCTCAATCAAGGTGAAGGCTTTCGGTTTTTTCATAATGATACTCCTTCCGTATCTTCAAGTTATATTCCACATTTTCTGTATATAATCTTGATAGAACAGCATTATAACTGTTTTTATAACTCGTGGCAAGGCAAATCTTTAGTAATCTTTGAAACCGCTGCAAAGCAGGCATTAATATCGCCATCAATAAAACAATGATGGCAATTACAACCAAAAGCTCTATTAATGTAAAGCCTTGTGGTTTGTGCATGATGCTGATATCTTACCATTCCGGTATTGGTGATCCGCCCGGCCAGCTTAATACAAAAGAATTACCAGCCGGATACGCTGAGACCCGTTCGACATGCGCATCCACAAACACCGCATTGGCGTAACCCTTATTCAGGTCCTTACTCGGAGCATCATGGAATGTAGCAAATTGGTCGTCTCCGGTGCCAGGTGTAGTACGAAAATTGTTGTCATTGATTGGGACACTTCCCAGTTCCGGGACACGCCACGAATTCTCCTCAGTGAAGAAAAACACGCGAGAAGGATTCTTGACCTCGGATTCATTCCTGATTCTATCTAAACTAGTGCGATATTGTTGGGGCACCGACCCCCATGCATCTCCATTGAGGTAGGAATTCATAGTGTAACCATATTGAGGATCAACTGGTATAGTCCTGCCGTCACAATGAGCGCAGCCCATCATTCTGGCTGAGACGTCGAAGTCGGGACACAGGTGAATCTCTTGACTCTTCAGATATGGCCAAAGTCCGCCGGCAAGGTCCGGATTCTGGTTGAGATTCTTGGTGGCATCGTGCCATCGGCACCCTCGACCCTCATCTATATATAGCCAACTGAATGAATAAGGGAAATTGCCGTCCCAATCGCCCAAGTACATATTCGACGCCAGGCCGTACTGTTTCAAGTTGTTTCTACAAATGATTGCTCTTGCTTGCTTTTTCGCACGCTGCAATGCCGGCATCAATATTGCCATTAATATCGCTATTATGGCTATCACTACCAGAAGCTCAATTAACGTAAAGCCTCTTTTACGTCTATACATAGCAAAACCCTTTCGCTGTTTTATTGCTAAGTTTTTTCTTATATGTGCTTTATGAGTCCGGTAATATTATACTTTCTTTTTTTAATCATTCAAAGATTTTACAATCTTTAAAACACCTAATCCAGTTATACGATGCGCGAAAACGAATATCAGTTCTGTTAATTATACCGCTCTGTGCTATTTTCTTAATAGTCTTTTAAGTTTTTCATCCACTGAGGCCAATCTCCCGGCTGGACACCGCCGGCGCTGGTCCAGGAGCCGTTCACGTCAAACTGGCGATGCCATTTGAGCTTCCACAATTCCTTGAGCCCGACCTTCCGGACTGTCCAATCCAGGAAGAGCATATTGATGGCCCCATCATGCCGGTCGATGCAGAAGTGCATCATTTCCCTGTTGTAATCGACCCATTGACCATCGAATTGGGGTGGATCGCCACGCGTGCCATCTTCGTACGGCCCGCCTCCCCTCCACATAGTGTCGGAAAAGACTGGTACACGGAACGCCTGTGCCACATCCTTATGTCTCCAGTTCCAATCGGAAGGGCGGCCCTGAATATCATTCTGGCCTTTCGGGGGATCATAAATCCAGTTATTCCCGCCGAAGCTGGGCTCTTCACCGCCTCCAAGACTGCCGCTTCCGCCTAAGGGCATATAGTAGGTGTTGAAAGTGCCGCCCCACTGGGCTCCGTCCGGCCTGCGCTTTACTGCCGTCGGGCATCTAAGAATATCAGTCTTTGTCCGGTAAAGAGACCGCAGGCAAATGATCCATTCCTCGCGATGCCACCCATCACCTACGACAAGCCCTCTGCTGAAATTACCATTGTTATCGTCGCAGTACATCGACCAAATAACGCCCCATTGTTTTAGCAACGCCTGGCAGGCAACGGCTTTAGCCTGTTTCTTCACACGCGCAAGCGCAGGCATCAAAATGCCCATTAATAAAGCAATAATAGCAATTACTACCAAAAGTTCGATTAAGGTGAATTCTCTTCGTCTGTACACGATACCCCGTTGTCTCTTAAAGTCTTGTTATATAAAAATCATTTCAGCAAACCGAATCGCTCATGTTTAATAGTGACTAATATTGCTGACCAAATCACCTTTCCTATGTGAATCAGCGCCTTCCTGCATTCTACCAGATTAACAAATCCAAATCAATGCATATTTGGGATTGCTGTAGCTTTTTCCTGTACAGTCAACCTAATTATCGGGTATGCGGAGACACTCAGCCGGCTTGAATTAAAATCACTACAAGCCTGCTATCTAAACATTTATCGCCTGTGAGGCCAAAAAGCGCAAAAATTCGGAGTCGTCCCTCCTCCGGAACGACTCCATAGATAATACAGTATCGCTTACAAAATTGTGAAATCGATTTCGATGGACAAAAAATCGGGCGGACACATCCTCCTCCGAAACATGTTTAGGCCGTCCGCCCAATATTTCTGCCTCAGAAAGACAAAATTAAAGAGCAAAACCAACTAGAGAGCAAAAAATATGCCAAAAAAAAGGGGTTTATGATGTAAATTATCCATAAGCTATACATAACTTCCTGTACGAAAAATATTTACACTTAAATTTACTATTTTGGTATAACAAAAAAATATTGATATATCTTACCATGGCGTTGATTTTTATTAACACTCATTATGCCTTAATAGCCCATTTCCACATATTATTCATTAGGCTATGGTGTATTAGCAAAGAAATTTGTCTTTTGTTTATAAAAATCAACGCTATGGGGAATAATATTAACGCTTAAGAGCATCTTTTGTGCGCTAAGGATGTGAGTTGTTTGTGCTCTTATTTACTGCGCTTGGTTGAGGCGACACGGTCTGTCCAGCGGCAGATCCAGCGATTAAAGAGCTCTTGTTTGCCGGTTCTTTTCTGTTCAAGACGAAAAACCGTGCTTCTTCGCCATTCGATAATCTCGTCGGCCAGCTTATTGGCCTGTTGCTCCGGCAATTCAATCCTCTCCAATTCCTTCGGGTCGGCGCTGAGATCGTAGATGCAGGTCGTTTTGTTCGTCGGATTATATATGAACTTACGATCGCCCTCGATAAAACCAGCAGGCCCCTCCTGCATCCAGCCGGAGAAGTACACTCTACGATCCTCCGCTCCCGGCTTGAGCACATCCACACCATCAAAGCCGACAGATTCCGTTTCGAAGCCTAAAAGACCCAATAGCGTCGGTGTCAAATCGACAGAGCTGACGGGCTCGGTAATCCTCACGCCGGTCTCAGCCAAAAACGGTGCCCGCAAACAAAACGGGATTCGGAGGACCTCGTCGAAAGCTATGCGCTCGTGTCCGAGCAGGCCGTGCTCGCCGAACGCCTCGCCATGGTCGGCGATAACGCAGAGTATTGTATTGTCCGCGACACCAAGATTGCGAAGCTCGACATCAAGTTCTGCCAGGAATTTATCCGTGTAAAAGATTGCCTGCTGATAACGTTCGAGCGGCTCCTTTGCCGGTATGCCGAACCATTCCGGAACCTCATATGGATCGTGAGTAACCGAGCACAGAACCGTCAGGAAAAACGGCTGTTGCTCAGCTTTTATCCATTCGGCGACAGGCTTTAACATTGCGAACTCGTCACAACCGAGGTAGCCCAGAAAGCTGTTAGGATCATCCGAGTCGTCCCTGGCCCAAAAATCGTCGTAACCAAGGTTATAAACCAACCCGGGCCGGGACTCGAAGCTGCCTAAAGCCGACTGAAAGAATGCGGTTCTATAATCAAGCTTATCCCTCAGAATCGTGGCTAAGCTCGTGTACGGCTTGACAACAGGTACCGCTTCGGCGATATCCTGCGAGGCGGATGCGAAACGGCCGGTCAAGAGCGCAAAAAGAGCCTTGGTAGTATGCGTCAAAGATGAACGCGTATTTGAAAACTCAATACCCTGGCTCGCCAGAGATTCAAGAAAAGGCGTCGAATTATTCTGCCTGTTCGCAAGTGAAGTGTACTGATATTGGACGCCCTCGATAATAACCACAACTACGTTGCTCTTTACATGTTGCGGCTGCTGTTCGATTTTCAACTGGTCAAATGCGGGTATCGTTCGTTTCGGATCAAGTTGCTGCCTGTAGTCCGGTAAAACCAGGCTCATTACAGCTCTCAACTGCGAATTATAGCGAAGCCCCACCGAGCCAATCTGCGATGAGCCTCGCCGGGCGAGCGCGGGGCGAGCGACTACGGCGGTTATAACAATGGCCATACAAAAAATGATTCTGGCAATAAAACACCTGTAATTGTAAACCGGCAACTTCGGCTTTACCAAAACGAAAAAGAAAAAAGCAAGAGCAATGGCGCTTGGTACAAGCAGAATCACGGCAACGGCCGGCATCTTGGCGAGGTTGACGCCTACAATACAAAGCGAGCTGACCGGAGCACGAATCAGAGGCAAAAGAACCCTCGGCAGGATCTGTGTCCCGGTCCTTATCAGCCAGCCGGCATTCATCACCGACCAGGTGCATACAATAGCGGCAAAAACCGTAGCCGACCGGACAACCGCTTTCCTGGGCCAGCGGAAACAAACCAGTGACAAGATGACTTCTATTGCTATCAGTACGGAAATATCGGCCATTATCCAACCCATGTATTCATCGTGCAGGTCGTAACGCCACGAGTGGAATAGCTTTACCGTTATGGAGCAGAACAGTGCCGCCAGCATTATTACGCTATAAGCACGTGGAGCAAGAAAATCCTGTAGGCGGGATAACACCACGCCCTTATACTTATTGCCGGATTGTGAATGCTGGGAAACCATAACGCGCCAAAATACTAAAAGAAAGAACAAATAGCAAGATGGTTTTGTGCTTATCTCTTATCTCTGTGTGATTGAAGCAATAGCAGGAACGTAAACTCCATTGTTAATTCACAGGCCGGCCTGGCGTATATGAATAATAGTTATTAATAAATTTAAATTAGTATTAGTAGTCATATAGCAGGTGAAATTGTTTGATTTAGCCGGACCGTGAATCCTAAGCTTCTGTACGGCAGGAAATTAGAGCAGAAAAAAGCGGATTTGTTACAGTGTAAAACCTGTTGCATTTTTTGTGGGGTAATGGGTGAATTTAACGTGCACTGCTGTATAATAATATGAAATTATCGAACTTAACAATACTGATAACCACAATTCACAGCTTATCCCCAATGTTTTGTTAGGTTGGCGAGTGGAGTATATAGGCATGAAAGTGTGGAGGACGGCCGGGAATTTTAACCTTTAGTCACTTGAAGATTTGGCGTGAGCTGCTATAATAGACGCTTTGTAATAAGAGACATTAGCGTTGTATTACCGTCGATTTAACGTAAACGCAGGATTTTATAGATCTTTGGATGCAGGGATAAGCAGGATGAAGAATAAAAAAGCAGATGTAAACCTTTTCGCGGGCTTCGATGTTGGAAGCAGTTTCGTACACTATGTGGTTCTCGACGGAGATGGTGCGGTCATATACTCGCCGAAGCCGATAATGCACTTTGCCAATCCTATCGGAGCTGTCAAGGAAGCGTGGCGCGATGTAAAGGAACGGTTTGGCAGGGATAAAATAAAGAATACCGCGTTCACGGGAAGCGGGGCGGAATCATTCCCGAGTGTGATGCCGGGCGTTACCTATGTGTTTGACAGCGTTGCGATTCCGAAAGGTGCCGCAGCGACGAGTCCGAAGGCAAAATACATTTTCCACATGGGAGCGAAAGATTCCTACTTCTTTAACCTGAGCAGGATAAACGACAAGGAGATCATTCAGGAGTGGCGAACCGGTACGAAATGCGGAGGCGGCTCCGGCACACTTATCGAAAAGCAATGCCGGAGACTTTTCGAAGGCCTTATACCCAGCCCTGAATTAGAAAATACCTCTTCGACGAGCGATCAGGAAGAGAAAGAAATCATCAGGATAAGAAACAGGGCGAAGCTGCAGGCGAGGCTCGAAGAGATGTTCCATCGGGCGGAGCAGGAGGCCGAGAAGTCAACGGAGCCAAGTGAGTTTCTTGCAAGGTGCGGCGTTGTCATTCAATCCGACTTGATTCACAAACAGAATGAAGGAGCCAAAAGAGAAGATAATTTAGCGGGCCTTTACAGAACGGTCGCGAGGAACTTCAAAATCGACGTTCTGGGCGCCATGCAGTTCGAGGTTCCTGGGGATTTCGACGGCGCCATAGCTACCGGCGGCGTTCTGGCGAACGACCTTATCAGGAAAAACCTCGAGGAGTTTCTTGAGATCCCCATAAGCAGACCTGAGCATTACCACAACATCGCTGCAACAGGCGCGGCGGTAAAAGGGATCGAAGAGAAAAACAGCTTTGTTTTTAATCTTGAGCAGCTCGAAAAAATTGCCGCTTACAGCAGGGAAAAAAGGAAATACTCGCCCGCGCTGTCGGAATCACTTGAGAAGGTGCACGAGAAAAGCCAGAAACTCACCGGGAAAATAAAGCAGGGAACGGAGGTAGTCCTGGGAATAGACGGCGGCAGCACCACAACCAAGGGGGCCCTGGTCGAGATAAGCACCGGAAAACTGCTGGACAAACTTTATATCAAAACACACGGCAATCCCGAGGAGTCGCTGAAGCAGGTTATAAAATATCTTGGCAGGCACAAGGATAAGGTTATTGTCAAGGGGGTAGGAGCTACCGGCTCGGCAAGAAAACTGTACGAGAAAATTCTTGTAAGCCAGGAAAAAGTCACAGCTTTACAGAAAGAAGGCGTTGAAGCTACTGACAGAATAACCGACGAGATAACCTGTCACGCTCTCGGGGTCAAGCATTATGATTCCGACGTTGATACTATCTTCGAGGTGGGCGGCCAGGATATGAAGTTTACGAGCTTTGCCGCCGACGGGACGGTTAAGGAAGCGAAGATGAATTATAGCTGCCAGGCCGGTTCCGGACAGACCCTCGAAAACATGGCGGATATCATAAACCTCAACGTGGAAAATACCCTGCAGGAGGCCGCAATGAAGGCCGAGAGGGTCCCGATCATCGACTCGACGTGCGGCGTTTTTATGGAGATGGACGAGAACAGGCTGATCGCCGAAGGATTCGGCAAGGAAGAGATCGCCGCCGCGATATTAAGGGGAACGGCGGCCAGCTATTACTTTAAATTCGTCGGCGGTTCCGGACACACCGGCAAGAAATGTTCCGCACAGGGCGGACCGCCCCTGGGGCAGGCTTTTCTTGCCGCTCTGGCGCAGGTCACGGAAAAACAAATAGAGGCTTACCCCCACAGGGAGATGTTCGGCGCGTGGGGACAGGCGCTGGACATCATTCAAAATATAAAGCAGTTGGAAGAGCAGGGCAAAAGCTACGGTTCGGCGTTCAGAGGATGGGGCCTGGTGGATATGCCTTTTGACAAACGCAGGGTCTCCTGCAAAGAGCTGTTTAAGGAAAAATCGTGCGGAATAAGAGACTGCCAGCTTGAAGTCTTTTCCATTGAGGCCGACGAGATAATTACCGGCGGTTTCTGCCCCAGGGGGAACTCCGAGACAGCCAGAAAACCAAAAACGGATTATGTCGAAAGATACCATAAGATTTATGAGAAGCATTTTAAAAAACAAGGCTGCCTGCTGAGCGAGCTTTCTTCCATCAGGGCCGATAACGGCAAAGCGGCAACGGTGGGCATAAAGAGAAGCACGGCGACACTTGGAGAGAAGGGAATATGGAGTGCCGCCCTGTTCAATAAGCTCGGTTTCTATCCGGTCGTGTCACCGAGAACCGATAAGGAAATAGCAAAATTGGGAATCGATAACTCGAGAACTGAGTTTTGCATAGCGAGGAAGCTTGCTACAGGACACGCGGCGGTATTGAACAGGGACCCGAACATCGAATACCTGTTTAATCCGAGTTTCATTGAGCAGAGAATGGACCGTCCTCCCGATTTGAAGTACTGCATCTACACCGAATCGGAGGGCTACATCTTAAACGACGTGCTTTCTCTCGATAAGAACAGGCAGATCAATCCAATCCTGCACTTCGGAGACCAGGGGCTTCTCGTCCGCGAGCTGAAGCGTGAGTTCGACAGATTGGGGTTCGGCCTCACCGCCCGGCAGATAAGAGACGCCATCGAGTACGCGTACGGAGCGGAGAATGAATTCAAAAATGATCTTTACGCCGAGGGCGACAAATTCCTCAAGAAGATCGAGGCTGATAACGAAAAGGCCTACGTCGGCATCGGCAGAGATTATGTCCTGCTCGATCCCGAGGCAAGCTCGAACTCCGGGAGTATGTTCTCGCAGATAAGGGGCCTGCACTACATACCGCAGTTATTCCTGGAGCACAAATTCGCCGATATCTCGCTCGACGAGGTGGTCGAGAATGAGTTCTGGGTCCAGAGCGTAAAAATACTAAAAGCGAATCTGTATGTGGCGGACCATCCCAATTTATTCGCGATAAGGATGATGAATTTCGCTTGCGGGCCGGATAGCCTGAAAATTTACCAGGAAGAAAAAATTCAGCAGGCGGCGAATAAACCCGTTCTTGTCCTGCTCACGGACGCCCAAACCAATAATGCTCCGTTTGTCACCAGAACCGAAGCGCACGAGCGAGTCGTCAATCAATGCAAGCAAAGAAAAATAAACTTTGAACAACTCAAAAGATGCTCTCGAGACGGCTCCGAAGAGAGGGCATGGCTGATTCCAAATATGGGTCATGCCAGTTACATCGGCGCCGCGGGGCTGAGATACTTCGGCGTTACCAGCACGGTTTTGCCGACGAATACGCAGAGGAGCTACGAAGCAGCCAGGAGACACATCTATACGGAAGTCTGCCATCCGCTTAAAGGCGTGGTTGGTGATGCGATTGCTTTTCTCGAAGAGGAAATTGAAAAGAAAGGCAGGCAGTACGTCGAGGACAATTATCTTGTCATGATGCCCACAACGAGTGGCCCGTGCAGGTTTGGAAAGTACACCGAGCTGATGAGGGAATTTCTGGACCGAGAGGGTCTGCAGAAAATCCCCGTCGCCGGCCCATCCTCAGAGACGGATTATCTCGACATACCTTTTCCGAAGAAACTCAGCGTCTCGGACACGACGAGAATGCAGCAGATGCTGTTTAAGGGGATCAAGGCGTCAGACCTGCTCGAGGATATTTTCCTTAGATTCAATCCGTACGCGGAAGATAAAGAGGCGATGGCAAAGTTGAAGCAGCAGCAGTTCAGCGAGCTGCAAAGAGTTGTCGAAAGCGGCGCCGAAACGCGAGATTTAATAGAATGGGGTCAAAAAACGGTTTCTCTGTTCAAAAACTCTAAGCTCCGGAACCAGGAAAGATTTCCGCTTGTCCTGTACATAGGGGAGATCTACGTTCGCCAGCATGATCCCTGCACGAATTTTGTAATTCGCCAGTTGGAAGAAAGCGGCCTGGAAGTTGTAAGGGACCCTGTAACCGACTGGCTCGATTACGTCAATAAAATGAACGTGAGAAATGCAAGAAGGGACCTGGGCTTGCGGCTTAAAAATCTCGATCTCAGAAGAACGTTGAAAGTTGCGGGCAAGTACGTCAGGTGTATTCTAAAGGCGATGTATATGTCCTCCGTTGAGCGGAAGATTGCCGGGCCGTTCCACGAAGTCCTTCGCGGCAGGCACATTCTGCCCAAGCCGATAGAGATTATCGACACCCTGGAAAAACAACACGAGTATCACGGAAATATAGAAGGGGAATCTCCTCTGAGCGCGGGCATCGCGTATTATTTCATGAACGACCTGACCAGGCCGCAGGGCGATGCCTACGTTTCGGGCATCTTTCATGTCGGACCTTTTACATGCATGCAGGAGGGAGTTGCTACGGCGAAAATTGAAGCGATGGCAAAGGAGTTGCGGAAGAGGAAGCCGGATTTGGTTTTCCCGATCATTCATGCCTTTTTCGGCGATTCGGCGAGTTCCAATCTTGATTCGGAGATCGCGGTTTTCACCGAGCAGTGCTACCAGAAAAGGGAAATGCTCAGAGAAACGCATGGTCGTAAAACGCAGAAGCCGGCGGCTCAGGGCGGCATAGATATCCGGCCCGTCCCGGCATCAAAGCGCGGCGTCGAGTCTCGCACGCAACTGAAGCGTTGAGACCTTTTACCGATCGTGCGATCATTAGAAAGGTTGACAAATGGCTAAAGCGCCAGCCAGGGTGACGCTGCCGGGGAGCTTGTATCAGAAAAACGGGCGATGGTGGTGGAAGGTCGATCTGCCCGGTGAGGACAAACCCAAAGCAAGGGCACTCAAACCCGACGGCTCAAGGTGTGCTACAACAGACTATCAGGAAGCCGAAGAAGTCGCTCGCGAGATGTGGCGGCTTGCCATCGAGGCCGAGGCGCAAGCAAGGATAACAACGAAGGCTATGGCTCAGGCGGAAAAGGCTAACGAAAAAGTCCGGGCCGAAGCTGCCGGTGCGATTGAAGAAGCTCAGGCCGAATGCGAAAAAAAGATAAAGAAAAGCAAGCGCGCGGTGGCAAGAGCAGAGGAAAAGGCAAAAGTTCAAGCCGAGGCAAGATTAAGGGCTGAGGAGGGATATAAGGTCCAGGCAGAGCAGGCGGAAGAATACTACGCCGGCGAAATAGCAAAAATCAGACAGACTATTGAGAAAGTTAAGGTAGAATTCGAAGAAAAAGACAGAGCCTACAAAGAGGCCCTGGCCGAAGCGGAGGAAAATGCAAGGTCGGAAGCCCGGGCCAGGCAAGAGGCCGAGTCGAGGGTTCAGGCCGAAGCGAAGTTGAGAGTCGAGGCCGAGCAAACTGCCGCCCAGGAAGCCTGCGCAAGGCAGGAAGCCGAAGCCAGGGCGCAATATGAGGCCGAGTTGAGATTTGCAGCGGAACAAAGGGCAGAGGCGCAAGCCGAAACGTGCGCTCGAGCCGAGTCGAAAGCGATAGAAGAGGCGGCGTTGAGGGAACAAGCCGAACAGAGAGCCGAATCGGAAGCTCTGGCAAGGGCGGAAGCTGAGGCGAAACTGAATGAGGCTCTTGAAAGTATAGAGAGAACCGGCACGTGTGAGTGCTGCGGCAGAAAAGATATTCCGGAAAATGACCTGGCTAAAATCGATTCCGGCCAACGGCTCTGCCCCGATTGTATCAGGATGTTGAGGGGATAAAGTGCCGGCGAAGGACTCCGGGTTTTCAATTCTCAAAACGAAATGATCACATCAGCACATTTTCTTTAAGAGTTCTTTCCTGGCCCGGACACGCAATTTGGCGTGCTCGTAGCGTCGCTTTTCCTGCTCTGTTTCGGGCAGTATCGGTGGGGCGGGAGTCGGCTTCTTGTTTTTGTCCAGGGCGACAAAAGTCAGGTGGGCTGTTGTCGCGATAGCTTGCTCGCCTGTATATGGATCTTCCCTGGTGACCTGGACGCCCACTTCCATTGACGAGCGGCTGACGTAATTTACAGAGGCTCTCAGGACGACATGGTCCCCGATACGGATCGGCTCTTTGAATGCCAGAGAGTCGATGCCGGCGGTGACGACTTCTTTGCCGCAGTGACGTTGTGCCGCCATTGCCGCGACCATGTCGATCCACGCCATAATCACGCCGCCGAATGCCGTGCCGTGAGGATTCGCCTGGTGAGGCATAATCAGATAGCGTGTCTCGACCGCACTTTCTTTGGGACTTTTACCTTTTTCGTTTGTCATTGCTTTTTGAATCCGTGGAGAATTTTCAGAACTCCACTTTCGGTACTTCGGATTTTGCCTGCTCGGTGGCCTCGAAGTAGTCGACTTGTTCCACGCCGGCACGTTTGCAGAAGAACGACCCGAAGAATTGCCTTGTGTAAGAGTTCAGAAGCTTGGCCGCTTCATTATACCGTGTGCGGGCGACTGCTATCCGGTTTTCAGTGCCTTCAAGTTGGGTCTGAAGGTCTCGGAAGTTTTCGCTGGCCTTTAATTCTGGATAGTTTTCCTGCAGCATCAAAAGGCGGGACAAAAATCCGGTGAGCTGGTTTGACGCTTCGATTTTGTCGGCCCTGTTGCCTGACTGGAAATATTTTTCCCTGGACTTGGCGATGTTCTCGAACAGCTCTTTTTCGTGCTCTGCGTATCCTTTGACAGTACTGACCAGGTTGGGCACAAGGTCGAGCCTTCGCTGCAAGGCGGCGTCGATATCCGCCCAGCCCTTTTCGGCGCCCTGTTCGAGGTTGACCGCCTTGTTATATCCGCTGACGTACCATCGGAAAACTCCCAGCGCGATAAGAAGTATAACAATCAATATTGCGATAAGAACGACCCATGTTTTTCCGAAGTTTCTCATTTCCTTTTCCCCTTATTTCACTTATTAATTCTCAATTCAATATTATCTTCTACCACCCTCCGCTTGCACCGCCGCCTCCGAATCCGCCGCCCATTCCTCCGCCGAATCCACCGAACCCACCGCCGAAGCTGCCTCCTCCGAACGAGCCGGACCGGCCGTAGCCGCCGTGGCCTCCGAATCCGCCTAACATGAACGGCAGAAAGAACCACATTCCCATTCCTCTGCCTCGTCCACCGAAAATCAGGAGCATGAAAATCAAGATCGGAAGTGCGCTGCAGCAGGGCGCGACTCTTTTCCTGCCCCTGAAAGGAGCAGGTGTAATCTTAGGCATGCCGGTCAAACTGATGCCGACTTCGGTCGCGATTCTCTGGACGATTTGCAGGTTAGCTTCGTAGATTCCCCGGCTGTAATCTCCTTTTCTAAGATAAGGCACAAGGACATCTCTGCCGACCCGGCCGCTGTACTGGTCGGTGACGAAACCCTCCAATCCGTAGCCGACCTCGAACCGCCACTTTTGGTCGTTTTTGGCAAGAACGAAAAGCATCCCGTTGTCTTTGCCTTTTTGGCCGAGCTTCCATTTTTCGGCCAGCTCGATGGAAAATTGTTCGATCGGTAGCCCCCCGGTTGAAAGTACGGTCAGTACGATATACTGGGCTCCGGTTTTTTGCTCTAATTCCTGGAGTATTCTGTTTAGCGAACGCTCGTCGGAGTCGTTTATCACGTTGGCGTAATCCTCGACGTAGTGCTGAGGCATCGGCAAATCGGCCTGGCCGTAGCCGGTCGCCGCCAGAGCAGATAGTAAAATCAGCGTTAGTATTAACCTGGAAAGGAATCGTAGCATAATCAGACCTTAAGCTTATCAACAATGCCGGCAAGCTGCTCGACCACTGAGTAAACCGATTCGAATGCGTTTTCCATTTCGGTTTCGCTCAGGCGAATTTTTTCGTGACGCCATTTTATTGCCGATGTCAGAGGATTCGTATCGATTGAAAACTCGCCGGCCGCTTTGCTGAATGTCGGTTCGGCCCGTGCAGTCCGGTCGCTATCTTTCAGCCACAGCATTGCCCGCAGAAGCGGCGCCATTCCTTTTGCCGTCGAGATGAGAATATCACGGACGAGTTTCTTATTGGCCGCCGCGGCGATGTAGCCCTGCCTGAGCCGGATCAGCATCGCTTTGAGCTCGCGCTCGCATTGAAGTCGAACGTCTTTTTTGTCGAATTCCAGGGAGGTAAAAGGGTCGTCGCCCATGATCGTCTCGTGGGCTAATTGAAAATCCAGAAACTCGACGCCGAATACATCCCGCGACCGCTCGATATAGGATTGCGTCATAAGCAGCGGCGGCGAGATTTTTTTCCTGCTCATCGGCTTTGCCATTGAGGCGACAGCATTGAGCGAAGCCAGAGTTTGTTCGCCGAGGACCAGAACGGTATTGATATCGCTCTGTCCGGGTCTGAAATCATCCGTCAAACTGCTGCCGACAACCGTGATGCTCTTCAGGTTATCGCCGAGGGCCGTTAAAAGCCTGTCGGCGAAGGCCGTAACGGAATCCCGAATCTGCGCGTGCAGGGCGTCAATTTTGAGGTTGGTTTTGTTTTCAGTCATTTTGCTTTTACCTCTTGGGTCTCAGTAACAAATTCAAACTGCGATTAGTGTACAATATTTTCACTGCCGATACAACCACAAGGCTCAATTGACATAAAATAAGCCAAATTGACAGCTCGAAAATAGAATTATGCCGTCTTACAGGCGATAGCGAACCGTTATTCGGATAGGCTCTTAGTGTTAAAAATTAATTTTAGGACTCCTGCAAAATGACTGAATTTTTCGGAGCCTCCGCACAAACTGAACTTAGGTGTAATTTGCCAGGTTGTTTTTCATATTCCATTGCCGTAAATATCCGCTTCGTTTTTTACGTAACGTGCTTGAAATCGCGGCCGCCTTGTTAATGGGAGTTTGCTACATCGCGAGAATACGGTCGATTCGTTCGGACAGGTCCGTCAGATAAGCTTTGTCGCCGCCGCTTAGTTCCGGGGTCAGGAAACCATCGTAGCCGACCTCTTCCAGCGCGAGCCGGACCTGCTTGAAGTTCACATCGCCTTCGAGCAGGTTAGTCCATTGATAGCCCTTGCGTTTGAAGTCTTTCAGATGGATCTTGACGATGCGTTTGC
>Ga0307379_10002915_pt1 | contig 24967 bp, 13 predicted proteins | sample UN2MG_FD_202237 | JGI IMG/M metagenome (GOLD analysis project Ga0307379, IMG submission 202237) | Soil microbial communities from Risofladan, Vaasa, Finland - UN-2 | ecosystem: Environmental > Terrestrial > Soil > Coastal area > Acid sulfate soil | place: Finland: Risofladan, Vaasa | collected...
CGCGCTCCCCCGGAACTCGACGACGACGGCCTCCCGCTGCCCCGCGACCACTACCGACACCTCGGCGGTGCCCGGGGTGGCGCTGCGCAACTCGGTGCGGACGATGCCCGCGGAGGTCATGGCGGTCTGGGGCTCAACCGTGCCCAGGGTGGTGACGAAGGCAACCTCGGTGCCGTCGGGGGCGGGGGCGCCGAGGTCATCGCTGACGCTGACGGTGACGGCGCAGGGGTCGCTGCCGGCGGACAGCCGCGGCGGCTGCGCCCGGACGTCAATGCGGTAGCCGGCGCCCATGGCGGCCGGCGCCAGCGCCGCCAGCACTACCGCCCACAGGTATGGGACTGCCCTGCTCATTGGCATCGTCAGGCAGCCGCGCCACGAAACGATGCGGCCAGCCTACTGCGGCATCGCCCAGTAGTCCTGCCTGCCGTTGGGATATTGGTAGTCGTAATCGCGCTCCTGGAAACCAAGCACCCATGGATCCTGGCCCAGCGCCCAGAAGCTGATGGGCGGGGTGTGTGCAGGCGGTCCCACCTTGAGCCGGGCCTGATAGCCGGGATCCGGCCACCCCGTGAGTGGATCTATCGGCGTGAACTGCCAGCCGGCCTTTTCCACCGTGACATCGTAGATGTCAGCGGGCATCGCGGTCTGGTAGTAGTACCCGTTGGAGCGGGTGGAGGTGTGGAAGACACGGCCGCTGGCGCGCCCGGAAAGCGTCACCCGGGCGTTCGGCACGGGGCGGTCCCACAGGGTGCGCGCCAGACCGCTGGCGGAGTAGGTGGGCGCCGGGGAATCGCCCCAGAAATAGAAGGCGGCGGTGGTAACGGGCCCGAACCAGCTGACGACCGGCAGCTGTCCCTCCACATGATCCTCGTTGACCGCCACCTCAAAGGTGTATCCGCGCTTGCTCACGGTAATATAGTAGTAACCTTCGCGGAAGACCTGCACCGTTTGCCCGTTCTCGACGTACTGGCCGCCCAGGCGGGCGAAGCCCTGGGAGTTGGTCTGGCGGGTCTGCACCACGCGCCAATCGCCGTCCGAGCGCCAGACCGTGACCGTGGCGCTGGCGATGGGGCTCTTGTTGGGGTAGAGCGCGTAAACGTCAATCGTGCTGTAGATGAGGGGGCTCAGCCAGAAGTTCTGGCTGGCGCTCTCGCGGTTGGGCAGCTCGAGCTCGCGATAGGGAGGGGTAATCCAGCGGTCCGGCGCCACGGTAGGTTCGATGTAGTAGTAGCCGGGGTCCAGTTGCGGGACCGTGTAGTGCCCGCCGGCATCGGTGACCGCCGCATAGGTGGCAGCAATCCTACCGGCACTTTCCCGGTACACGTCCAGCTCAACCCCGGGCACCCCGCGGCCGGCGCTGTCCCAGACGTAGCCCGCGATCTGGTAGCGCACCGCCACCGACGCCACGAAGTCAACGCCGGTCACGTCGTGGTTCACCACGTCCACGCGGCGCTCCGCCGGCGTGAACTCGTGGAAGCGCTTGCTGGGGGTGATGCGGTAGCGCCCTGGGAGCAGGTTGGTGATACGGTAGGTGCCGTCGGCGCGGGTGCTGCCGGTGACGCGGCGGCCGGGCGAGGTGGCGATGCCTTCGACGCTGATGGCGGCGTCGCCCACGGGCCGACCGGTGACATCGGCGATGCGGCCGCTGATGCTGTAGGTGGTGGCGGTGGTGCCGGTCATGACCAGGGCGTACGGCTGGGGCGAGTATGGCAAGTTATACCCCGAGACCTTGACATAGTAGGTGCCCACCAGCGGCCTCGAGAAGTCGAGTCGCTCCACGTTGTTGATGCGGTCGGAGGCGGGCACCGTGCCGAAGTTGCCGCGGTATATGCTACCCCGGGGATCAACCACCGTCAAATCAAGGTCATTGACCAGCGCCGATGACGTGTAAGGCGCAGCAGGGGCATCGGTCCACACCAGGGTCACCGCCAGCGGCACGCTTGCGCTGGTGACCACCAGCGGGTGGATATCCACCGCCCCGGTGTCGGTGATCATGCCGTAATCGTGGAAGATGAGGCTCGCGCCGGCGTGGGCCCGCTGCGGGAAGAGCGAGTTGCCGATGTCGGGCCGCCCCCACCCCTGGGCGCCGTCGGGACGAGCGTGGATCTCTTGCTTCGACCCCGTTCCATACTGCCCCGGGGCGAGGTCGCGGGCGCCGTTGATGAGGGTGGCCTTGACCAGGGCGCCGGTGGGGCTGCTGTGGCCGCGCACCTTCTCGTAGTACTCGCGCACCAGCGCCGCCGTGCCGGCGGTGAGCGGGGTCGCCATGCTGGTGCCGCCCGAATAGAGATACCAGTCGTTGTAGATGCCCCACAGCTCTTCGACCCCGCTGTGATGGCCCAGCTTGCCTCGCGAGTAACAGGAGATGATGTTGGTGCCCGGAGCCACCACGTCGGGCTTGATGCGGCCGTCGGTGCACGGGCCGCGGCTGCTGAACGCGGCCATGCCGGAGGGATTGTCGGAGATGTAATCGGAGGCGATGGGATCGGCGAAGTAGCCGAAGATGTCCCACGTATAATCCGCGAGCCCGCCCCACCCGGAGTTCGGCGGGCGATAGCTCTCGCTCGCGCCGACGCTGATGCAGTTCTTGGCGGTGGCGGGCTGGCCGATGCTGGTGGCGTCGATGATCCCGTCGCCGTCCTCGTCATACCCGTCGTTGCCGGCGGCGAAGAGGATGGTCATATCAGGATGACGCCACAGGTAGTCATCCACCATGAACGATTCGTAGGTGTAGCTGCCGAAGTAGTAGGAGGCGCCCCAGCTATTGGTGTGGATGCGCGCCCCGGCCTGGTAGGCCTGGCCGAAGAGCTGCCCGAAGTCGTCGGGGAGGCCCGATAGGAAACCGGCGGCGTCCATCACCGACTGGAAGACCAGGCCCGCCTCCGGCGCCATCCCGGCGAAGGAACCGGTGTAGTAGTGTGTCGGGGCACTGGAACCGGACATCGTGCCGTTACCCAGCACCGAGCCGGCAACATGGGTGCCGTGACCACCTTCCGCCACCGGCGGCGTCGTGCTGTCGCTCCAATCACCAGTGCGGCCGCGGGCGAAAGCCTGCACCAGCCGCGGCTGCCCGGCAGCGTTCAGAAAGTCGGGGTGGAGATTGGCGGCGTTCCCGGTATCGAGCCCGGTGTCGGCGATCCCCACGATCTGGCCGCCGCCAAACAATCCGTAGTCCTGCCAGACGTCCACCCCCCACGGCAGGCCCGCGACATTGCTGACGTTGAGATAGCGCTGGCCCTGGTCGTTGCGCAGCTCCGGCATCCGGTACTCCTGGATCCACTGCACCTCGGGCAGCGCCGCCAGGTCGAGCACGGCGGCCGCGGGTGTGCGCACCAGCACCGATGGGGTCGGCTCCCAGGCGCCGCCCAGGCGCCACAACTTGCGCTGCCGAATGAAGCTGTTCACGCGGTCCAGCGTCTCTCCCGGGAACAGCTTGACGACCACCGTGAGGCCGCGCTTGGGGTTGCTCACCAGGGAGCCCCGGTACTTCCAGCGCGCGGGAAACGGGCTCACCCACCGCACGACCGGCAGCGCAGCGACGCGCGAGGCTTCGGCCGCGGTCATGCGCGCGGCGAACGCGTTGCGCGGCACGTAGTCAACAAACACCGCCCCCAGATCGGCTGCCTGGCGTTTCCACGCCCAGCGCACCGGCCCTTGGAACTGCACCACGTAGTAGCCGCGGTCGGGGGAAATGGTGGAGCCGAGGGTGGTCGCGGCCGCCTGGCGCGCCTGCACAACCGCGGCCGGCTCGGCGCACTTCGGATCGAACTGATCCTCGCCGGCCAGGATCGGCATGTAGAGCTCCGCCCAAGCGGACGTCGCCGCCATGCCCAACGCAAGCACCAGCGCCACCGCCGTACCCCGAGCACAAGCCTTCATCTCCGCGCCCTCCCTCGTTCTCGCACGCTATCCCCCAGTGCGCAAGCCGGGACCTGTCCCGCGGGAGAGGTCCCGGCTATGTCATCTCATGCGGGCTCCCGCTGCCCGTGCGCGCCGATCGGCGCTACCTCAGTCGTTGACAGCGCATCATTGAACGCTGATCGCAATCCGCTGCGGGTTGGGCGTCGCCAGATAGGTGATCGTGCCCGGCGTCGGCGTGAGCAGGCCAATCTGGCTCCCGTATGGGCTGTCAATCGCGTTCAGGCCGTCGGTCTTCACGATCACGTCCACCCAGATCGTGGTGTCTGCCGCCACGGCAATCGGCAGCGGTTCGGCGCCGATGGCGGGCGGATTGACCGAATGCACGCGGAAGGTGGCGTACTGGAACGGATAGACCTTCGCCCCCGCGTCTGGGGCGTTACTGATGTAGATGGTTCCCTGCTGAGTTCCGGCGTTGTGTATCGAGAACGCGTTGGCTATCAACTGCAGACCGGGACCGATCGGGTAGGTCTGGGTCAGCACCGCATTGGTGTCGGGGTAGTTAATCTCGAAGCGCACGCCGCCGCCCGGCGGCGGGTTGACGGTCATCCCGAGCGTCCCTTGCGCATCGGAGCCCGGCCCGCCCTGCGGCGAGCCGGCGAAGATGGTAAAGGTGCCGGCCTCGGCTTCGTCCAGCAACTGGACCGACAGCAACGTGGTCGCCGTGCCGCCAACGGTGAAGGCGGGATTGGACTGGAAGCTCACGGTGGCGTCGGTGACGTTGGTCGGGCTCTGTATCGAGAAATAGACCGGGGTGTTGTCCTGCACCGCGTTGCCGAACTTGTCGGTGAGGGTGGCGGTGATGACCCAGGGGCCGCCCGGCAACTGCAGCGGGCCGCCGCTCACCGAGACCAGCGCGATGCTCCCGGCGGGCCCGCCCGCGCCCACGTATTGCCCGATCGAGAACGACGAATAGGTGTCAATTATCGTCGGCACTGTAGCCTTCACCGCCATGTAAGCCGTGCTTCCCAAGTTGGGGAACGCCTGGGGGGTGAAATCGGCGGAGGTGCCGCAGATGTGGATTCCTCCGGGCGACACTCCCATTTCGGTGGCGACGTTGGTGCTGGAGATGAGCTTGCCGTCGAGCCAGAAGTCGAAGCGCACGGTGATGCCGACTGGCAGCGGGTTGTTGTTGCGGTCCGCCAGGATGATACTCGTGGTAACCACATCCCCCGCCCGCGGCACGAGATTGGGCTGGGCCCCCAGGTCGCTGCTGCCGGTCGCCCCCAGGCGCCAGTCCGCGCCGTAGCCGGTGTAGACATCGGTGTCATTCGCGCTGCCGTCCCAGTTATAGTCGGCGACGTTGCCGCAGAAGATCTCGTACTCCGGCCCCGCGGTGGCGGCGCCGGCGGGGTTCTCGGCGTAGGCGGTAATGCTCGCCCACCCCGGGCGGTAGGTCGCCTTGTTGGTGGCGTCGAGGAAATTGCAGGTGGTCAAGGTTGCGGTGGCCAAGCCGTTGGTGGTCAGCGCCGACCCCGTGATCTGGCCGATGTCGGTGTGGAAGAATACCGGGGTGCCGTCCACCACCGGATTACCGTACTTGTCGGTCACGCGCGCATAGACCGCCGCCGTGGGCGAGGCCCCGCTGGGGCTGGGCAGGCCGTTCGTCGCCGGCATGATGATGCTGGGGGCGATCGTGGTCAGCGAGACGTTCTGCGCCAGCCCGGAGGTCAGGGTCAGGGTGGTGAAGCCGGTGGCCTTGCCCGTCTTGGCGATGATGGTCGCAGTGCCGGAGATGCGCCCGGCGGTGAAGACGACGGAGGCCTCCCCATTCAGGTTGGTCACCACCGAGATCTCCGAGAGCGAACCGAGGTCGGTAGTCAGGGACAATGTCGTGTCCGCTAGCGGCTGCCCCGCCTTGTCGGTGACGCGCACCAGGATGGTGGAGGTGGCGGTGCCGTTGGCCTGCAGCGTCCTGGGGGTGGCGGACACCAGCACCACCGTGTTGACGGGGGCGGTGAACTGCACCTGCACCGAGCCGCTGATGAGCGCGGCGGTGGCGGTGACGTTGGCGACGCCCGCCGCCGTCGCCGACTTCAGGAACACCGTCACCAGGCCGCCGATGGTGCGCCCGCTGGCGGTGGCGGTGGCGGTGTCGGCGAAGGTCCCGGCGGTGGTGGAGAAGGTCACCAGCGTGCCGTCAGCCACCGGCCGATACCCGCCGCCGCTGGGATCGGGCACCTGGGTGCGCACGTCAGCCACGATCTTGGATACACTGGAGCCGCCCGCGGAAATGCTGAGCGGTTCGGCGGCGACGGTGATGCGGAACGGCGGGTCGGTGTAGGAGACCACCGTGCTGCCCAGCGTCTCCGACGCCCCGTCCCAGGCGCCGTTGTCGTTGAGGTCAATCCAGGCCCAGATGATGTCGGAATCGCCGTTGGCCAGGTCAACCGCGCTGTACATGGTCGAGTAGGCGGTGCCGTCGCGGGTGAGCGCTCGCTCCCGCCCGCTGACGATGCGCGCGCCGGTGTTGCTGATGGTTTCTTCGCTCTCGAAGCTGAAGCGAACGACGGTGTCATTACCCACCGGCTCGCCCCCAATGTACTTGACGGTGGCGGTGATGAGGGCGCTGGCGCCCATGCCGGCCGCCGGCAGCACGCTCGGCTGCACGCTGACCGTCACCTGCGGGGCGGCGCCGAAGCGCACGGTCACCTGCGCGGGCGTCAGGCCGGTTACGGTCGCGGTGACGACGCAGTTGCCGAACTGGCCCGGCCCCGCGCTGCTGAGGGTGGTGGCGGCCGTGCCGTCGGCCCCGGTGTCCGCACTCGCCGGGCTGACGTTGCCGAGGCCCGGACTCTGGCTGGCGAAGGTCACCGTCTGGCCGGCGTACGGGCCGCCGCCCTGGTCGGTGACGGTCGCGGTCAAGGTGGTGCTGCTGAAGCCGTCGCCGACGAGATTGAGGGATTCGGCGGTGAGCGTCACGGCGGTGGGCACGCGCTGCTCGAGCGTGATGTCAACGCCGGCGCTGAGCTGGCCGCTCGCGCCTGCGCAGGTGGCGGTGACGGTCGGCGTCAGCGCGGCGTTGGTGCCCGCCATGAAACGCACACCCGCTGTGCCGTCGGCGTGAGTCGCCACCTTCACCTGGGCGTACGACACCAGGATCGTGGAGCCGGAGATGTAGCTGAGATGGCGTAAGAGCGAGCCTTCGACGCCCGGCTGGACGCCGCTAAGGGAGAACGTCACTTCCACCCCCTGCACCGGCTGCCCCGAGCTGTCTCTCGCGGTGGCGATGACATCGGTGGTGCTGGTGCCATTAGCCACCACTGCGGCCGGCGGCGTAATGGCGAGGCTGGAGGGCGGCAAGCTCGGGCTGATGGGAGAAGGTATCGCCGAGATGCGATTGCTCTCAACCGGCGGTGTGCCGGCGAAGCTGGCGACCTGGTAAGCATAGCTGCCGGCGGCGAGCGGTGAATCGAGGAGGCTGGTCGTGGTGCGCCCGGAAACGGCGGTCAGCAGCGCGCCGTCGCGATAGACATTGTAGCCGTCAACGCTGAGATCGGGGCTGGCGACCCACGTCAGGTACACGCCTTCGACGCGCGGCTGAGCGCGAACATTGCTCGGCGGGGCCGGCTTGCCGATCTCGAACAGCACCTGGCGCGCCGCGCCCATGCGCCCGTTGACGCCGGTCGCCGCGGTCACCGCGCCGATGGCGTAGTAGTAGGTCGTGCCCGCTACCAGCGGCCCGGCGTCGGTGAAGCTCGCCTGGCTCGACGCCACCTCACCCACTAGGGTCGTGCTGTTCCACGGCCCGCTCCCGGAGGTGGCGCGGTAGATGCGGTAGGAGTCCATGAAGGGCTCCGGGTTCTTGCTCCACTGCAGACCGATCGAGCTGATGAATGCGGTGACGGTCGGCATCGCCGGCGGCCGCGGGTAGGCGGGGCCGACCTCGATCGTCGGCTCATAGACATTGATGAAGTCCACCGGGGGTGACTCCGCCGCGCCGACCGCGGTGCTCACCCGGTACGCATAGAGCGTTCCCGGATTGGCGGACGAATCGTTGTACGAGCGGTCCGCGCGACCCGCGTTGGCGAGCAGAGAGTATCCGCTGGCCTGGCGCGTGAGGCGCACGCGGCTGTGCGCGGCGCGCGCCGGCCGCACCATGCGCGATGCTCCGCCCACCTCCGCGCGGTAAACATTGAAGCTGGCGACGCCGGTCGCGCCCGACGCCACGCTCCATGACAGCGCCACCGAGTCGGCGGTCGGGGTGGCGGCGGCCGCGGTTATGACGTTCGCCGCCGGCGCCGCGGCGGCAGCGCCGCCCCCACCGTTGTTAGCAAGCGCAATCAGCGCTCCCGCGGCGATCACCGCGCCCAGCGTCTGCCAGGTCTTGTCCGCCCGCTTGACCTGCTGCGGAGCGGTCGGCGCCGGGGCAACCGTCACCGCCGAGACCTTGGTTCCCAATACCCCCTCGACCGCCTTGCCGACGGCGTCATCCATCGCCTCCATCATCAGCGGACCCTCGGCGGCGGCGAACCCGATCCTGCTCGAACTTCTGCCGGAGACGGCGACCGCGCTCGACTCGTTGGTTCTCACGTCGAACTTTTGCAGCGTCAGGCCGAGCGTCACCTGCTTGGCGGCCTTGTCGTAGGTGTATTCCTCGACACTGCCCCACAACACCAGGTCGGCGCCGAGCGCCTGCCCCAGCCGCGCCGCCTGCTGGCGGTCAAGCGGAGGCTTGACCTCGAGGTCGCTCGGCTCGAGGGTCTTTTCAATATCAATGGCGCGACGCACCGATGGGGTGGACGGGCGCAGGCTGACAATGGTGGCCTGGCCGGAGGACTCCAGGGTCACACGCAGCGCGCGATACACGCGCTCGGCCAGCTCCGCCCCACCGACTTCGGTGTTACCCGCCAGGGGCAGCACGATGACCTTGAGCTTAGCGCTCTCCGCGCGGGCAGTGGTGGCATGCGTCGCCAGCAGCGGTGCCACGATTGCGACTGCCAGGCAGCAGATCATGGCACGGACCAGCCGAGCCGCAGTGAGCTTTCTCATCCCCTTGACTCCTCCGCTCCTTTTTCCCCCGTGCGCCAGCCGGCATCCTACCGCATGACGCTGTCGCCGGCACCGGTAAGGACTCCGCCGGACGGGCGCCGTCGCCCGTCCGGCCGTATGCTCGATCCCGCATTCGACGTCTGTTTCCAGCTAGGGACGCGGCCCCAGCGGCCGCAGTGGCCTCGGCCCCCGATGGCCATCCGCAGCCGCGGCCGCGGCGACGGACGAGGATATGGTGAACGTGGTGTAGGCGGGCGTGCTCCACACGTACCCTTGGTCCTGCGGATTGGTCTGGAATAACGCTGGCTCCGTGCGCGGCGCCACCGCATCGCGCGCGTTGCGTGCGCCGACGCGCCAGTAGAGCACGGTCGGCATACCGCCGGGCGCAGGCGGGAAGTCGGCCGCCACGTTGATGACGCTGGACATCTCCGTGCCGTCCGGCGCCATGCTTTCCCCGGCCGGATATTGCTTGGTGCCGGCAGCCAGGAAGCGCACGTCGCGGCTGATCTGGAGCACGTACTCGGTGGCTCCGGCTACCGCGGACCACGAGAAACGCACTGCGCTTGCATCGTCCGCGGCTGCGTCCGCCACCGGCGACAGAAGCGACGGCCGGGCCAGAGCTGTGGCCACGCCCGAGCCGTTCGCGTAAGGCGAGAAGCGCAGCCAGTACTGGCGCTCCGGCGCCTGGCGGCCGGAGCTGGCGGAGCGGCCGTCGGTGACCTGCGCGGCGGTCCTGCTCGCCGTAGGCGTGGTGGTTGGGGTTGGGGTGGTGGTCGTACCGGTAGGAGCGAACTCAACGGAAGCGACGATCGCAACGATACGATACACGTAGCCTTCGCCGGGCGTCGGAGGGTCATAGCCGAACAACATCCCAATGCTCTCACCCGGGGTGAGGTCGGGTGCGGTGTCGCCCTCCTCCGCCGTGGCGAAGCTATACTCACTGATCTCGCCGGTCTCCGGGGTAATGCTCATGCTCATCGTATAGAAGCCGGGGAGGATCGCGTCCGAGGAGTCAATGAAAAACGTGCCGTTGCCGCTGAAGGTCTGCTGCGCCGGCTGCACCCAGAGGAAAAAATTGTTGCGGTAGATCTCGTAGAGGCGAACGCTGCGCCATTCGTGCGCGGGCGGGGACCAGGTGACGAGAATGCCGCCCGACCCCGAGCCGGTGGCGTCGGACAGGGAGCTGGCGACGACATCCGGCACCGCGACGTCGGCCGGACTGTGGTTGTACAAGCTGGCGAATATCCCGACCGCAGCCGCCATGCCAAGCAGGCTGCTGCTGAGCTGGTTGCGGTCCTTGGGGCGCCGCACCGCGACCGCCTGAGCGGCGGTCGGCGCCTCGAACACCGGCAGCGCCTTGTCGCCGGCGGCGATGCCGCGGTAGCTGGCGATGATGGCGGCGGTGGCGTACTCTGGCTCAACCCTGGTGACCCGCACGCGCCCGACCTTATCGCCGAAGCGCAGAATCACCAGCTCCATACCATCCCGGAGCCCGGAGTTGCTGCCGGCGTTGAGATAGACATCGGTCGGGGTGCCGCTCAGCACCGTCGCCTCGGGGAACCGGTAGCTGATCATGGTGCGCACGGCATCGTAGGTGGCAAGGGTCAGCGCCTCGTCAGCGAGCGCCGCGTTATCGGCGGCATATCCCGGCTTGGGCGTGGACTGCTGTCGCACCCGCGCGCCATTGGTATACTCGCCGGAGTCGACGCTCAGCAGCACAACGGTGACGTCCGCCACCGCCACGCGGCCCTCTCTGGTCTGCTCGAAGTGCAGGTCATTGATGGTGCCGGAGGCGACGAACGGCACCTCCAGCGTCTCCGCCAGCCGGCCCTGTGCGGGGCGGGTCATCGGCAGTGAGAAGCCCAGGCGGCTCAATGCCTGCTCGACCTCGGAGCGCGGCACGGGCGTGAATCGCTTGGATTCGTCCAGCGCCAGCGCCAGCGCATCTGCCGCGCCGCGCCCGAGCGCATCGCCCCCGTAGTCGCTGCGGTTGAAGAAGTCCACGACCGCCACCGGAGTCATGGGGGCGGAGGCGACGGACTCCTGCGCCCGCACCCGCCCGGTGCACAGAACCGGCGCCGCTAACGCGGCAGCGATCCCTAGCCCGACCAAGACCAGCGCCGTTATCCGGGCGCGGCCGACGCTCATGGTGCCCATCTTGACTTACTCCTCTCCTCGCCGCCTGGCGTGCGCGGAAGAATCCGTGCTGGGGGGCATGGGCAGGTCGTCATTTCGGGAACGCAAAACGGACCGGGATGGGATTCGCCTGCCTGCCACCACCGGCGGCCTCCTGCCTCGGCTGTTCGACGCCATGTCATGCCCGAGGGTTCAGAATAGCGCCACATTCTACCATAGGGGCAGGGGATTGTAAACCTGCGTTGGCGCCCGCCAAAAGGTTCACTCGCCTGCCGCGCTCACCAGCCGTCCCCACAGCTTCGCCACCTGCCTCGCGGTTTCCTCTAGGCTGCCGCTGGCATCAACGACAAAACCCGCCCGGCGGGCTTTCTCCTCCACCGGCATCTGCGCCGCTACCCGGGCTTGCGCCTGCTCGCGCGTGAGCCCGTCGCGCGCCATCACGCGCCGCACCTGCTGCTCGGCAGGCGCGGTGACCGCCACCACCACGTCCACCTCGCTTTCCGCCCCCGCTTCGTAGAGCAGCGGTATCACCGCGACCGCTAGCGCCGGCGGTCGCCTACGGCGGCGCAGGGCCTCCAGGCGGCGGCGCATCTCCAGTATTATGCGCGGGTGCGTGATTTCCTCCAGCCGCCGCCGCGCCTGCGGGTCGTCAAAAACGAGAGACCCCAGACGTTTCCGGTCCAGGGTCCCTTGCGCAGTCAGCATCTGCGGCCCGAAGGCCTGCGCTATCTCGCTCAGCGCCGGGCTCCCCGGCGCCGTCACCTCGCGCGCGATCTCGTCGGTGTCAACGACCGCCGCGCCCCGCTCCCGCAGCAACTGCGCCACCGTGGTCTTGCCGGTGGCGATGCCGCCGGTGAGCCCGACGACGATCATTCCTCCTCTTCCCGCTGGGAGAATACGTCGCCCACCAGATCGGCGACCGTCACCCGCCCTGCGTCCTTCTGCTGCTCCATGTAGTCGCGCAGTTGGCGGCGTTCCTTGTCCTGCTGCACATGGCGGATGCTCAGGGTCATGCGGCGCTCGGCGGGGCGCAGAGCGATGATCTTCGCTTGCACCTCCTGGTCCTCGCGCAACACTTCTTCCGCCTTGGCGCCCTTGGCCGCGGTCAACTCGGAGTTGGGGATGATGGCCTCGATCCCGCCCTCCAGTTGGACAAACGCGCCGAACGGCACCACCCGGCTCACGCGCCCGGTGACAGTGCTGCCCACGGCGTAGTGCTCCTCCACGTGCTGCCAGGGGTCGGGCAGGATTTGCTTCAAGCCCAGTGACACCTTGTCCTGCTCCCGATCGTACTTCAACACCAGCACGTCTATCTTGTCCCCCGGCTTGACCACATCCGACGGATGACGCACCCGCGCCCACGACATCTCCGTCACGTGCAGCAGGCCGTCGATACCCCCCAGGTCCACGAACGCACCATAGTCCGTCACCCGCCGCACCATGCCCTTGCGCACTTGCCCCTCCTCCAGCATGGCCAGCGTTTGTTCGCGCTTGCGCTGGCGCTCCTCCTCCATCGCCAGCCGGTGCGATACCACCACCCGCTTGCGCCCCCGATCCACCTCCAGGATCTTCAGCTTGACCGACTGCCCGACAAAGCGCTCGAGCGCGCGCACATTGCGCGTCGCCACGTGGGAGGCGGGCAGGAATCCGCGCAGCCCCAGGTCCACCACCAGCCCCCCTTTGACGCGGTCGGTCACCATCGCCGACACCGTGGCGCCGGTCTCGTAGGCCTCGATCACCCCCCGCCACACGTTCTCGTAGTCGGCCTTGCGCTTGGACAGCACCAGGCCGCCCTCCGCGTTCTCGGTGCGCACCACGTAAACGTCTATGCGATCCCCGACCGCGAGCTGCTGCGCGGGCTCCCCGTTCTCTCCCGCCAGGTCCGCCAGCGGGATCATCCCCTCCGACTTGGTGCCCACGTCCACCAGCGCGCCGTGGTTGTCCACGTGCACCACCAGACCGCTGACGATGTCTCCCTGCTTGAGGGGCGATATCGTCTCGTCGTAGGCGGCATCCGGCGGCCGCCCGCTCGGTTCGGTGGGGGCCGGCACTTCAGCTTCTGGAGGTGAGCCGGCGTTCTCGGTCTGCAGGTCCATCTCGGGCTTCTCACTGTCGGATGCGGCCGCATCGTCCAGCGGCCGCTCTGCGTTGGTCCACGACATGATTGTCTCCTGATCGCATGGCCGCCGCGTCTTTGGCATCGCAAGAACGCGCGGGCGCTGCGACGTAGTTGGTATTCCCGCGGCCTCCACGGGCTAAACTCGACGCGCGGCGCCGGCTGATCCGCACCAGCGACCCGACCACCGCCCTCGGCGCGCCGCCGCCGCGTCACCGTCCCACGGCCCGATTATTCCACAACCATGCAGGCAGCGAAGGCGGCGACGTCAGGTGGTCTTGTGCACTGATGGGATACTCGGACGCAGGCAGTCGGGGCCGTGAGCACTACGCATCGGCTTGTCGGCTATCGAATCCTTGTTTTGTAGGATTTCCGCGCCGCCAGCCTCGATTCCTTCCCGCGTCGCGCGATGCGCTCGCTATCGGCGCAGGTCGAGGTCAGCCGCCCTCCCGGAAGTGGGCAACGGTCTGCGCCAAGCCCTGCTCCAGCGCTACCTGCGGTTCCCATTCCAGCTCGTGTCGGGCCCGCGCGCAGGCGAGATGGATGTGGCGCACCTCCCCCCGGACGCTCGGGCGCGTAGCGCGGCGGACGATCACACCCGGCCAGCCGCGCCAAGCCCTGGCAAATCGCGTTGACCGAAGTCGGGCGGCCGATGCCGATGTTGAGAGGTTCCGGCACTTCGCGCTCCAGCGCCAGCACGTTGGCGCGCACGACGTCGCTGACATAGACGAAGTCGCGGGGCTGCTCGCCGTCGCCGAAGATGGTGGGGATGCCCCCTCCCAGCATCGCGCGCGCGAAGATCGCGACCACCCCCGCTTCGCCGTGAGGGTCCTGACGCGGGCCGCAGACGTTGGCGTAGCGCAGGATGGTGTAGTCGGGCCGCCTTGCTCGCGGAACAGGCGCAGGTGGTGCTCGGCCGCGAACTTGTCGAGGCCGTGGAAGGCGGCGGCGGGATTAACGTTCTCGGCGCGCCCCGAGGAGAGGTCGTCCACCACCACTACCACCTCGTGACCGAGCCCGAGGTAGGCGTCCACGATGTGGGAGCCGATGAACCCCGCGCCGCCGGTGACGAGGATTCTCATGCCCCGCGCTCCACCCGGCGCAGCACCAGCACCGATGCCCCCACCACTCCCGCGTCATCGCCCAGTTCCGCGGTGACGATGCGCGCGGTGGCGGCCGGCACCATGCGCGCGCGAGCGGCGACCGCGCGCCGCGCCGGGCCCAGCAGCGCCTCCCCCGCGCGAGCGATGCCCCCGCCGATGACCAGCACCTCGGGGTTGTAGAGTTGTATCAGGTTGGTGAGCCCCACGCCGACATAGTGGCCGATCTCGGCCAGCACCTCCCGGCACAGGTCGTCTCCCTCCGCGGCGCACTCGGCGATGAGCGCGGGCGTGATGCGAGCGACATCGAACTCGATGCGCGCGGCGAGGGTGCTCTCGCGCCCGGACTGCAGCTTGACCGCGGCGCGCTCGATGATGGCGTCGCGCCCGGCCAGCGCCTCCCAGCAGCCGTGGTCGCCGCAGCCGCACTCCGGCCCCTCCACGTCAATCACCATGTGCCCCACTTCCGAGAAGCCCTCGGTCGCGCCCAGGCGCAGCTCGCCGTCGCTGATGACGCCGCCGCCGATGCCGGTGCCCAGGGTGATCATGACCATGTGCCGCGCGCCCCGACCGGCGCCGAAGCGGTGCTCGCCCAGGGTCGCGGTCTTAACGTCGTTGAGCATGTAGGCGGCGACGCCGAATTCCTTCTCGATGGGTGGGGTCACCTCGACGTGGTAGGCATTGGCGAAGTTGGGGGAGTAGATGCAGACGCCGCGGGGGGAATCGTGACGCCCCGGCACGCCCATGCCGATGCCCACCAGCTCGTTGGCGGTGATGCCGTGGTGATCCATGGCCTCGCGCAGGGCGTCGGCGACTTGCTCCAGGGTCTTGGCCATGCCCTGCTCGGCGAGCGCGGGGCGGCGCGCTTCCGCCAGGATATGCGCCTCGCGATCGAGGATCGCCGCGCGCACATTGGTGCCGCCGACATCCACCCCGGCGATGTACGGGGCGTCCGGATTCGGCGCCGGTTTGGACATTCGATCCCTCCGTCGGGAAATCCCGTCAGACCTTAGTCCCAGATTATGCGTAAAGCTTCGGGCATGTCATTCCGAGGAAGCGACGCGCCCGAGGAATCCCCTATCGGGGATGCGCAAGATCAGCGATTCCAGCCGCGAGCAACCCCGGTAGGGGATCCCTCGCGTTGCTCGGGATGACACACCCGTTGGGTGAGCTCTTCACGCTCGGAATGCATAATCTGGGTTAGGTGTGGCACAGCCGCCCTCGGCTGTGTCCGGTTCCGTTGCGCCCTCCCGTTCGCCGCCGCCGCGGTGATCCCCTGCGGCGCGCGCGCGGCGTGAAGGAGCACCAACCAGGCAGGCAGAAAGCAAGTGCCGGGGGCGCTTCGGGGGTCGCGGCCTCCGTCCGGGTGTTCCGCAGTTCTCGTGCCCCCAACCGTTTGCCGGAGTCCGAGAGCGCCGGTCGTCCGAGAGGATGCGGTGAAAGACTTCTTCATCAGCTACAACAGCGCGGACCGGGTGTGGGCGGAGTGGATCGCGTGGCAGTTGGAGGAGGCCGGATTCACCACCATGCTCCAGGCCTGGGACTTCCGGCCAGGCTCCAGTTTCGTCCTCGAGATGGACCGCGCCGCCACTGAAGCCGCGCGCACCGTCGCCGTTCTCTCTCGCGATTACGTGGAGGCGCTTTTCACCCAAGCTGAGTGGGCTGCCGCTTTCGCCCAGGATCCAACAGGCGAGAAAGGCACCCTGCTGCCGGTGCGCGTCCGGGAGTGCGACCCGAGAGGGTTGCTGGCGCAGGTCATCTACATTGACCTTGTAGGGAAGGACGAGCGGAGCGCCAGCCGCACCTTGCTCGAAGGTGTACGGCTCGGCCGCGCCAAGCCCACAACAGCGCCTGCCTTCCCCGGGCAGGCCGCGCGCTCCGTCGCCGAACACCCGCACTTTCCCGGAGCATTGCCCGCGACCTGTCACCTCCCCCACCCCCGCAACCGCAACTTCACCGGGCGGAAAGACCTTCTCAAGCGCCTGCGCGAGGCGCTGACCTCGGGCACGCCTGCCGCGCTGACTCAGGCCATTCACGGCCTCGGCGGGGTGGGCAAGACGCAGCTTGCGCTGGAGTACGCATACGCTCACGCGGCTGATTACGACATCATCTGGTGGGTGCGCTCAGAGGAGCCGGCGGCGCTGGCCAGCGAGTATGCATCCCTCGCCGGGCCGCTCGGATTGCCCGAGAAAGATGCCACCGACCAACGCGAAATCGTCGAGGCGGTCCGCCGGTGGCTCGATAAGCGCGACGGGTGGCTGCTGGTCTTCGACAACGCGGCGGAGCCGACCGACCTTCAGGGCTGCTTGCCGCAGGGGGCCGGCGGGCACGTCATCATCACCTCTCGCAACCTGGCATGGGGTGCGGTCGCGCGTCCGCTGCAAGTGAAGGTATGGAAACCGGCGGAGTCGGTGAAGTTCCTGCTCAAGCGTACCAAACAGAAGGACCGGAAGGCAGCCAGCGCGCTGGCGGAGGCCCTGGGTGACCTGCCGTTGGCCCTGGAGCAGGCGGCGGCGTACATCGAAGCCACAGGCGCGACACTCGCGAGCTACGTTGAGCTCTTCAAGGCTCGACACGAAGACCTCTGGGCAAAGGAGAAGCCGCCTCTGGATTACCCCGCCACCGTGGCCACCACGTGGTGTCTGGCCATGGACCGGCTGTGTGACGAGTCGCGCGCCGGTGCGGGCCTATTGAACCTCTGCGCTTTCCTGGCGCCTGATGACACCCCGTGCGACCTTCTGCGGCAGGGCGGAAAGCACTTGCCGGAACTGCTGGCTGCCCCGGCGGGAGACGAGTTGGCGTTCAATGAGGCTGTGGCAGCCCTGCGGCGCTACTCCCTGGTCGAGGTCGGCGACGACGCCCTGTCGGTGCACCCGCTGGTGCAGGCGGTGACCCGTGACCGCCTGCCCGACGATGCCCGCAAGACATGGGTCGAGGCCGCCGTGCGCCTGGTGAACCAAGCCTTTCCGTATGACAGTGATGACGTGCGGACCTGGCCCACGTGCTCGCGCCTGCTGCCCCATGCGCTGTCGGCGGCGGAGCACGCGGAGGCGCTTGCGGCGGCTCCGGACGCAACCGCGCGCCTGCTGAACGAGTCGGGGGCGTACCTTAGGGGACGCGCGCAGTTCGCTCAGGCGAGGACCGCCTTCGAGCGCGCGCTGGCGATTGACGAGAAGGCATTCGGCCCCGACCATCCGCAAGTCGCCGTAGTCGCCAACAATCTCGGCCTTGTCCTGCAAGACCTGGGCGACCTGGCGGGCGCGCGGGCGCACTTCGAGCGCGCGCTGGCGATTGACGAGAAGGCCCACGGCCCCGACCATCCAGAGGTTGCCACGGACGTCAACAATCTCGGCCTTGTCCTGCAAGACCTGGGCGACCTGACCGGCGCGCGGGTGCACTGCGAGCGGGCGCTGAGGATACTCCGGGAGTTCCTGGGGGAGGACCATCCCAAGACGGTGCTGGTGCGGAACAACCTGGAGGCCCTGCAGGAGCTCCGTTCTTAGGCTGCGCGGGCATGAACCTCCCCGCCGAATCTGCAGATGGATGTGGAACCCCGACTGGTCGGGGTTGAATAGGCACTGCCGAGCGGTGCCCACACAGCCGAGGCGGCTGTGCCACATGAGGCCGGAAGCCGCTTCGAGCCGCCTTGATGCCAAGAACGGAGCTCCTGAGAGGCCCTCGACGCGTGAGGCGCCGCCGCGGAGGCATACCAAGATCCTTCGCCGGCGCTCAGGATGACAGCGTCGTCGCCGTATGTCGTCGCGGGGCCGTGTGCCTCTTTCCCCACCAAAGCGCCCGACGATTCCCTGTTGGCGCGACCACCCGATCGTGGAACGACACCGGTGTGATGTGGGCGGGCGACTACCTCCGCGGCTTCCAACTGGCGGCGGGGGCGGTGGCGTTCTCGGTCGCGCTGGCGGCGCTGATCGGGCGCTGGGTGAGCGCGGATGAGAACTGGCCGGGAGTGCTGGTGCGCGCCGCGCTGGTGACGGCGTTGAGCGCGTGCGCGCTGCGGCGGCTGGGCACGGCGTGGTATTGGCTGATGCTGCCGCTGGTGCTGGCGCCGGCGGGGCGGTGGCGGTGGGGACGCGGACGCGGGGGTTCCATCGCCGAGGGTGAACTGCAGAGCGGATTGGCCGACGCGTGGGAGCTGGCGGCGGAGCAGCCCCTTAACCCCGCGGTGCGCCTGCACCTGGGACGGGCGCTGCTGGCGACCGGGCAAATCGAGGCCGGGCTGGCGGCCCTCGATGAAGCGGTCACGCTGGCGGACGAGGCCGATCGCCCCGCAGTCAGCCGGCTGGCGGCGACGGCTACACAGGAATTCGTGGTCTATTGCCCGCGCTGCGGCCGCCCCAACCGCGCGCACGCGGGCGCCTGTCGCGGCTGCGGCGGCGCCCTGAGCAGGCGCGGCGCGTCACGCCTCTTGCTGTGCCTGTGCCGCCCGGCGCTGCGCCGGTTGCGCCCTCGTGTTTGACCGGCCGCGCCGCCTGCCGGGGGCGCTCGGATACCTGCTGAATCCGGTCACCCCTCGCTCCAGCGAGGCGCGTCCTAGATGTCGGCGGCGAACCCTTGCCGAGGCAGCGCTAAGTTGAGATGGAGCGCTCGTCGGGCTCCGGCTCCTCGGGGTGGATGTAGCTACCGCCGGTTCCCGGCTCGATCGTCACCGGCGAGCCCATGACCGCCCGCCGCACCAGGATGGTGGCGGCCGCCGGAGGTCCGGCGCCGGCGATGCGGACGACGATGGACTCGGGGCCCTTGGCGCGGCTGAGCACGATTACGGTCTGCCCCTCGCTGCGGGTGCGGCGCACCTCGGGGTCGCCCAGCGCCGTGCGGTAGAACCGCTCCAGGGTGTCGAGCGCGGTGGTGCTGGTGAATTCCGCCGACGCGAGCTTCCATTCGTCGCCCTTGGGCGGCTTCAGGCGCCACAGGCTCGACTCTTTCTCGCGCGCGCCGGCGAAGGCGGCGACGCCCAAGTCGTCGGCGGTCGCCCGGGCGGGGCCGGTGATGGTGACGATACCGGCGTCAGTGTGCAGCTCCTCGACGCGGGGCTGGGGCGGCGCGGGGGCTTCGGGTAGAGCGGCCGCCACCGCGAACGTCAAAACCATCACCGCGACTACAACCGACAGGCCGATCAGAGCTCTGGGGGACATGGCTTTCCTCCCGATCTTGTGTGGATGCGGCGCTGCGACGAGGGTCGCCCGGCCAGCGGCGGCCGAGCGACACCGAAAACAGTAGTTGGTGTGGTGTCTATTGCAGGTAGTCCTTGAGCTTCTTGCTGCGTCCGGGCTGCTTGAGCTTCTTGAGGGCCTTGGCCTCGATCTGGCGGATGCGCTCGCGGGTGACCTTGAAGTGCTGCCCCACCTCTTCGAGGGTGCGGGCGTAGCCGTCGTCGAGGCCGAAGCGCAAGCGGATGACGTCGCGCTCGCGCTCGGTGAGGTCGTTGAGGACGTCGTCAATCTGCTCGCGCAGCACCAGGGTGCTGGCGGCGTCGTCGGGGGAGACGGCGTCGGAGTCCTCGATGAAGTCCCCGAGGTGACTGTTCTCTTCCTCGCCGATGGGGGTTTCCAGGGACAGCGGCTCGGGGGCGATGCGGATGATGTCGCCCACGCGCATGACCGCTTTCTCCTTGTCCCCGCGGGTGGCGAAGGGCCCCTCCATGTGCTCGGCGATCTCCTCCAGGGTGGGCTCGCGACCGAGCTCCTGGAGCAACTGGCGGGAGACCTTGATGAGCTTGTTGATGGTCTCGACCATGTGCACCGGGATGCGGATGGTGCGCCCCTGGTCGGCGATGGCGCGGGTGATAGCCTGGCGAATCCACCAGGTGGCGTAGGTCGAGAACTTGAAGCGCTTGCGGTAGTCGAACTTCTCGACCGCGCGGATGAGGCCGATGTTGCCCTCCTGGATGAGATCGAGGAAGGACATGCCGCGGCCGCTGTACTTCTTGGCGATGCTGACCACCAGGCGGCGGTTGGCCTCGATCAGGCGCTGCTTGGCGGCTTCGCCCTCGGTCATGATGGCGCCCGCCCACGCCGACATGGAAACGACTTCGTTCGCGCAGGCGTCGGCGGCCTCGGCCACGAGTTCGACGGTGGGTTCGGCGCCGAGCTGGCGGCGCAGCCGACGCCGCCCGCCGATCACGCGCAGCGCCTTGCGCAGGTGGCGTTCCGACTTGCCGAGGATGACCTCCATGTCGTAGCGATGGGGGTCGAGCTCATCCCTGCCCACTTCGTCCTCGGTGCGCGCCCCCACGCGGAACTCGTCCCATACCTTGCGGGCAAACAGCGCATCGCGCACCTTCTTGAGGGTGAGCTCGCGCAGAATCTTCTCGTAGGTGACGCGCCGCTTGCGGCTCTCGGTGAGTCCGCGCTGGACTTCCGCACGGGTCAGGCGCCCGCCGCCATCCTCGCTGCGCGCGTACTCGCGCAGCAGCACCGCCTGCCGGGCGCCGATGTCGCGCAGCCGCTGCTGCAGCATCGCCTTGAACGCGTCGAGCGCCTGTTCCGGCGTCGGCTCCTCCGCCGCCTGGCGCGCACCGAGACGCTTGAGCGCCTCCTCCAACAGCTCCACCCGCTGGCGCATGGCCCGGTCCGTGACCTGGGCGATGGCGCCATAGATCTCCCGCAGCTTGGTTTCTCTGCCCAGGTGCTGGACGGTGTAGTCCCAGACGCGCTGCGCCCGTCCCAGCAGGGTCGCGCATTCTAGTTTCTTGGCGAGCGCGATCTCTTCCTTCGACGACAGCAGGGGCACCCGCCCGATCTCGCGCAGGTACATGCGCACCGAGTCGTCCGGCGGTATGCCCTCGGACGGCTCGTCCTCGCGCGTGGTCTCGCGACTCCGCGATGGAGGCTCCTCGGGTGAGGGGATGTCTTGCACCCGCTCGATGACCTGGATGCCCTCGTCGGCCACCGCCTGCAGGATCAAGTCTATGTGGTCGGGATCCACGTCGTCGGTCAGCGTGTCGTTGATTTCTGCATAGGTGAGCACGCCGCCGCGCTTGCGGCCCTGCTCCAGCAGTCTCTGGACCTCTTCCGTTTCTCGCAGGTCCACTTCAGCCATCAGTCATCACCCTCAGCCACCCGTGCACCGGCGCTTCGCGCCCGCCGGGCGGCGACGCCGCAAGGCGGGGCTCGCGTGTCAGCCCACCGCCTCGCCCAGGCTGCGCCGGCCCGTGACCTGGGACCGCCGCCGCCTGAGCTCCGTCAGCTCCTGCAGTTCCTCCCGGCTCAATTCCGCGGTCTCGGATTTGTCCAGCAACTGCCGACAGCGCCGCGCGTCACGCCACTCGCACAGGCGCTCGACCGCCTGCCTCAGATCGGCCTCCGGTTCGGCGGCGCCGTCATCCGCCAGCGCCAGCTCCGACAGCAACGCGCACGCTTCTTCCCGCTGCTCCTGCGCGAGCATGGCCTCGATGTCCGGAGCGCCCGCGATCTCGATTCTCTCCTTCATCAGTTCGAAGATCTGGCGGTGGAGGCCGTCGCCGAAATCGGACCCCGACACCTCCGCTGCCAGCCACCTGCCGGCGGCCTCGCTGTGCAGCATCGCCGCCAGCACCTGGCGCTCGACGCGCGTCGGCGCGCCCAGCGGAGCCGCCGCCGGAGGGTCCGGGGACCTGGCCCCGGAGGTGAGCTTTCGCAGTTCGCGGTGCATCGCCTGCTCCATCAACTTGACACGCTCGAGATTCGGCTGGCAGCACCGCTCCGCCAGCCGCCGCACGTAGTGCGCCTGCGCCACCGCGTCCCTCACCCTCGCCAGCACCTGTACCGCCTCCTGCATCACCCCCAGGCGTCCCTCCTCGGTGTCCGGGTGGCTCTCCGCAATCACCGCCAGGCGATAATCCACGGCCGCCAGCGCCTGCTCCAGTTCCCGGGCGAAGGCCTCAGCACCGCCCTCGGCCAGGAAGGAATCGGGGTCCTGGTCCTCTGGCAGGCGCACCACTCGCACCTCCAGCCGCGCCGCCTCGAACAGCTCGTGGCTGCGCAGCATCGCCTTCATCCCGGCCGAGTCGCTGTCAAACGCCGCGTACACCCGCCCGGTATGACGGCGCAGCAGCTCCAGGTGTTCGGCCGTCAGCGCCGTGCCCAACGTCGCCACCGTTTCCGCATACCCCGCGGCGTGGCAGGCGATGGCGTCGAAATACCCCTCGACCACGATCGCTCGCTCGCGCTCGCCCATGGCCTTGCGCGCCTGGGGGAAGCCATAGAGCGTCCGCCCCTTGCGGAACAGCGCCGTCTCGGGCGAGTTGATGTACTTGGCCTCGTCGCCCTCGAGCAGGCGCCCGCCAAAGCCGACGATACGCTCCTGACCGTCTAGGATCGGGAACATCACCCGCCCGCGGAAGCGATCGTAGCAGCCGTCCCCGCGCGGCCGCGCTACGCACAGGCCGGCCTTCTCCACATCGGCATCCCGGCAGCCCATTTGGCGCAGGTGACGGTACAGACGGTCCCATTCGGGCGGCGCCCAGCCGATCCCAAAGCGGGCGATCAAGTCATCCGTAATCCCGCGCTTCCGCAGGTACTCGAGCGCGTGCGGGCTCTCCTCGAGCCGCCGGCGGAAGAACTCAGCCGTATCCGCGTTGATCCGCTCCAAGAGGTCCCTGATCCCGCGGGCGCGGTCGCTCTCGCGGTGACCCTTGAGCTCCACCCCCAGCCGCTGCGCCAGGCGCTGCGCCGCCTCGGGGAAAGTGAGATTCTCCGCGCGCATCAAGAAATGAAAGACATTCCCCCCGGCGCCGCACCCGAAGCAGTGCCACAGCCCCTTGTCCGCATCAACCGTGAACGACGGCGCCTGGTCCGGGTGAAAAGGGCACAAGCCGGCCAGGCGCTTGCCTTGTTTGCGGAGCCGGACATGCGGCGCGATGATCTCGACGATGTTCGTCCGCTCCCGTATATCGTCTACGCTATGGGCTGCCCGGGAGTCGGCCATTGGTATAGCCTGCGCGGCGCTTGGACGATGAACGGGCGGAGGGGCCGCCCGTGCAGACTAGAGTTCGGCGGGCTGCCGCCGTTCCCTCTTGTGGGGGGCGGCGTTTTCGCGCCTACGCACGCTCGCCGTGCCACCCGTGTGCGCTCTTGCGCACAAGGGCGCTGCTTCACCAGCCCCGGCTCGGGGCGCCGCCGATCCCCCCGCCCGCGCCTCAATCCACCGCAACCGGCTTGCCCCGTTTCAGCGATCGGTTGGCGGCGACGGTGACGGCGAGGGTCTTGACCGCGTCACCGTAGGGCGACATGATGCCGGCGGGGTTGCCGCCGCGCACGGCTTTGATGAAGGCCATGTCCTCGGCCGCAAAGATATCTCCCTCGCCCTTGATCTCGACCGTGTCCTTGCCCACGCGCATCACGCGCACCGTGTGCTCCCAGCCCGTGAACTGCGCCGCCACGTCGTTGGCGTACACGTTGAGCGACACCCCGCCCGCCGCATTCGACGAGCACGACGCCCACAGGTTGGCGATCGCGCCCCCCGCGAACTTGATGTTGACGACGCTCGCGTCCTCGATATCATAGGTGTCGGGCGTGCCGGTATTGAAGCCGGTCGCCCCGTAGGCATGTACCTCCACCGCGTCGCCGCACAGGAACCGTGCCAGGTCCACCGTGTGCGTCACTTGCTCCAGGAACTGGCCGCCGCTCTTGCGTTTCTGCACCCACCAGGTCCAGATGCCGATGTCCGGGCGCGGGCGGGGGACGCCGCCGATCCAGCCGCCGGTGACGAGGACCGGGGGATCCCGCTCCAGCAGCCGCCGCACCGTGAGCACGCCGCGGCGGTAGCGATTCATGTAGCCGGCGCAGGTGATGAGGTGCTTGGCTTCCGCCCCCGCCGCGATCTCCCGGGCCTGGGCGAGATCGAGATTGATCGGCTTCTCGACGAAGAAGGGAAGGCCGCGTTCGATCAGTTCGAACTCGGCGCCATGGGCGAACGGCGGCAGGCACACGTAGGCGGCGTCGAGCTCGACGCGCTCCAGCATCTCCCGCGCCGATTTGAAGATGGGCGCGCGGTAGTGCTCGGCGACGGCGCCGGTGCGCACGGGGTCGGCATCGCAGAACGCCGCCACGCTCACGTCACGCAGCTTGCTCAGCGCCTCGGCATGGGCCCGCGCCATTCCGCCGGCGCCGACGAAACCGACTCGCATCTTGGCTGGCATGGGACTTCGTTCCCTCCCCCGGAGTGCGCTGCCTCGCCTGGTCAGCGCCGCCTGTGCACACTCGCCGTCGGGGGTATCATTCAATGGCCGCGCCCCTGGCACCTGCCGCGCGGACGACCCCGACCAATGGACATTCCCCGCCCTCGCGATGCCCCGCCGTGGCATGATCGGGCCCCGCTTGTCGCCTGCCCGGCGGCTATGCTATCATCCTGGCAGTCGGCGGCAGCGCGCTGTGCCGCCGACTGCCAGGTACGTCCCAGGAGGTGCTTAACATGTCCCTCGTGTGGTTGATCCGCTGCTCGTTCATCGGCGCGCTAGTGGTAACGGTGCTTGCGCCCGGATGCGGAAAACCGAAGGGCGAGCAAGCCTCGCCGCCCGTGCGCCGCACCGCCACCCCAGCGCCAGCCGGGACCGGGCCCGGGTCGGGCCTCGCCGACAAGGCCAAGGCCGTCGAACAGGCGCGCAAGCTCGGCACCGGGACCGAACAGCCGCTGGTGACCACCAGCTCGGGCCTGCAGTACATTGAAGTGGTCGAGGGCAGCGGCAAGCAGGTCCAGAAGGGCAGCGTAG
>Ga0307379_10002916_pt1 | contig 24962 bp, 47 predicted proteins | sample UN2MG_FD_202237 | JGI IMG/M metagenome (GOLD analysis project Ga0307379, IMG submission 202237) | Soil microbial communities from Risofladan, Vaasa, Finland - UN-2 | ecosystem: Environmental > Terrestrial > Soil > Coastal area > Acid sulfate soil | place: Finland: Risofladan, Vaasa | collected...
TGCCTCGTGCGGCTTTTGAGGCCCTGCTTCATGCCACTGGGAAGTCCCTGCGTGGTGGAGACCCCATCTGGGTCCGGTTTGACGCCACGAACACCGCTGCTCACATCACCATCGACAAGGTTGCAGGGGCCGTCAACTACGACCTGGGCACCTCTCGTGGCCGTGTCCTGTTCCCCAAGCCGGGTCAGGGCAAGTTTGAGCACGGAGACCTGTACCAGTGCGAAATCGTCGGTGACGAGCTTGTGGTGGATCTCAGCGCAACGATCTAACCACGGGCCGACATGAGAAAAGCAATCCTATTCGTCATCTTTGCTTTTGGGTGCGATCCGGCCGTGGCTCCTGAGCCTGAACCCAAGCCGGTTGTAGAACCCGAGCCGACTCCTGATCCAGCCGCCATCGCCGATGAGATGTACGAACTGGGCCGGCGGACAGCCGAGTCGGAGCAACGGACAGCCGAGGCGAAGCAACAGCTCGTTGAAACGAAACAAGAGATCAAGGAAATGAAAAATAAGTTGACCGACATGGAGCGGGTCGCCTCTTTCATTTTCTGCCTCAAAGACAAAACGGGGAAAGATATCCGTGGGGACGACGGCTCTCTTGAGAAGTACATGGACCGGAAAGAGGGTCGAGCCTGTCAGAAGATGATCGTGGCCATGACCCCCGAAGAGGTCCACACCTACTACGTTGAGAAGAGAACCTAACCATGACCCTCTATTTGTATCTGATCAAACAAAACCGGAACGATGACTACGACACCTACGACAGCGCAGTGGTAGTAGCCAAAAGTGCGGCACAAGCCAAAACGATCCACCCAAAAGGAAAACCGCTCAACGAAGATCGAGGAACCTGGACCAACGACCCTGACGACGTTGCGGCAACCCGCCTTGGTGTTGCTGGGTCTAAGCTCAAAGCAGGCGAGGTCGTCTGTGCGAGCTTCAACGCGGGATAAGACCCTCTGATGACTGACGTGCCTGACAACTTTGAGGATGTAGACCTGATCCGGTTTACGCCAACGAACTGGAACCCGGATCTGGGGTCTTACCTCAACAGTTTCCTCCCCAGGATGGCAACGGTAACAGGCACGACGATCCAAACTATTCGGGAAAGCCTACGAAGCCCTGACTACGAATACCGTTTTCAGGAAACCAAAGGCGAGCCCGAATGGCGACATCCGCTCAAGGGCATCCGTCTGGTCAGCCACCAGTTTGGCGATTGGATCATCTTCACCATTTGGGATGAAGACGAGTACGTCTACCACGCAACCGTCAAAACCCGGAACGGCATGACTCTGGAAGAAGCGGCTTTCGCCATCTATTTGCGTTGGCTAGAAACCAGGCCCAAAGATGGCGGAGAGTTCGGCACCGGAAAAAGCCGAAAATGGGTGAACTGAACCATGACTGATGTACCCGACAACCTCATTGTGCTTGAAGACCTGATCCAACGTCGGAAGCTTCAAGAGGAAGTAGGTGCACCGCTTGATGAAGAGACAAAGCGCTGGCTTGAGGAGCGTCTGAAAGCTCTTGAAGCCTCCAAACGGCTTTCCCTCATCAAGACAGACAAAGACGGTCAGGATTCCTGACCTGAAGGCTCCAAGACAAAGGCGCCGTCTTCGCGCCGAATGTTGAAGCCGCCTTTCACCCGCATAAAGCCAAGTCCACACAGGGATTGACGGCACTGGAAACCGTCTAGGGTCCGTGTCATGGGCTTTTCGCACATGGAACAGTTGAGTTTGAGTCCCGCATGTAGGGGGAGCACGTCGCCTGGCATACCTGTGGGAGCCAATAGAACGCCTATGGGGTTTCCTAAGTGGAGGCTCTCATGGCGCTACTACCCGCAAACCGAACCACTCCTGTTCCCCCTTACATCGGCATTGGCCGCGTTGGTTCCGCTCGGAACGCGATGCGTGGCTCAACGGTCAACGATCAGACCGTCAATGGCGTAGCCCGTCGTCCGCCTGGGGCAACAACCACGACTCTGGCTTTCTCACAAAAGACCTTGGCGAATGCTCAAAGCACCCAAAGCAACGAGAGCTTGAAGCTTTCGCCTCGCGTCTGAGTTCGCCACGAGCCCTTAGATCAAAAAGAGACCGGCATGATGCCGGTCTCTTTTTCGTTTCAGCCGAACACAAGTTTGCGTTCGCTTGAGACATCCTCAAGGCGCTCAAAGTAGCCCTGCCATTCGCAGTAACTGTCTCCGACTTTGCCACCGCTCTTGATCAGAGCAATCGCTTTTGCAGCGCTTTTGGCATCCGTGCAGACACACGCAATGGTGCCGTGCCCGTAGGACGTACCGAAAGTATCTCCGCTGCCGTAGCGAACCACGATGGCCCAGGCTTCGTCACGGGCCTTGAGTTCGCCTTCGACCCACGAGCCATCCACGAAGGAGCCAACCATCGCATGGCTGTTGTAGGGCGTGTCCTGGGGACACGTGATGGACAACTCTTTCAAGTTCCAGTCGTAGTGCGCATCAGACCGATCCGAGTAAGGCTCGGAGGATTTGGCATCGCCACCTGTGTGGCTCTCTTTGTAGGTGTAGTAGACAAACATGGTCTTGGTCCTCCACACAGATGATGTGGGACTTCTAGTGAGCTGGGCCGGGATCGAACCCTTCACACAACTCCTCAAACTCGCACTCCGGCCAATCTCTCGTTAGCTGCCCGTACCGCAGTACGCCTTCATGGTCGAGATAAGTTCCCCACCATTTGTCGCTAGGGTGTCCGTGCTCTGCAAGCAGGCTTTCCCACGCAACCTCGTGCCGGTTGCCTTCGGCTGCTTTCGCAGCGTGAAGTTGCAGACGCTCCCGGTAACTTGTGATCATCACAAGCTATCCACTCTTTTGAGTGCAGGAGCTGATACTTCGTTCAAAAATAGTGAGCCCAGAAGGATTTGAACCTTCGACCGTCGGATTAAAAGTCCGTTGCTCTACCAGACTGAGCTATAGGCCCGAAAGGTGGGGCTCCCGAAGGAGCCCCCGTGGAGACTGCGGAACAGACTAGCCCGTTTGCCTTGATCCACGTTGGTGAACGGAGAAGGATTCGAACCTTCGACCCAGTGGTTAAGAGCCACTTGCACAACCAGACTGTGCTTCCCGTCCAAAGATGTAGAGGAGTCATACTCAAGCGCGGCCCAGAGGGTGCGCGAGCGGACCCCTGGGCTACATCTTCGGTTTGAGGCGGGTTGCCATGATGAGTTCTTCTACTCTGGCTCAGAATCGGAGTCAAGGGGGTTTGGTGAAAAAACTTCAGCGAGTTCTTCTTGGAGTTCTTGAACTTGACGAAGTTCGGGTCGAGTAAGAGAGGGAACGTCCACACCACCGCGACGCGGATTACCGCAACCGTAAGAGAGGCAAGAGCAGACCTTAAGGTGATCCGCGTATTTCACTGCCCGAGCATCTGCTTTCGCATGAGACGGAACAGACAAAGGATCGCGCCAATCCTGATCGTAGGAGGAGTACCAGCGACGAGTAACAACCCGAGCTTTAGCAACTACACGAGAACGATGATGACGACGAAGGGCTCGACGAGAGTATGGATCTGACATGACGGTTTCTTCCCGCCTGCCCGACCCCTCTCGGAGCCGGGCTAAGGCGTGAACCGTCGTGATGTTGATGCGTACATGGTCTAAGCTCCGTATCTACGAGTAGAGGCTGACTCGTAGGGCTCGTGGCTTCCGTCAGGATGAACGAGCACCCACGAGCCTTCATGGACTCGGTTGTGACAAAAGACCCGGGTCTTCTGTCGTTTGGTGAAAGTGCCGTCGTGCCAGATGCGCTTGGGTGAAGGATGTGACCCCTTCGTTTCCCATTTGTGGGCCCACCGAAATACTCGGTAGGAATCGTGGGATTTGTAGCGCATGTGACCCTGGAAATTAGCGAGAAACACGGGGTGGGAATCGAACCCACCTTGCTGCCAACCTTGACCTTCACCCCGGTATCGAAGCCGGGAACCCCTGCCGGGGCCGTAGACCAACTACGTGTGTGCCTCTCTGCCCCCTATACAGGGACACTGGGACTTCTACTCGATCAGCGCAGGGTCATCAAGAAAATACCCAACGCGGACAAGGCCAGCAAGATGATGATGCCTGCCAGGATACTCCAGCCGATGATCTGAAGGCCCTTTTCGTGGGCGTTTTCACCGTCCATCACGTTCAAAACCCCCTTGTCCATCAAGTACACTCCGGCTTCAGGGTTGGTTTTGACGTAGCCTTTGAGGGCTTGCTCCAAAGCCCGAAGCTCGGTGATGTTGGTGTACGTCACCAAACACGCGGTTTCAGTGATGGGGGTGGACTTCACTTTGAACGTGGACTTGGGGACGTTCTCGTCTCCGTACTCCAAATCCCCTAGATCAACCATCTTCTGACTAACGATGCTCTCGTAGAAAGCATCCAAGATCTTCCCCTTGAGATTGGGGAACACCTCCAACGCGAGTTTGCCGAGATGCGGGATAAAGTCGTAGGCCACCGCTTTACACGCTGCTGGGTTGGCATCCGTGACACGCAACGACTCCTTCTCTTCCACATCACCCAACGTGTAGATGATGCTTGGAATCGGAGTATTTTTGAACGCTGCTTGGTAGCTGTCCATAGGCCCATCCAAGGGGAACCCATAGCTGGATTACTGGGATCAGCCTGGGCAGAAGGTCACGGTGTAGTCCACGAGGCCGTCTGTCTTGCGGCAATTGAACGTGGCGGCATGGTCATCGAATTGCCAAGCATAGACCTGGGGGCACGATGCTTTGACGTTGGCGATGTAGGACTGGCTGTCGGCATCCCAAGCTCGGGCGGTGTCTGGGTTCCAAGGATCGCACGTCTGGTTGCTCGGGTTGCTTGGACTGCTGTAGGGCGAACAGCCGTAGCCACCGTCACAGGCCGGTGTGTTGCAGGTGACAGGGCTCGTGGTTGAACAGACGCAGCACAGCTTGTTCTGAGTGTCCGCAGGAGCGCCGCTGTTGACCGCGTTCTGACAGGGGCTCCAGCAGGAGTCACCTCCGGCAGAGAGCCCTGCGGGGCACGTGGGGGACGCAGTGCAGCCGGAGGCGATACACCAGGGAGCCTGGAGCCCTGGGTCGGGCGTGGGATTGAAGGTGCCGGCTACAGCGGTGATGGAGACGCTCTCAGACCACCCATCAACGAAGCTCACATCATAGGTGTCGTAGGGGCCCAAACCGCCAACCGCATCGAGGGTGAGTTCGACGATCCCAACGGGAGGGATGCCACCTTGGGCACAAGCCAACCCAAAGGTCTTGTCGTCCGAGGTCAGGCAAGAGCCACTGGTGCAGCAAGGGGTGAAGCCGTCACAGAGGTTGTTGGCTTGAAAAGTACAGCCGGTCCTTGGCCAGATACGCCCTGACCAACCGACACCAACTTGGACCGTTGTGGTGTCGGTGCCGGTGCCTTTGGCTCCCATCTCCCAACCACCGCCGTTGATCCCTTCAAAGCCTGTGTTGCCACTCGACCCGACCCAGATCGTTTGGGTGCAGTTGTTGACGAAGTTGACCGTGTGCGCCGCGGGAGCTGCTCCAACATCCAGCTTGGGTGCAGTGTCCTCCACAGGCGGATCTTGGACCGTTCCTTTGTCACAAGCGGCCAAAAGAAAAACGCTGAGCAGGGTGAACTTGCGCATAGCCATCACCCTACCCAGCGGATTGGATCATCAACGAGTTTTCAGCTACGAGTCACGCCCGTAACCAAGCCCTTGACGGTGGAGATACGCTCGTGCGTACCGTCTGCGTGGTACAGGTGCATCGTGCCGTCGTACATGGACGACATCGACAAACCGCCACCGAACGCCTTGGCGCCTACCTCCCGAACCACCGGAGTGTCGTAGTTCATGGGCTCGGCGTCGCCTTCGTCCTCCCACGGTTCGGACCAACGATCACCGCAACACGAGCAGTCGTTGCCGGTACTGCAACCGTCGAAGTAGATGCCGACATCTTCCGCACGAGCGTTTGCCACCCGGACGGATTCCGCTTCGATCCAAACGAACCAATCAACGCTGTCGTTCTGGACAACACGTCCTCCAGAGTTGTTCTGTTTGTAACTAAACCAAGCCATCTTCTACTTCTCCTTTCTTTTGGTGCCCAGAGACGGAATTGAACCGCCGACACGGGGATTTTCAGTCCCCTGCTCTACCAACTGAGCTATCTGGGCATGGTCCCTCGACCCCGATTCGAACGGGGGCGCCGCGGGCTTCAACCGCGCGCTCTTACCAACTGAGCTACCGAGGGGTACGTTTCGTATCAAGCCCATCAACTGAGAAGTCGATGGGCGACGTAAACGTCCCAAAGGAAGCCGCAAGTCGGACAATGGTGCCGCAGCGGATGCACAAACGTGAACCGTCGGGGTTTGCCTTTGCAAGCATCCCTTTGTGGTCGCACATGTACGTGCGGCTGTAGCGAGTAAGAGACATAGAAGAAACTTTGGGGTGTCCGACGGGGCTTGAACCCGCGACCTCTGCATTCACAGTGCAGCGCTCTACCAACTGAGCTACGGACACCATAAGGGTGTTGTAGTCGGCTCCCGCAACGGGGAGCTGGGTATGTGCTTGCGTGTTCATGTGAACGTGGACCTAAGAGGTAAGTAGTACCGGAGAACGGAATCGAACCGATGACCTCGCCCTTATGAGGGGCGCGCTCTAACCATCTGAGCTACTCCGGCAGAAAGCATGTCGCTGTCCTCCGGCATTCGCTCTGAGTATGTGGTTGATCGGTTCATGGTCTTGGAAAAGTGGTGATCGTCGGGGAAGCCCTTGCATCTTCCTTTGTGGGCAGAGTCCTTGCGGATACTCTCAACCATCGGTTTTGGTAGCGGGAACCAGATTTGAACTGGTGACTTCTGGGTTATGAGCCCAGCGGACTACCTGACTGTCCTACCCCGCAAAATCGTGTTTGGAAATCTTGGTCGACCTAGGAAGATTTGAACTTCCGGCCTCGCCCTTATCAGGGGCGCGCTCTAACCAACTGAGCTACAGGTCGAAATGGTAATGTCGCTAATGTCGCTGTCGTCCATGTTCGGTCCTGAGAGTTGGTGAGGGAAAATCCTAATCGGCGAGAAGTGCTGAGACGTTTTTGTCAGTTTGGATGATTGATGTAATCCCAGCGGCATCCGAGTTGGACTAGGAACTTGTAATTCCGTTGGTGGAAAGAGTCAAGGAGAAAAGTGACCAAGTTGGTCGAAAAAGTTGTCCAACGCAGGCAAGTGGTTGCCAAGAGACATGGTTGCGGGTGTCGTAAATCCCTTTGCTCAAAAGTCTCGCAAGACTCAAGAACCGTTATCGACTTTCTCCGAAGAGAAAGCAGAGGAACACTGGACTGGTACTCTCCATCTACGAGAGATGCAGGGGCGTTACTCCCCCGATACCTACAGGTGCTTAGCACCTTCGCTGAACCCTCGCGGGCACATAGACTACCTTAGACCCATTATTGGATGTAGTCCTGACGGCATCCTGTTTTGGACGAAACTGGTTTGGGGTGAAAAATGACCTTCACTGGCAAGTGGGTGACAAGACGTATTTTTCGTTGCTCTACCAACTGAGCTACGGAAGAGACTAGCTCCTCCGACGGGGATCGAACCCGTGACCTACGCCTTAGCATGGATGTAGTCCTATCGGGCATCCAGTAATGGTCAAAAAGTTAGGTGGCTTCGACTGGCAAGTGTTTGTGAGAATCGTTGGAACGGGCGCTCTACCGACTGAGCTACCTCCTCCGAAGAGAAGGACAGGGATCGAACCTGCGACTTCCTGTTTGGGTTAGCGATGTAATCCCACTGGCATCCAGTGTTGGCCAAAAGTAAAAATGATGAAAACTGGCAAGGAGGCGCAGAGAATATGGACTAGCCCCTGGCCCGCCCCTCAAGTGGTGGAGCGGCCCGGAATCGAACCGGGATCGTCTGAGTTCAAATCAGATGTAATCCCTACAAGCATCCAGTAATCATCAAAAGTCGTTGAGTTCTCCGTGTTGTGAGAGGTGATGGGTGGCCCCCTCTCAATGAGGGGGCCGATCCCTAGTTGGCCTCCAAAGAGACCTTGTTGATGAGATCGGACCAGTGGGCCGTCTCACTCTTCGTTCCCGCCACAACGGCGATGAACTTGAACACTGCGTCAGAGAAGCCGCCTACGTTGTAGACATCCTTGGACTCTTTGACCTGAGTGTTGGTGTAGGGCTGCACATCGTTGAGGATGAGCTTCGCACCAGGGTTGTGGCGCTTGAACTTCGTCCACTCATCTTGCGAGGCAGTTGCCTTCGACCCCGAGTCCCACACGGAACCGCGGTATCCCCAGCCGCCTGAGTCCATCCAAGACTGGTTGTCTGAGACGTAGATGACCAGATCAGCCTTCTGACGACGCTTGTTGAGTTCCGCCAGGGGAAGCGAGCACGAAGTACCTCCACCACCACAGTGGATCAGCTTCTCCGAGTTCGTGACAACGGAGTCACGAGGGTTCAGCTTGAGGTCGTACAAACGGTGTGCGAACGGGAGGATCTCAGCGTCCGGGTTCTTGCGGAGGATCGCAGCAGCCACAAGAGCCGCAACGTCGATGCAAGAGGTCTTGGACGGACGGCCGGTGTTTTGGTAGCCCGTGACAGACGACCCCATCGAGCCCGACACGTCGGGAGCGACCACAACCTGACCATCAATGACGGGCACGTTGTCTACCGCAATCTCCAGGGCATCCTGAATCGCCAGTCGGATCTTCATCGGAAGATCGTCGTTGACGTTCCGGTACGCGGTGAGAAGCTGGTACGGGAAGACACGAGACTTGCGAATCGCCTCCTCATCAACCAGACGGTCGCACACGTACTTCACCATCTTGGGGTCCTTGAAGACACCGTGACGGTTCAGCGTGTTCAGGTTCATACGGATGGCGTGCCATCCCATGCCCTGTGCGACATCTGCCCACTGCGAAGTGGAGAGCCCAAGCGAATCGAGCATACGAAACTCGACACGTGGAACCTCTGAGGTCTTGTCGGCCTTGAAAGCCTCGTACTTGCGTACAACCTCCGGCAGATTCTCAGCCACGTGGTCACGACCAAGCAGGTATCCGAAGAACGCTGCTTGCTCTGGCGTGGTCGGCTTCGGGTGAACCATCTTGATGACATCTGCCATCGACGGATCGTTGCCGACTGACTCATTGAAGAGACGACCAAAGTTGCGACCAATCACCCAGTTACGGATGAAACGACGAACCGGACGTGGAAGGTTCTTCACATCGCCGACCGCTCCCGAACGGAGCATCTGCACGAGGTTTCGGATCATGCGGCCGTTGTCGATGCAACGAGGCGCAACCTTCTCAAAGAGAGCCGGGTCTCGCACTGCGAGAGTCGATGCCAGCAAAGCCGGCATGTCCTTCATCAGACCCTCTGAGCGAGCGTACACAGCCGTCTTGGCAACAAACTCAGGCTCGCACTTTGCGGCCAGAGCGAGAACCTCGTCAAGCTGATCCTTGGCGTTCGCGTAGAAGGTGTTGGACAGACAACCCGTTGCAGCAAGCTGCGCAAGAGCCTCCTTGTCGCCCATCTGATAGGCGACCCCACCGGCACGATTGGTCGTGTCAGTCTTGGGGAGCTGTGCGGTACGGGTGTTGAAAAGAGCTTGATTTGCCATAAGTCAATCTGTCCTTTGAAGGCCCGGCGAAGTGTCCGGGGTGCAGGGGTTTTACGGAACTGATCCTTCGTGTGAATCGGGATCAGGGTTTTAGTTGGTAGGAGATGTCGGGATCGAACCGACGACCTTCACGGTGTAAACGTATTGCTCTACCACTGAGCTAATCTCCTAAAATTGGCGGGATGTACCAGATTTGAACTGGCGATTTCCTCCGTGACAGGGAGGCGTCATAACCGGACTAGACCAACACCCCAGGGGCGGAACAGACGGGATTCGAACCCGCGACCTTCGCACTGACAATGCGCTGCGCTACCAACTGCGCCACTGCTCCGTAGGTATCATCTACATCATCGCTATCGCTGTTGTCGTTCATCGTGCTGGTCCTTTCTGTCTGCGAGTTGAGGGTGGGTGTTGAGGGATGTTGGAGCTGCCGAGCGGAGTCGAACCGCTGACCTCATCTTTACCAAAGATGTGCTCTACCAACTGAGCTACGGCAGCATGGGGGTTTGGTGAAATCTGTCTGGAGCCCGAGGCCGGATTCGAACCGGCGACTTCTTCATTACGAGTGAAGCGCTCTAGCCAACTGAGCTACACGGGCATAAGGGTTAGGTGAAGTGCTTGGAGCTGACGATGGGACTTGAACCCGCAACCCCCTGATTACAAATCAGGTGCTCTACCAATTGAGCTACGCCAGCAAAGGCGAAAAGGTCAAATAAACGTGCTGAGACACCCCTTTGGGGGCTCCCGGCGCCGTTGTATGTTTTGGTTCAACGCCGGGAAATGCTCAACACGAGGTCGTATCTGTCACAATGACAGACACAAACATCCCGCCAGCCACATGGGCTGTACTGGGATTGGATGTCGTGGTGCGTTTCATGGCGGTGAATCTCTGAGCCGGTCCTGCCAAGGGAACAGCCGTGTAAGAACTTCTACTCTCGCCCTAGACGGGAGTCAAGCCCTTATCTTCAAAAAAGATGCTCAAGGATTGAACGACCCACCGGGCCAATCGTAAACCGTGACCGGGATACCTTTGGCGATGAGAACTTCGTTGATGATCTCTTCGATCTTCGCCCAGCTCCCTCCAGCCAATGAACAACCCATACGAGGCATGTGAACCGTGATGTCCTCACGGTTCTTCTGGTACTGACTAAGAAGACGTAGCCCCGTCCTGATGGCTTCGTACCGGATCGGAGGATTGCCGTCGGCGTCGTGCCCGACGTTCTCTTGTCCGATGAGGTTGCCCACCACGATGTCGTCTTCGACAGGAACAATCTGGATCGCTCCAAGCATAGACCGGAACTTCTCCCCCCCGTTCTTGGCCGCCCAGTTCTTGTATTCGACTTCAGGCCGATGCCATTTGCGGGACAAAGCCATCACGAATCCCGCTCCCCAGACGCCCAAATTGTTGCAGCAGTGAACGATGACCTTGTGGCCATCCCCCAAGGGAGCCGTGGCGTCTCCGGTGACGTAAGTGATTTCGGGCATACTTCTCCTGTACAGATGAAACGGGACTTCTACGCTCTAGGCGTTCTTACGGAACATGACGGGTTCGATCTGGTACGCACCGATGACATCCCAGCGGCCTCCAGTGGTGTCCATGTTTGCGTTGTACCAGTCCCACCACAGGAGACAATCGTCAGGAGTCGGGGTCCGATCCAACAAAGACTGCATCTGGGCCGGGGTCTTGTATGCAGCCGAAGCTGGAACCACGTGTTTGTAACCAAGTTCGATCCAAGTTGCGACTGACCGCTCGGGGTAGCCCTCCGGCATCGAGTTCTCCGAGTCGTAAATCTGAGGCACACCGAAGTCTGCTTTGTTGAACTCCGCAAACGGGAACCGAGTGTGGAACCATGGGGCACCGTAGCTCGTCATCCCGATGGGGACACCGAGGGACATCATTTTGTCGATGAGTTCGGTGGCCTCCGTGGCGTGGTCGTACCAAGGGGACTCGCAGTCCATGATGATGCCGATGGCTCCCCACTTACTTTGGGTTTCGGACATCTCATCCACATAATCGTCGATGCGAGAAGGAACCGGCCATCCCCAGATCCATAGATCACATCCCGTGTCTTCCCAGGCGGATTTGTACTCGGCCCAAGAAGACCCGTTGAGTAGTTTGTCGTCAGCAGGGTCGTTGTACTGCCAGAGCCGTTGGACACAAACCCAGTCAATATCGTTGTCGATGATGTACTGCTTCATGTTGTCGACGGAGCCGGTGCCGGTCAGTGACCGAACAAACATGCCCTTCCCTTTGGGCACGTCGATGTTGGCGGGCGGCTCCGTCGGCGGAGGCTCAATAGGAGGCGGCTCAACCGGGGGCGGCGTGGGCCCAGTGTCGACGCACACTTGGTTGAACAACATCGTCAACGTGCGGATGTCGACAGCGAAGCTCAACGTAGCGTTGTACGCATGGTCGATCTCAAACTGATCGACGGCTTGTCTGGTTTTGTTACCAAAGTCGCCGTCGATCGCTCCTACGTCGTATCCCGCAAAGACAAGCGCTTCCTGAAGAGAGACGATCTGGTCGCCCTTCATTCCGAACTTGTAGTCCCGAGGGTTGATCTCAAACGGATTGGTGAGGGCCATCCCCCACCATACCGATCTGATCTACTCAGACTTCAACATTTGACGAACTGCGGCAAGAGCAGTTCGGAACTTGTCCGACGTTTGACGCAAACGCAGCTTGGGGTCTGTGATGTAGACCCAAGAACCGCCTTCAAAGACGATGCTCATCTTTTGGGTGATGTCGATGTCACCTTCGATGATGTTGGTCCCCATGATCTCAAAACTGCCCATCAAACGGCAGGCGGCCTCTTGAAGCTCGTCCGGGTCCGGCGTGGAACCCATGACCGCCAGATAACCTGAGAGGCCCTTGTGGACTCGGGCTAGTTGGTCCCAAAGCTCAGTGGCGTTCCTGGTCAGGGCATCTTCCAACTCCAGGTCGGTGATGGCGAGCCAGGGACGAAGGAGCTTGGCTAGTGGCGCTTCAGCCGCAGGCGTCTTGGAAAGGATGGCGATGTCGTTGATGGCTTGTTGAATTGTGTTTTGTGACATTGTGGTTTCCTGTTCAGTCCGCCAATCGACGGACGAGATCGGCCATGATGGCCTCTGAGATCGGCATCTTATCCGCTTTGGCCCGACCACGGGCTTGGCGAAGCATCTCGACCCACACACCCTCCTCACTGGTCTCGTAGAACACCTGAAGGGCGGCTTGGAGGGTCAGCGTCGCGGGGTCGTGGACCATGAATCCACCATACCGACGAAAAAAGATGAAATCTCCCTGCAATTTCAGGGGCACGAAAGCACATAGGTAGTGGTGCCGGGAGGGGGACTTGAACCCCCACACCCTTTCGGACACTGGAGTTTGAAACCAGCGCGTCTGCCTATTCCGCCATCCCGGCATTGGATGGTGCGCGCGGAGGGAGTCGAACCCTCATGCCGAAGCAGCCGATTTTAAGTCAGCCGTGTCTACCGTTCCACCACGCACGCAAAAACGTCTTCAACCCAATAAGGGAAGACGCAATCGCGTGTCGTATGCTCGGTAGAGTGTCATCAGATGCCTATTTACGTCTACCAGTGTTCTACTTGTGACGCAAGGGTTGAAGAGATCCAGAAGTTCTCCGACCCTGCTCCGCCCAAATGTGAAAAGTGCGGCCAGGACGGGACGCTGAAAAAACAAATGGGGAAGTCCAATTTTGAACTCAAAGGTGGAGGTTGGGCCAAAGATGGCTACTCCTCGTCTTCTTGAATTCGTTGGTGCAACCGTTTGAACCAACTCCCCACCCAAGCAACAACTTCGTGGGGGTAGTCCATGTGTCTCATCTCGCGGGGCTCCTCCCAGTTGCGACCCACCACGTACCTGCACATGTACGTCCCTTGATGGGGCCACCAAGCCACTTCCAACAGATGCTCCACTTCGCCAATCGTTAGTTTGGCCAACCACGGCTCCCCTTGGTCCTCTTCGACCAAAGTCATGTCGGGCAACCCTTGGCTGGTGGTGACGAACCCGGGAGGGGCGGACAGATGGATCGTGCTCACTTCAAGAACTCCGATGCCTTGATGGCAGCTTCTTTGGAGGAACCGATGGCCTTGTAAAGCCCTTCGGAGCTGAACTCAAACCCATAATCCCCCTCTTTCTTGGGGCCCCTCGTCACCCACATCTCGGCCCACTTCAAAAGTTCTTCGGCCTTGTAGTGACACCCGTGGGCCAACTTGCCCCCACGTTTGCTTGGATCACACAAAGAGACCCCGTTCTCTTTGACGTACCCGCCATTGGGCATCTCTTCGCGTGGAGTGATGTGGTGCGCATCCAAGTCATGTTCGGCTTCGTCCTTGGATGACTGGAGCCCACACACGACGCACTTGTAACCATCTCGGGCAAATACGCTGTCACGGAAGTTCTTGCGAATCTCTCGTTTCCTTGCCTTGCCCATGATGTCTACTTTACGCAAAAAGAAGCCCCAGTGTCAGACAACACTGGGGCTTCTTAGTTGAGAGTTATGGGGTGACTTCTGTGACGAAGCCAGCTCCAACCGTCTTGCCACCCTCACGGATAGCGAAACGCATTCCTTTTTCGCAAGCAACGGGCGTGATGAGAGAGAAGGAGATCTCCCCACGGTCGCCAGGCTGGATCACTCCGGCCTCGCCCACGTCGATGGTTGCGCTGACATCGGTTGCCCCGAAGTAGAACTGCGGGGTGTAGCCGGTGCCGAAGGCAGTGTGACGACCACCCTCTTTGGCGGACAGGGTGAGAATCTCAGCCTTGCCCTTGGCGTGAGGCTTGAGCGATCCGGGCAGAATCGCAACCTGCCCACGCACAACCTCATCACGCTTCACGCCCCGCAGGAGCAGTCCGACGTTGAGACCGGCATCTGCCGACGCAATGTCCTTGTGGAACGCCTGGATGCCTGTGACGACCGCCTCGATGGGTTTACCGCTGGTCCGTCCGATGACCTCTACGGTTGCTCCCACTTTGATGGAACCGCGCTCCACACGTCCGGTAACGACCGTGCCACGACCTTCGATCGTGCAGACACCCTCAATGGGCATCTGGAAGGGGCTGTTCATGTCACGCTCGGGCATGGGGATGTGGCTGTCCATCGCAGCAACCAGGGCCACGATGCAGTCGTTCTCATCCTTCTCCAAAGCCATGAGCGCTGATCCACGGATGAACGGAGTGTCCTCCGAGAACCCTTGGCTGGTCAGCATCTCACCGACCTCCATCTCGACAAGCTCGATCATCTCCTCATCGGCGACATCGCACTTGTTGATGAACACGACCATGTGGGTCACCCCAACCTGACGAGCCAGGAGGATGTGCTCACGGGTCTGGTTCTGAGGGCCTTGTGAACCATCAACCAGGAGGATTGCGCCATCCATCTGGGAGGCACCCGTGATCATGTTCTTGATGTAATCGGCGTGGCCGGGGCAGTCGATGTGAGCGTAGTGACGGGAGTCCGACTCGTACTCGACGTGGGAAGTCGTGATGGTGATGCCACGAGCCTTCTCTTCGGGTGCGTTGTCAATTTCGTCAAAGCTCTTGGCGTTGCCCATAGCTTTGGTGATGGCTGCCGTCAGGGTCGTCTTCCCGTGATCGACGTGGCCAATGGTGCCGACGTTGATGTGTTCTTTAGTCATGTTCTTGTTCCCAGTTCTTCGTCTTTCCGAAGCGTCAGTCAGAACTAAACGTCCGCAGAGGGCCGGTTTCGTCAAACGGCCTAGGTGGCCAAACCTGTGCCGGAGGCTTCCGCCGGCCCTCCACTTGTCTTGAGTCGGAATCGAACCGATAGCCCCCAGGGAGCGCCCACTATCAAGACCAAAGGTTGTACGCAAAAAAGGAAAATGGTGGATGGGGAAGGATTCGAACCTTCGTAGCGCGAACGCGGCAGATTTACAGTCTGCTTCCTTTGGCCGACTCGGACACCCATCCATGGGTGGACCGCTAGGAAGGATTCGAACCCTCAACAACTGGGGCTACAACCCAGTGCCCTTACCAACTCGGGCCTCTAGCGGATGCGATGACTGAATCGCTCCGGGGGCCGGTGGTGTTCTTAGCTTGCCAAGAGACCACTCAACCCACGGAGCCACGCATAGGCGCGATACGTCGCGTACTTCATTTGCTTGGCTCCTTTCATGGGTCGGGTCTTCTTGGAAGAGATAGATCGCTCAAGGCGACGTAGGTGACATGTACCAACGCTTTTAGATGAGCGCAAGTAGAAAATGGTGGGGTGGGAAGGATTCGAACCTTCAACCTTCATTGTCGCTCGTGGTGATCAACCACTTGTCTTCCCTGACGCTCGTCCACCGTTGGGATCCCAACGGATTTTTTGAGCTTCCACCCCGTAAAGATCGTCTCTCCGATCTGCCACGCTTTGTTTCAAATAGGCCCGCGTTCGCCTCGGTGCTCAAGAAGGGGGTCGAACCCTCAAACCCTTTCGGACACTGGTGTCTGAGACCAGCGCGTCTACCAATTCCGCCACCTGAGCAAGTGTAGTGCCAACGGAGGGAGTCGAACCCTCAATCCCTTTCGGGCACTGGTTCCTTAGACCAGCGCGTATGCCGTTCCGCCACGTTGGCTAATCAAATAGTCGGGGCGGCCAGATTCGAACTGACGACCCTCTGTCCCCCAGACAGATGCGCTACCAGGCTGCGCTACGCCCCGTTGGTATCCCTTGAAGGACTTGAACCTTCATCGTCCCCTTAGCTAGTGGGGGTGTTCTATCTTGAACTATCAGGACTCATGTGCTGCTTCTGTTTTGCAGCACGTCGTTTCTGCTTGTCGATCTTCTTTTGTCGTTTCCGCAGGATGGGGTTAGCCGCTTCTGCTCGTTCGCAAGCCTTGGTCTGCTTGTCGATGAACTCGTCGACCTCCTGCTGGTGGGTTCCCTTTTGAGCCCATTCAACGATTCGGATAAAGTCGCCTCCGTGTTGTCCATGTGATGATGTCAGCCATGTTGTTCTCCTAGATGTCCCAAACGCACTCTTGAGTGCAGTCCTCGCAGCAGTTGCAAAGGGTTTCGTTGTCGTCGTTGATCTCTTCAGCGTAAGGACAAGTGTGGTCTTCGGTCGCTTCTTTGCCGCAGTTGTGGCTTGACGAGCACTTGTCGTTATCGACGATAGGTAAGTCAGTCATGGTTCCTCTTATACTCTTGGTACGCTAAAGGTGGCTTTTCCCGGCAAGGAGTCAGCAAGACATTTGATTTTTCCATAAAATGTAGTCCTGCCAGGCATCCGGTTCCGGCCATAGGGTTAGAGAAGTTCTTTGAGGAGCTTCTCGTTGTTTGCGTACTTCACTTTGACTGCTTCGATCCACGCTCGGTTTTTGACTTTGAACATCAAGGGTCGCCCCGGTGAGATGTTCGTGCCTTTGCAGATGACGCCTTCAAAAGTCATGCCTTCAAGTGTTCCGTCTTTGACGGATTGGATGAAAGCCTCGTCGGGGTCGCCTTGGTACAGGAGAGCGGCGTGCTTGAGATGTCCAAAGAAATCGAGGAACACGTTAGGCTCAAGGATGCCTTTCCTGTGGGGGGCTACGTCGAACAAGGTGACTTCTGGAGTCTCTCCGGGTTGGTGAAGTCCTGCGAAGGAGTTGGGTCCGTGGAACTCAAAGAAGCAGATGGCGCGGTCCCAGCGGCGTTCTTGAAACACATGGGCAAGGTCATCAGCGTAGGTATCCATGATCAACTCCCTGGACGGTCCCAGAGTTTTGTCGTCTTCACCGATAAGCTGTGTGCGTGATCCGAATTTGTAAAAGCCTCTCTTCTTGTTCCATTCGCCTCTGATGTTGCTTCCGTCGAGTTTGTCAAAGGCGTAGATGGGTTGGTTAGTGGGAATGGATGTGATGGAGGGGTAAGTTTTCATGTGGTCGTTGGATCGACCGTATTGGTCGAGATGACTGGATTCGAACCAGCGCCCTCTCGCCCCCGAAGCGAGCGCACTACCAAACTGTGCTACATCTCGTGATTGGCACCCACCAGAGGAGTCGAACCTCTGACCTCTTCGTCCGTAGCGAAGCGCTCTATCCAACTGAGCTAGGCGGGTATATGGTCGGAGTGAAAGGATTTGAACCTTCGACCCTTCGGTCCCAAACCGAATGCGCTACCAGGCTGCGCTACACTCCGAAATGTCGTCTACAGGGGCACAACGAAAAAGGGCGAAACCCTTGTTCCGCCCAGCCTGGAGTCCTTCAATCGAGCTTTACGCTCGTAGGACGCCAGGCAATCGCGGTAGACGAAGACGGTACGCACGCAGGGGGAGCCCTGGCAGAAGATTCTGCTGGGAGTTGCTCAACCCGAGATGTGACGTAAAGACCTTCATAGCGATTGCCTGTGTGTAGAACTTCTACTCTTGCCTTAAACGAGAGTCAAGTCCTTTTGTTCAACTTTCTTTCAAGCGTCCGTCGGAAAAGAAAACCAGCATCTTCATCTCTTCCGGTGACAACGGAGCATAGGTCACGAGCCGGACTTCGACGAACTCTTGGCTCGGGGAATCCACGACGGACTTGACGAACTCCCCAGCTTCCCGAAGAGACCGGACTTCTCGATACTTCGATGAGTACGAACCGTCATCCATGACGGTGTACTTCACACGGTATCGCTGAACAGCCCTCCTCACAATTGAGGGAGAACTATAGCCTCTCTAATCTTCGGAGACCCCAAGAAGCCGTTTGATCTCGTCATGGTGCTGTGGCGCACCTTTGAAGCGCTCCAACATCTGTTTCACAGCCCAGTCCCGGGCAGCCCAGAACCCATCCGTGAACGCGTCAGTCACGGACGGATCGATGTTGTTCTTCCGCATCGTGTTCTCCCACTCGTCACGAGCCACACGCCGGACGATGTAGAAATCAACTGGCTTGCTCATTCTGCTCCAGCCATTTGCGGACAACTCCGTTGGGACACGGGCCTTCGCCAAACCAGTCGTGGGCCTGACAGCTCCCATGATGATCCAGGTCGCAGTCTTCATCGTCGGTGTGAGCGATGGCGATTTCTTTCCAGTTGGGTTCTTCCATGTCTACTCCTGTTCCTGATCTGCGTCTCGGTGGTCGTGAATGAAACCATCGGGAGGGTCGAAACCATCGAAGATGTAGCCCTTGTCTTCACCGTCTTCGATCAGACGAACCGAACAGTTCTTGGGGTTGGGCTCCTTCTCCAGCCACTCGTAACGCTTTTTGAACCAAGCGAAAGTGAAGCAGCGGTTGGTTGTGCCGTGCCCGACGATCACGATGTTCTTGATGCCGTTCTCTTCTTTGTCACGAAAGAGGGTGCCGAACACCTGCTGCATCCGTGAAGCCACGTCGATGCGTGACTCCCCCATCAGCATTTGAGCGAAGACCTTGCCGCCGTCACGCTTGTGTTTCTGGTAGTAGGCCCAAGCTTCAGGGAAGACCTCACCTCGCTCTTTATCCGAGAGCCCGTCGAACATCCCGTGGGCTTGCTCGTACAGAAGGAAGTGCTCTTTGGCGTGAGACACCGGGTCTTCCGGGTCAGCTTCATCACAAAAGAAGGACTCCCCTGCTTTCCGAATCTTGTACTGCAACGTGTCCCTCCCTCCATTTTGGTGGGAGATGTCCATTTGGACCTCTCTAGGCACCCTACAGGCGTCCACAATCCCTTGCGCCGTCTGCCGGGTGCGGTCGTAGGGGCTGTGCCACAAACGAATCTGAGGGATCAGGAAGCTGCTGTTGATGTTCAAAAGCAGCGAGGATTCAAAATACCCCTTGAGGAACTCCCCTGCTCTCGTTGCCTGCTGCTTCCCCTCTTCGGTCAGAGGGATCGCCATGTCCGCATGTTTGGTGTTCTGGGACCAGTCGATGTTGGCTTTGCTCTGCCCGTGTCTTACAAGGAATACTCGCATCTCACAGGTTATACGCCTATGGGGTACACTTTGACGTGATGACGAAAATGCAGCGTTGGAGCCCCGTAGCCTTCATGGCTGTTCTTGCGTGCGCCACAGCGATTGATCCTGTCGGCGCCCAAGACGGTACTTTTGACCAAGAGCAGCCCGAGTACGATCGCAAGGATTGGAAGCACTGGAGCGATGCCGACAAAGACTGCCAGGACAGTCGACAGGAAGTCCTGATCCGTGACTCCGACATCCCTGTGACCTTCACGGATGAGAAACAGTGCCGGGTCGCCACAGGCCAATGGACGTGTCCCTACACCGGCACGGTCATCACCGATTCGTCCAAAGTGGATGTCGACCACATGGTTGCTCTCAACGACGCCCACGGCTCCGGCGGCTGGAGCTGGTCTGCGGACCAACGGGAGAGCTTTGCGAACGACTTGGACAACCCCAAGCATCTGTTGGCCACAAGCCAATACGGCAACCGATCCAAAGGAGCCAAAGGTCCCGATGAATGGTTGCCGCCGCTTGAGTCAGCTCGATGCCAGTACATCCAAGACTGGATGCTGGTCAAAGCGAACTACGAGCTTGTAATGGACGAAGGAGAGTCCGCCGTCCTTTTGTACATGATCCACATCTGCGACGAAGGGCTTACCCCTCCGATGCCGCAGTGAAGATTTCAGGGAAGTCGCTCTTGAGACGTTCGACGAGATCGTCCGTGGCCTCGTTGAAGCCTTCGGATGCTGCGTATTGTGGATCACAGCATCCGTAGGCACTTGAGCGCTTGTTCCCTTCGGCCCAAGCCAGGAACTTGGCTGCTTTCTCCTGCGGGGTCGGTGGGTCCAGAGCCCAGCAGGTGAAAGGGTACACGTCCGTCTCCAGCTTGTGCAGACCTAGGTCCACAAGCAACGCCTCCACGTGCCGGTCGAGAACTCGTGCGTAGGGCCATTCGTAGTTCAACCGTTTGAGGGTTTGGACCACGTTGGAGAGAGTCTCCTTTCCACGGGAACGGAAAATCTGCCGGACATGGCGTCGAGTGCTGGCTGCTACGGGTCTCATATCTCTCACACAGAGTAAACGGAAGTTCTACACCACGGTGCGGAACTATTCGTCAAACCCTTCCAAGCCATCAACGGCTTCACTCAACGTCTTGCCTTCACCGAGGATTTCATAAGGGTCGTCCGCATAGATACGGACGGTGCCATCGGGGATGTAAGGGCCTTCGATCAGGTCCCCGAAGTCCACGGTCCAACCCTTGTCGAAGCAGATCGTCTGGATTTCTTGGTCGGTCATCAGCTCAAACTCCAAACACGTGGGGGCCGACTTTCCAGCCACTGATCTTCAACAGGGCCTTCAGTACGACAGAGGGGACAAGGGTGGAACCGAGGTCGGGCAGGGCCCAGATGCCAAGGCCGTCTTTTGTCATTATGGCCCGACGTTGAGCTACGCCCTTCTCAAAAAGAGTTGCTTCGGCCAGGACCATCGACTGTCCCTCATCGTCGATGGCACGGCACAACCATCCTTCGATGGTGACAGGGGGTCCGCTTTGCTTTGCCATTAGTACGCCACCTTTCCGCGACAAGCCTTTTTAGCCTGGCCCTTGCGGGTCTTGGAAGCTCCTTGAAACCCGGCTCCACCACGAGCGCGACGCCCATAGAGGTTGCCACCTTGCTCCTGGCGGATTTGCCAGTCGGTGTGACGGTCCTGAGCTAGAAGACGCTCGTTCGAAAACGTCACGGTCAGGTTTTGGATCTTCTTCGCCATCGTAACTCCTACACAAAGGGGACGGGATTTCTACGCGAAAAGTGCGATACGTCAAAGTAGAAATCCCAAAAATGTTGTATAGGGTCCGAGACGACGATGAAGATGACCGCGATCACCCTCAGTTACAGCGACTTTCGCTCCATCCGCAAGCAAGCCAAACGCGAACTTGAAGCGGAGAGGGCCGGATTTCTTTGTCACAAAGATATGGTCGCTGCGCACCGTGCTGCCCGAGTGGTGAAGATGCGTCAGGAGCGCGAAATCCGTGCTGCGGCTCTTTTGGCACGTCGGGACCGTCTTCGGGCTGCGAACGCAGGTAGAAGTTACAGCCGGTCTGTGTAGGCTCTGTACCCCGCGATTCATTTTCCTTTTCGTTCGCGTATAACAAACACCTAACCCGCGATTCACCAAAGAATCCAAGGAACACCATGAACCAACCCGCAGTTTCCATCGACCCCCTGTTCTCCCTCGCCCTTCAGCACGCCATGAAGAAGGGCCTCGACGCCAAAGCGCGTGAGGAAGTCGGACCCGGCGTTCACACCAACCTTGTCATGGACCTCACCGTCCGTGTTGGTGAGATGCGTATCGCCAACGATACGGACAAGGCCCCCACTTGCAGCATCCCTTTGCTGCCAACCCTCGCGCTACTTCTGAAGCGCATGGGCTTCCAGCGTGAAAAAGCACTGGAGATGCTCGCAGAAGTGATGGGTGAGGCCATCGCTCTCGACAAGGATGCCACCAAGGCTCTCCTGGCTGAGACGGGAGTCAAAGAGGCGCAAGACCTTCTCCAGAAGGATGTCATCGCCAAGCTCCCCCGCACCCCGGTCAACGGCCGAGTGACGGTCAAGGATGTTGAGGTTGACCTCAAAGGAATGGCAGTCCAGAACGACTGAGCCTCCTCTTCACACAAAAAAGGGCTCCGCTTCGGCGGGGCTCTTTTCAATTCAGGGTCCGTTATTACACGAGTCCCATAACCCGGAGAAAACCATGTCCACATCTCAACCCCTGATCCAAACCCTTCCCCTTGCCGACCACTTGATGGTCGAAACCACACTCACACAGCATCCCGATGCTGGTGAAGACGAGCCCACCCAATCCTTGCGCATCGAAGACATGGACCCCGACGGCCATGTGGCTCGGACGTGGTACTTCAAAACTGGAGCGACCAAAGCTCGCTTCCACATCGTGGAAGAGGGCGAAGAGGCCACGGACGGTCGTGAGGGATGGGTACGCTCCAACGGGGAACCTATCGACCGCGACCCCGAGTTCGGCCGTTACGCCCACCTGATCCTTCCCACGTAAAAGACCGGCCCTCTTGGGTAGAGTCAACCATGCGTTACCGCGTGGTTTTCACTTTCAGTGATGGAACCCTCTACGTTCCTACCTACGAAAGCGATGCCGACGATCTCCCTGTGGGGAGGTGGGCCGCACCGTTTGGTGGAACCGGGGAGTTCGCGGACGCAACGGTTCGGGAACTTTTGGCCACGTCTCTTGGTGCAGTTCTGATCCACGACCACGGAGACGTGACTGCCCTGGAAGTGTCAAAGCTCGTCCCGTTCAACCGGCTGCGGGCTGACATCCAAGCTCGACGAGAAGCCAGAGGCGAAGACTAAAAAACCCCGGCTGCGCTTTGACACGCAGCCGGGGTTCGCAACGCAACGCTGCGCAATCTCGCTTATGCGAGATCGTACTTGGTACCGCGACCCTTGCCTTCGTAGGTCACTTCGCCCTTTTCGATCAGCTCGTTCAAGAACGTGCGGACCTGGACGGCGGTGTAGTCGGTGGCGTTGACGAGATCGCCATTGCTCGCTGCTCCCTTGTGAGCCTTGAGAGCTGCCTTCACTTCCTTGTAAGCGACATCGCGGACAAGGCGGGGCTTCTTGCCACCCTTGGCGGAGGCGGTCTTGGGTGCCTTAGCTGCCTTGGCGGGCTTGGCGGCGCCGTTGGTCTTTGCTGCTTTGGCTGCCTTCTTGGCGGGCTTTGCTGCCTTCGCTTCTTTGGCGGGCTTTGTTGCCTTCGCTGCCTTGGGCGCCTTCGCTGCTTTGGCGGGCTTGGTGGCAACAGGGGCGTCTGTGGTGGCAACAGGGGCGTCTGTGGTGGCTCCGGCGGCTACGACAAGAAGTTCATCAAGAGTGATGGACCCGATGGTTGCGCCGTGCTCTTTGTGCTCCAGCAACTTGGCGATCTTGGCGATGCTCAGATGCGTTCGACTACCAAGCGTCTTGATAGCGATGTCTTTTTGATGGGTTGCGTACTCGGTGTCCAGGGCTGCGCCTAAGTTTTCTTCACTCATTTGTATTCTCCGATGGATGGGGTTTGGTTGAGCCGGGTAACCCCAGCCATTGTTTTACGCAAACTGGCTCCGAAATGAACCAATCGCGGGATTGGTCTTGTATCGCCCTTGGTTGGACCCTGCAAGCCCTTTTCTCACAAAACTTGGATCACCCTTTTGATAAAAGCGACCGAGTTATCGTGAATTCCAGGGCATCGAGACTCCCGAGGGCCAGCGATGTTGAGGATCTTGATGGGGTGTTTTCGCAACCAAGCAACGACCTTTTCGATGTGGCCTTCGTGCGTGGGGTCCGCGACCCACCACGGCTTGCCATACTGCTCTGCGATTTTGACCGTTAGCTTTGTACCACGGCTTTGAGCATACTGAACCTTAGAACATAGGAGCAGTGTTCCGTCGCTGTCCATCACGTTGGCCCGAGTTCGCACCGGGTACTTCGGTGAGTCCAACTCGATGAGCGAGTACCGCATCGGGACGCCATCGGGTTCCTCTGACAAACGACCCTTCGGCACCTTGCCTCCGTAGGGGAGACCGAGTTCGATGGCGGCATCGAGACCAGCCCGGTCTACTCCGGTCTGACCTCCACTGATGATCTTCTCAAGCATCTATTTGGGATGCTTGAAGACGCCGAATACGAGATGCGATCTCTGACGGGCCCATCGGTGCGGTTCCGTCAGCATCGCAGCGGTAGCTTTCTTCCGCGATGTCAGCAGCCAAAGTAAAGCCCTTGTCGAGCCCCTCAAGCAACCCGGCTTCGACAAGACTTTTGAGAGCTTCAACAACTCCAGGTGCGTGGATGTCGATGAGAGGAGCCAACTCGGTTTCGATGACGTGGGTGGTTTTGTGCATGTTGGTTGTTTTACGCAAAAACCCGTGGTAGAGAATCGCCAATCGCGTTCGGGCTCATTGAAGAACGCGGGGAGCCGAAGGATGCGGGAATGAAGCCACAAACCCGCTCCCGTGAGAGCAAGCCAGGCTTGCTCTCACGAAGCACCTTCTTAGGCCGTCTGAGACGCTGAGAGCCCCTCACAGGGCTCCCGACCAGACCGCCTTCCCCCAAGTCCCGGTTCACGACAGCTCCTCAGAGGGCTCCGTGGGCCTCCACATGCTTGCGCCTGTTGCGCACGTAGAATTCAACCTTCATCTGTATAGGAGATAGCAATGAACAATCGAACCATCATTTTCGGGGACATCCACGGATGTTTGTCCGAATTGACCACTTTGGTCGATGACCGCTTACGTGTCCGAGACAACGACACGTTGGTCTTTTGTGGCGATTTGGTCGACAAGGGCCCCATGTCGGCCGGCGTCGTCCGGTTCGTCAAAACCTTGAGGAGCCATGGCGTGGCCGTGGTTCTTGTCAAAGGCAACCACGAAGAGAAGCACGAGCGTTTTCGTAAGCATGAGGTTCGTTTTGCCGAATCAGGTAAGACCAACCCCATCAAAAACGCGGACGTTCTGCGCGAGATCAACGA
>Ga0307379_10002917_pt1 | contig 24960 bp, 22 predicted proteins | sample UN2MG_FD_202237 | JGI IMG/M metagenome (GOLD analysis project Ga0307379, IMG submission 202237) | Soil microbial communities from Risofladan, Vaasa, Finland - UN-2 | ecosystem: Environmental > Terrestrial > Soil > Coastal area > Acid sulfate soil | place: Finland: Risofladan, Vaasa | collected...
GATAAGCCTTGTTCATAAAAAGAGTTATATAAATTAGAGCCTTTTGTCAGACGAAAACTCCGAAATTCATTAAGGCTTTTTTTATCTCTAGACCCCCATATGATGCCCCCGCTATGAACCCACGACCTCAAAATCCAAACCCATTTTTCAACTCAAAATCGGGGGCCTATGCTGATTTGTTTCTGTATAGGCCCCTTTTTTTTGGTATTTGATCCTGCTGCAATTGGAGTAGTGAAACTGATTATCTAAAAGTTTTCGGTTAATCACGTTAGGATTAGGATTTTCCTTGACGGGAAAGTAAGGGATTTGGTATAAATAATGTGAGTGAAGTTTGTGTTCGCGCTGCCGCAGCATCTTTGGCTTTGAGATCATCCAGCGGACGTAATTCCTGTAGTTTAACAAATTGAGGAGGAGTTATTATGTAAGAAGGAAACTTAGTTGTAAGGGTGGCTTTCTGCTTAGCAGGTGAGGATTTTCACATTTCAACGAAAATTTCAGGTCCTACCTTTGCAGGAATTAATGTTTTGGTGTGTGGCCAAAGCATAATTCATAATTATTTTAATTCTTCTTTAAGGAGGTCTGATTATGTGTAAAAAATTGATTTGTTTAGTTTCTCCTATTTTGCTGCTGGCGCTGGCCAGCAATGCCGTGGCCCAGCTCGACCCGGCTTCCATTACTGATGGTAACGTGTACCTGTTTGAGAATGTCGTTGGCGATGTACCAGATGATTCAGCCAATAGCAATACGGCCAATCTCATTGGAAGCCCACAAGTCGTTGATGGTCTCAAGGGCAAGGCGTTACAGTTCAACGGGACCAGTGATGGCGTTCATATCCCGGATGCAGCTACGGTCAACCTTAGTACTCACCAGAATCGTACGGTGATTGCAATATTCCAATGTGCCGACGTGACTAAACCGGAGAAACAGGTGGTGTATGAAGAAGGCGGCACAACCCGCGGGCTCACCATATACGTCCATGAAAGTCTGGTCTATGCCGGAGGATGGAACTTGAGCGATTATACACCGGAATGGACAGGTACATTTCTCTCTGCGCCAATTAGTTCCGGCGCATGGTATGCCGTTGCTATGGTCGTCAGAGACGGTATCGCAGCCCAGGAAGACGACAAGTTTGAAATGTGGATGGACGGAGAGCTGATCGCCACGGGGCCCGGCGGTCAATTGCAGAGCCGCTCGAATGACTGCGGCATTGGGTATGCCAATGCACAAACAAAATTTCATGACGGTAATTTTACGGGCGGCGGCAGTTACTTCGAGGGCACGGTTGACGAGATTTGGATCGTCAATGCTGCACTGACACAAGTCGAGTTGGGTGGTTTTGCGGGTAAGGTATGGCCTTTCTCTTTTGGCCCCACTCCAGCCGATGGAGCCTTGAATATGGATACTTGGGTGAGCCTTTCCTGGACGCCGGGAGGTTTTGCGGTCTCGCACGATGTATATTTGGGCGAGAATTTTGATGATGTGAATGCCGGAGCCGAAAGTGTGTTCCAGGGTAATCAAGCCGGGACGGATTTTATTATTGGCTTTCCGGGATTCGCTTTTCCGGACGGACTTGTACCGGGCACAACTTACTACTGGCGGGTCGATGAGGTCAACGAAGCCGAGCCGAATAGTCCATGGAAGGGCAGCATTTGGAGCTTTAGTATTCCTCCCAAGACCGCATACTTTCCCGATCCAGCTGACGGTGCCGAGTCTGTGGATCCGAATGCAGACCTTAGCTGGACGCCGGGTTTCGGTGCGAAACTACATCATGCGTACTTCGGTGATAACTTTGACGATGTCTACAATGCCGCTGGAGCACTCCCTCTTGGAGAAGCAACCTATGATCCCGGTCCGCTTGAACTTGCCAAGACTTATTACTGGCGCGTCGACGAGTTTGATATTATCGAAACGCATAAAGGTGACGTTTGGAGTTTTACTACTGAGGGCGCCGTTGAGGCCCTGGAGCCGGCTAAAGGCGCTGTGGATGTAACCCAAACGCCTGTTCTCACATGGGTGCCGGGAGTTTTTGCCGATACACATGAGGTTTATTTCGGCACCGACGCTGAAGCTGTAAAAAATGCCGATACAAGTTCGCCTGAGTATAAAGGTAGCGGAAACCTCGGCTCCGAGAGCTTCGAACCCGGGCAACTCGAGTGGAATACTACCTACTACTGGCGGATTGATGAGGCTAATAACGCAAACGCCGACAGTCCGTGGACAGGCCCCCTCTGGAGCTTCACTACGGCCAACTTCCTTATCGTGGATGACTTTGAATCCTACAATGACCTTGACCCCGCCGATCCCGAGAGTAACAGGATATTTAATGCATGGTTGGACGGATACGACGACCCGACAAACGGTTCTTTAGTTGGTTATGAAACGCCTCCATTTGCTGAGCAGACTATTGTTCACAGCGGTAATCAGTCGATACCCATGTCCTACGATAACGCTGTTGGTAAATCCGAAGCGACTTTAACATTGACTTCAAATCGTGACTGGACAGTGAACGGTGTCAACAGACTGACGATTTGGTTCAGAGGCAGTGGAGGTAATGCTGCTGAGACGATGTATGTCGTTCTAAACGGCAGCGCAGGTGTCGATAATGATGATCCAAGTGCGGTACAGACAACAAGATGGACCGAATGGAATATAGACCTGCAGGCTTTTGCCGACCAGGGTGTGGACCTTGCCAATGTTAATTCAATTACTCTTGGCCTTGGCAACAGGACTAATCCGGTAGCCGGTGGTGCAGGTATGATGTACTTCGATGATATTTGTCTCTACGCAACGACACCTTAAACTATGATTTGGCAGTTAAATAAAACTATGCAGTAGATTTGTACTTTTGGGGCTTATACTGAGTGATTTGGTATAGGCCCCTTTGTCTTGGAGCAATATCAACTCCGTAGGTTAAACCAACTCAGGATTTTCTACGAACCCCCCTCTGAGAGGGATTTTATCGCTATACAATGGCCAAACTCAAACCAAAGGGTATCATATTGCCCATAATTATTGTACTGCTGTTCCTAAGTCTGATCGTATTGCTTAGTGGGACAGCCATAGCGCCGTTTCTGTACCCAATGTTCTGAGTGCTTGACTCGGCCTATTCATTCGGCAACTACCTCTTAAGAACTGACATCTCTTGAAATGGCGAGTTCATCGTGTTGCCTGTGCCAATGACCTTTCATTCTCCGTAATTCGTCGATAGACATTCCTCTGTGGCGGCGATGATGATGTCAGGTTTCGTGCACTCGCCAATATGAAAGCAGTTGTTATGTTGTGCCCAGGGAAACGTCACAAAGTTCGGCTTGATAAACACTGTCTCGCCGGGGTTGACAACCGCTTGCATTCCCCCTAGCGCATCTATGGCATCGCGTGTCATCGAATCCAGATTGTCTCTGCGAATTGCCGCCACTCGCGCGGTTATCTTTGGTGCAAGCTGCTGAACAGGTGGCTTGCTGGAACTCGCGAAAACCAATGGTGTCTGCAGTGCGACTGCCGTGCTAACACCTGCTCTTAGAACCTCGCGTCGTCTCATCTTCTGCATGGTTTCCTCCAACTTCCGTGGCTACTTCGGCAGGGCTGCCTTTACCCTCTTCAGGTTCTCGCGGATCTCGGGGTCGTCGGGATCGACGCGCAGTGCTGCTTCAAACTGCGTCACCGCCTCGCGCAAGCGCCCTTGCGCGGTATACACCGCGCCGAGGTTGTTGCGTGCCTCTGCGTGGTCCGGCTTGAGGCGGACCGCCCGCTCCAGATGGGACTGGGCCTCGGCGAACTTCTGCTGTCTGCCGAGTGCCATCCCCAGCATGTTGAGCGCGCCCACGTGGTTGGGGTCGATCTGAATCGTGTGTTGCAGCTCCGCCACGGCTGCCGCCTCGCGTCCCTTCTTCATCAGGATTCGCGCCAGGTTGAAATGCGCGTGCGTGAAGTCGGGCCTCAGATGGATGGCCCGTTCGAATTGCGCCTGAGCTTCTTCATGGCCCAGCCGCTCGTAGGTGACGCCCAGGTTGTTGTGTGCCCCGGCGTATGTTGGATCCGCTTCCAGGGCCTGCTTGAACTCCGCCATGGCTTCTGCCAGCTTGCCCGTCTTGAGGAGCTCGGTGCCCATGCGGTTGTGGACTCGGGCGTAGTTGGGCTGGGCTTGGCCCAATGCCCTGGCGGCTGCGACGGCCTCCGCGTCACTTTGAGCAGAACGCGGAATCTCGCGTGCCGACGGCGCACGGCCGACGTTGAGATCGGCTAAGATCCGCTTCAGCGCCTCAGCGGCGACGCGGCAACCTTCGGGAGAGGGATGGAGCTCGTCGCCGGAGCTGTAACGTAGCCGCGGATTCAACGCGCCGGCCGACTCCGCGTGTTGCCGCTGGAAGAACTCCGAGAGCCGGACTGATGGGATGTCGTGCATCGCCGCAAGATGCTCGACCACGAGTTGCTCGCTGCCCGGGGGCATGAAGCAGACGTCTGCGATGCGGTCATCCAAAAACCGCGGCCAGATGGCGACCAGCGGCTGAAACCCGTGACGGTCGGCGAGCTCCCGGTATCGGCACAATCCCTCAGCAACATTGTTGTCTCCGATGGCGTCTTGGTTCCAGCGCACGGGGTCCGCCTCCGCTCCGAAGTGAAACAGGTTCAACCGGACGCTGGCCAGGCGAAAGAGGTGGGACCTCCGAAACAACGCCTTGACGACCGCGGGACGATCAATCGTCTCCCCAAGAGGAAACGCCTCGCGGTTGAAGTTGTCGAAATCGTTCTCCACGAACACCAGAACGACTACGTCCGGATCGAATCGCAGCCCCTTCACCTCCAGCAGTTCGACTTCGGCACGCGTGCAATACGCGCTGACGCCGAAGTTGAGGACCTCGGTTGATCCATCGGGGTATAGATCTTCGAGCTGGCGAGAAATGGTTTCGGATTCGCGTAGCCCATAGCCCTCGACGACCGAATCTCCGAGCAGCAGGACCCGCCTGACGCCATCAGGCTTCTGGGGCGTGCGCTCCCTGTCGCGCTGCCCGTGGGAGTTTGTCCGTTCGTAGGTCTGGATGAAGTCCGGATCGTCACTGCGGCAGTTTGCCTTCAGCTCAAAGCCCAGGATCGGATTCGTCGAGCGCTTGTAGATGCAGTCATAGGAACTGAGCTGAATTGGCTTCATGCCCGGCGCCCGACCGTGGACTCGAACGAAGGCTTCGGCCGCAAGCAGCGCGAGCAGGGTGGCGCAGACTGCCACGGCCGGTTTGGCCAGCCGTCGAAGAAACGCTCGCGACCGTTGTTCTGATGACATACTGCGGTGCTCCAGTTATCTGCGCCATCATGCCGTCGGTTTGGCTGACAGCAAGTCTGATGTCCACCGACAGGAGTGATTATATCACAAGGGATATAGCGATTCAATGTGTACTTGTGAAGCAAACATCGATTTAGTATCAGATCGCTGAATTTACAACGCATATGTCCCGAACAAATAGGCTGGTGTTCGTGGCTGTCAAACCGGCCACCTATGAAGAGCTCAAAGTGAAATATCCCTAAAAAGAATTATTTAAACGATAAATTAACCTACGACCTTGCTCTCAAAGTCTCTGGACAATACGGCATTCTTCTTCCTCTGCATCCCCGAGCGTCGCGTCCAATGGACGCCATCAGGGCTGGTCGCATAACCAATCCAACTGTGACCCCTGGCCTGGCCTGTGTACCACATGTGATAACCGTCTTGAAGTTTGATCACGGTGGGGCGATTGATATCACTTTCCCAATTCGTGTCGCTGTTGGGCCCCAACACGATCTGTGGCTCGCTCCAACTGATGCCGTCGCGGCTCTCGACCAGCGCGACGGATCGCTTCGGCCGCCAGGAGAACCACATGCGATAGGTATCGGCTTCCTTGAGCAGTGTCACGTCGAAGCATGTCCCGAGCTTGCCACCAAGAACGGGACCGCCTTCGTACTTGGTCCAGCCCGCTGAGGTTCCCTCCGCCGAAGTCGGCAGCGTGCCTGTAATGCGTTTGAGTGAATCCGTACGAGCGATCTCGGCGCCATTAGCGAACATGCGAAGCCCCTTACCCCGCCCATATTTCTGGACGATGGGACGACCAGAGAAGTGGTTCGAGGCAAAAGATTCTTCGGGCACTGCTGGTCACCCGACGGCACGAAGATGGCATTTGAGTCAGGCCCCTCTGACGGCATAAAGACACTCAGAATCATCTCCATTGATGACGGAACCACCAGAGACGTTTTTCGAGGTAACACCCCAAACGACTCGTTCTCCGTATTGAGTTGGTCCCCCGACGGAAGCAAGATTGCATGGGGATCCCACGGTGAGATCCGAATAGGGCGAGTATCGGACGGCAAGTACAACGCGTTCAGCACGGGCATGAGTCCAGGTAAGCCTCGCTGGTCTCCTGACGGGACAACGCTGCTATTCCACACATTGGCCAGAAGCTGTATGCCACCAATACCACCATAAGCTAAACCACGGGTTCGATCAGCTATATCGTAATGTATGTTGCTGGCGGAAAACATCGGCTTGTTCTGTTCTTTCCAGTTAATATCACGGAGCCGATATTGAATTCTTTGCTTGCGTCGCTTGAGTTTTTTTGTTATTTTCTTTTTCACTCGAAATGCCTCCTTGCATCTGAACATTGCTTTTAGGCTTATTTTACTAAAACCCTTTATAAGCAAAGATACAGGGCATTTCGAGTATTTTTATGAATCCAACCACAACAAAATTCAAAAAATCACGCTTGTATAAGGCCTAGAGATAAATTCCTTTATAGCAAGAATTTATCTCTTTTTTTATCCCCTCAATTTTACCCGTTATGAACCTGCGACCTTTGAACTGAATAGATTTTAAAGAGAGCAGATTTAAGTCAAACCTGTAGACCAGAATTCTCAAGACTATGTTGTAGGTTTTCTAATTCTTTCTTACGTGGTAAAAGTTCTTTTCGTACAGCCCTTTGATTCAACCAATAGATGCCGCAGTATAAAAGTATGGTGCCAATAATGCATGCTAAAATGAAAAATAGATATCCAAGAGAGGCCTTCATACCTTTGATCATTATTACCATTAACCCGCAAGAACTAAACCAAATCAATAAACCACCTCCAAGTGGCAATAGATACCACCATAAAATGTTCTTCAACAGCCAAATTTGATGGACAACCTGAGTGAGTGAACTTTCGATATATCCCATAAGCGTTCCGCCATGCTCAGGGCATTTTCTTTTTTGAACGATTCTATCAACTAAAATGAAACTTCCTACACCGGTACCTAGAACTGTCAATAGAAGTAAGGGCCACACGAAATTCTTCAGACCGAGTAACCAAAAAAATACACACCCGGCAAAAAGAAAAACAGATGCAACAAAACCAGCACCTATTTCTCTGACATCACGCCAAAAAATGGCAGATTCGAAGTTTCTTTTGTTTCTTTTAACTTCTCTCAGAAGCATGTCGGAATCAATCTTCAGTTTGAAATTGCTTTGGGATTGCCAGGTTTTTTGTAATTCATCAAAAGTCATCGATGAGCCCTTTCAATAATTGAGCTAATTTTTTCTTAGCTCGGTTTAGTCTGACACCAACATTACTTTTGGAAATACCGAGCACGTCAGCCATTTCATCGTAGTTTAGGCCATCCAAGAATAGCAGAACAATAGAACTATCAGACTTAGGTAGCTGTCTAATGGAGTTGTAGACTTGTTCCAGAACATCTTTATTCTTCGATAGCTCATTACAATTGTCCTTGGTATGCACAATTTCCTGGATGTCTAAAATCTCAGTTCGAAACCTCTTTCCTTTTCTGTTTTGTGTACGCTTCCAAGCCAACGCGGTATTCAAAGCAACCCTGTAAATCCATGTTGTTTCTTTAGCTTCACCTTTAAAGTTTGGTATTGAGGACCAGAGTTGAAGTAAAACCTCTTGAAAAAGGTCATCCTGGTCTTCAGGGGCGGCGGCATAAGTATTGACAACCCTAAATATCAGGTTCTTATACCTGCCAAACCACGCTTTAAATAGTTTTTCTTGCTTATCAGTCACTTCAAAAATGTCCGTTTTCTCTATAACAATAGTAACCGCATTAGAGGTTTTCTTACAAAAAATTTACAATTTTTTTCAAATCACATCCCCGTGTTAGCCTAAGTTAAAATTCAAAACCCTTTTATTTGGAGGAAAAAAGTATGATCTCACCACTTCATCAATCTACGCACAAAAAGAACATAAAGCTTTTGCCGCAGGTCTCGAATTCCGCCCCATTCAAAACGTGCCATTCGGGGGAAGATATATTGGTTCCGCGGAGACAGGTGAACATCCTGCTCCGAGCGCCTATTCGCTCCTCGAACATCAACCCAAAACCCCTTAATGAATGTCGGAGTTGTCGGTTTACAGAAGCCGCAAATTTCTGTAACTCTTTACAAATCTAAGACTTATCTATTGTCGGCCACGCAGACCCCGACACAAAGATCTGATTGGTCGTAGGTTCGAAACGCGCCCCCGCTATGAACCCACGACCCCAAAATCCAGACCCATTTTTCAGCTCAAAATCGCAGTTTCTTGAAGTCGTTTGTAATCCGTCTTAGGCGGACTATATATTATAGGGTATTGGAGCATTAAAAAAGCAGGCCGAGAAGTGGAGGAAAGAAAGAGTTTAATTCGGCCCGCTCACATTTTGTTCGGGGTTATTATATGGTCGGCAACAAGTGCCGGATGATTATGCGCAGCCCACGTGTTTTCTTGCCTGCACCCCCGTCCTTTCTTGCGAAAGCAAGAACGGGCTAACGACTATTTCGTCTCTTGAAAACCGCTTCGTTCTAACAGCATCCACGACAAATTTCAGAACTTCCCAACAAGGGTAATACTTCTTCTCAGAAAGAAACACTACTGCATGTTCAATTGCTTCGGGCGACGGATTACTGGCCAGCCGCTGAGCGAACGACGCCAGCGGCTAATTGATCTGGTGGGCAGACTTGGCCATCCGCTTCTGATCGTACCGGACTGCGTAGTCGGGCATGGTATGGAGTTCTTCGCCGGTATCGTGCGGCACAGGCTGGAAGGGATGACTCGGCAGCGTAAACCTCGTCCGCGATGTCCATGTTCCCCGTGTTCCAGAACTCCTCAGCACGGAGCACGCCCCCGACCAGGATCCGTTTGGCGACGAGTCACCTGCTTACGGGAGACCCGGGCACAGGAGATCTATGACCATGGTCAGCAACTTTTGCGCCGAGATTCCTATGCTTTTGAGACTCAGAATTCCTGAACCACTGCTGTCGCTTTTTGCCTGAAGGGCAATCCTCTAGTCTTGGCAGTCCTTGATATTGCATGTAATCATCATAATCAACACATCGTGCGTTTGTCAAGGGCGAATAGGACCACCGCAGGGCAAACATCTTAATTGGCTGTCGGGATCGGCATAGCCGACAGATCCAGACCCATTTTTTAGCTCAAAATCTCCAAGAGGGAGCAGCCGTTCTTTTTGTACTTTGCGATGACTTCGCCGCATACTCCGATCAATCCATCTGAGCGGTTCCAGGGCAAGAGCCCACCCACAGATACGGGCTTGGGATAATCTGCCGGGCTATTTTTGGGCCCTCCCAGGAAAGTTGGCATACGGCACACCAAGTCTATTTCGGCACTGATAAAGAAGCCGTTAAAAACGCCGATACGAGTTCACCTGAATATAAGGGCACTGGGAACCTTGGTTCCGAAAGCTATAACCCCGGACAACTTGAGTGGGATACTACTTATTACTGGCGTGTTGATGAGGTCAATGACACCAATCCCGTCAGCCCGTGGACCGGCGCCCTTTGGAGTTTTAAGACCGCCAACTTCCCCGTTATAGAAGATTTTGAGTACTACAATGACCTTGAGCCCGACAACCCAGAAAGCAACAACATTTTTTACACGTGGTTAGATGGATTCGAAGACCCGGCAAACGGTTCTCTCGTTGGTTATGTATTTCCTCCTTTTACAGTGATGATTGCAAGCACTTCAGAGCGAAGTTCCTGCCTGGTCTGAACCACCTGAATGAAGTACTGAACTGATAACGGAATTGCGGTCCTATGAATTGTCGAGTGACATCAAAGCGGGTATTTGACTCTCTGAAGCCGTGTACTTCCTCTTCGAGGCTTGGGTGCGGTGATGATGATAAAAGGGCCAGACTGCTCAGATGTCTCTTGAGGTTCTTCGGACACTGAGTATAACGGCATCGACTGTTTACCACCATGAACGATAGTTCGCTCGGTAGAGTTTCTTGGTTTTCTGGCCCAATTAGCCCATGAATATCGCAACGGACATTGTGTGGTTGTATTGGACAATGCCAGTTACCATACTGCCTGTATTGTCCAGAAATTCCTGGATGAGCTGTCGAGTAGTTTTCAAGTAATTTGGCTGCCACCATATTGTCCCGAGTTGAACGATATTGAACATATTTGGAAATATGTCAAAGGTGCAAGTCTGGCCAATTTTGATTTTGGTGATACCAGTTCTTTACGTCAAGCAATCGCCAAAGTCTTTGACGAACTTAATAGCAATCCACAGAGCGATTTAACGCTTCGCTTCCGTGATCCATTATCTAAAAATTTACTCAAGGTAGCTTAGCATCCGCAGAAATATCCCGCCCGGCATCACTGTCAGTAGCTTGATTTCTTTTGTCCGTTGATAAACCAGAAATAATCACGGGAACCTTACGTATACATACATCTTTGATCATAATTTGTAGGTTTAGCACCGTTGAATCACAGTCATGAATGCTTATTGTGTATTTTATTTTATCAGAATCAGGAGATGTCGTTACGGGCTGGACTGTGATACAATTATTTGAGGGTTGGATGTGGATAGGCAATTCCCTGACCTGAGGGGAAGTTAATTCAGAATTCACAGGTTGGTTTTTACTAACTGCTTCAAATTTGATATCACTCGGTTTTTCCTGTTTGATATCTTTTTCGAGCAAATTGCCTAAGAAGGTTATGTTAAGCTCTTTTGTATATGTTTTGCCGGGTCCTTTATTATTTATGAACAAAACAGGAGGACTTACATTTATTGTGGGTTTTGGTTCAACATATATTGGGACATACAATTTTTCAAATAAAGGTAGATTAGTTGTAATTACGAGCACTTCTTGGACGCGCTTAATAAATTTTCTATTCAGAGAAAATTCTAAATTCCACTGATTTATCGGCAGCGTCTGATGTTCTTGAGGTTTCGACATCTTCACATCCAACCACTCAGGTCCTTTTACAGATATTTCTATATTTTTATTTGCAGGTCCACGAATAGTTATATGATTCACTTTACCAACATCATTAAAGATATATTTCTCTGAAGGAATTACATTGATGCGCTCTTGAGGTGGAATACCCTTAATGTTCCCTTTGATAGTCAGTGTGAGGACTGGTTTCTTCTGCTCATCACCAACAAGAAGAACGATTTGCTTCTGTATCGTTTTTCCACTATAGCCCATTGAGTTAAACTCTATCGGCACCTTCACTTGTTCACCTGCCTTAAGCTCAAACTGCTTATTCAGACTGGTAATACAACCACAAGAAGCCATAACTCTGCTTACAGTGATACTTTTCTGTGTGACGTTCCTTACCGTAAACACATGAGATATCTTATCTCCTTCGTTGATTTCCCCGAAATCTTTGATTGGGGAATCACAACATAAGGAACCTGCAAGAAGTAATCTGGTAGACAAGGAACATAGTAAAAAAATCCAACCTAAATTGTTCTTTTTCAACATTATGCCAATTCCTTTATCCGAATAAAACTTGATGATCAATCTTGATTTTGTATAGCTTTAATTTGAGAGTCCTCGCTCCTTTTTCTTACTATAGATATTGCAATAGCTACAACAATACACAGCGAGATAACAAGAAGAACAGACATGATAATCCGTGAGCTGTTTAGCTGACCTACTATAGATTTTTCAAAAGGAGCCAGAGATACGAGCAGCATTCCTCTACTGTCATTGAACAAGCTTTCAAGAAATTCTTCAGAAGCAACGAATTTGCTCACCGGGAAATCAAAAAGCCATGTATCATCCTGAGTTTTTAGCAATGCCACAATATGGTCTTTGCCGCTTGTATATCTACATTGAAGTATCGCACTTGAACTGTTTCTAAGATACTTTTTCAGAAGTTTCAGGTTAGGATTGTTTACTGGCTTAACGTGTAGCCCATGTCGCCGAGCGTACAGCGCCAGTTGATAAAGATTAACCTGGCCGGCTTGGTTACATTGGATTTCAGAATATAGCTGTTCCAGAGGCAGATTAATACCAGAGAAGCGCAGGCACGAATATAGCGCGTTTATTCCACATTGGCTCTTTGGCAGATGTTCGTGGTCGGCAGCAGCTTTGGTAATCGGCAGGGAAATGTTAGTGATGATTAATAAGGCAAACAGGATTTTGTTCATGGCTGTGCCCCCCGATTTAAAATACTTTTTCTCACGAAAAATAGAATAACCAATATGGCACAAACAATCCCGGCTAAAATATAAATTGTGATATTATTGTTTGTGTTTTTAACGGCAAGCAGGGGTTGGGATTGTTTATTTTCGATCAGAGTAATTTGTTCTTTTTCAGCATCTGGAGCAGCAGTGTTCTTAGTCAGAGTTACAGCTTTCTTTTCGTTAGTTTTAATTGTTTGAGCGATGGCTGACTCATTTTCCAGCCAGTCATCGAATTGCTGCTCGGAAGGTTGAATAACGTACGTAACACCGGCAATCTTATCAAATACTTTCGTTCCAGGAGGGAATTCCATATCAAAATCTTCATCTGTGAGTCCTTGATTTAAGACGATTTTAGTGGCTCGATAGGTATTGGTCAGGTTGCTCTCAGCCGATTTTAGAGCACCTGCGCTCGGAAACCACAGCCCTTTTGAGACCTCCTCCAGCGAAATTACATCAACCATGGAAAAAGGCTCCGGGCCGGTTTCCCTATTTGCCATATAATCATATTTTATTGGTGTGAAGCCGTGGTCTATGGAAAAATAGACACGCATTTTGACCTGTTTAAGCATAGTAGCCGGGTTGTCCACAAGCAGGTCCGCATGAACCGCATTGAACCCATTAATCTTCTCGACGGCATCATTGAAGTGAACAAGTTCTTTTTTTCGCAAACGTTCTGAAAGTGGTATTTTGTCTCTGTTGACATAACTTAGACGTAATACGGAAAATGAAATTGGAGTTTGATTCGGCTTGGGCATCGAACTTTTACTCTTTGTAATAGTGCCGCGAGATAAAGTGCGTTGTTCACCTGCCAGCGACACTTCAGCTATCGTTACATACTTGGCAATTTTACCGTTGTACGATTGCATATTTGTGCCTTTGGTCAGCGTTTCATGCTCATCGAGAACAGCCAATTGCTCTGCTGATAAGGACCTTTCGCCAAATGGACGCTTAGTTGACCATTTATGCTTTACAGGTCCTTTATCTATACTATGCCCCGTTCCGGCTATGTCCTCAAGCGTAGGAGGGGGCTCAACGCCCCACTCATACTCAACCGATATATCCTGCATCGCTGATTCCATCGCTTCACAAATATCAGCAAGTTCATCAACTGTAATTGCCATTGCCAGTGGTGCTTGGTTAAGCAGAAGCACCGAGGCGATAGTGAAAAAATAAAATAATTTTCGGACAGGATTCATTTTAGAGCTCCATAAAAAAACCGCATCGTACGAAACAACTGCCTTTATCTCTTAACGCCGTGTACAAGTTTTAACACATAAAGAGTTTTGAGAAACTTAAGCGGCTCAGAAAAATAAGCCCTGTCAGCCAGTTGTGGCGATGGGCCTCGTTGTCTGAGAGTTATTTTTGGGAAATTTTGTTTCATAATATCGTCTACTTCACAGAAGATATTTACGATAAAATCATTAAGGTTCATTTTTTTGCCCTCCTTGGCTTAAGGAATTAAGTTTTTTAAATTCCATCGGCCAGAGGGCATTTTTTGTATCAACAATAAATTAGAAACCTGTACACGGCGTTATCTCTTAATATAATACTCTGTATCCAGTTTAAGGCAAAAGTTACCTTGGCAACAAGCCAATGGTCACATTTCTACTAAAATATTCATCCGATTACCAGCAAATTTGCATAACGCAGTTGGTGCCTGAATCTTTCGGATTCTCACAGCCACATCCATTTGTACCCCAAACACATTCGTATTCATATACGTCGCCACAAAGAGGATATCCACGCACCTGGCAACCCTCCTCCTGGGAGGTTTGTCCACAATATTCGTCGTCCACACTGCCATCACAGGAATACCCACAGTCACCTGCGCATTCAAGAGGTGCAGTTTGATGGCAAGAACCATTACCTTGACTGAAACCGCAAGAACCCATACTTTTGCATGGATAGTACGACCCACATTGGCTGCCCCACGCTTGTTCTAAGAAAGATTCATCGCACATTTCAGTGGCATACATCAGTGCTACGCCTGTTCCTAACATAAACGTGCTGATAACGAGTAAAGCTATCTTTTTCTTATACCTAATCATAATTTACTACCTTTCTTCTCTTATTCGTAACCCGGCTAAGCCTGATTACTGATTACAAAAACATATTTTTATTGCCGTTAATATCAATCACAGCAAAGCAAACTAATTTGATAAAAATAATTTATCTCTTTTTCACCAATCATCCAGCAATTCTATCATAATTCGCACCTCCTTTCAATGTAAAGCGAAATGACTTCTGTGTTATTCTAACTCTATATTAAATAATGAGTTACGCTCATTATTTACTTGCAATCTCCTCCGTTTTGGCTAATATGTAAGCAACGTATACAAAGGAACTTACAACCAAAACAAAGGAGGTTTTGGCATGCAACATTTTCAAACTTCTTTCTTCTACGACCTGCAGGAGCTAATTCGCAATGCACCACTCCTGCGAAAGTATTATTACATCTTCAAAGCTCTAAACCTTTCAGCAATGCCAGACAGAAACCACGGTCCCGGAAGAACAGGACATTCAAAGCACGCTATGCTGAGGGCTTTTATCATAAAGCACCTACAAGGAATAAAAACGATACCGGAATTAATTGAATATCTAAATTCAATGCCGCCGCTGCTGGAGATGTGTGGCTTTGAATTAGGTAATCTGCCGGACGAAACACAATTCTACCGATTCCAACAAAAGACTAAAAACTCAACGCTCAAAGACATACACAAGACAGCAAATGATTTACTCATCAAAGATGGTTTCACTTCGCTCGATGAATTCATACTCGACTCAAAGCCGGTAATGGCAGCTCAAGCTGTTGAAGCAGCGCAGGTGCCCGGACAATGTCAGGGCATGGCTTTTTCGTGTGGTACGCAATGCCTCGATCAGTATAGTAAGACGCTTAAAGCAACGACGACAGGCAGGGCGGAAGTTCCTGCACCGACAGGCCATGTGGTTTGAATCTCGGCTTGACGATCTGATTGACGCCCGGCAGGCTCAAGACATACTGCAAACGCTGCCGTCGCATTTGTGTGAGATTGTCCTGTTGCGAATCTGGGGCCAGATGTCCCTTAAGGAAATAGCGCAAGTGATGAACAAGTCTATCCCCTGGATTCATAATGAGTATAAGACGGCCCTGGAAATGATAAGAAAAAATCTGGAGCATTCATCATGTATAACGAAGAGAACCTGAACCCCGCCGAGCAAGAATTGGAATCTGCTCTTGGCCAATTGAAACCGATTGCGAATACACTGAAGCGTGATGTGTTGATGTTTAATGCCGGTCGTGCGACTGCCGGTAAGAAACGGCCCTGGCAAATGCTATCCGGTGTGTTGACTGTTGTATTACTTTGCTCGATGTTAATTCGTCCCGACTTGAATGGGGCTCGGAGTTTGTCGTCCGGTCCCGAGCAGGGTGAGTTCCAGATGATGCAGACTTCTTATCAACCTGTACAATCCGAGTCTCGTGGTTCATTGGCATATCCCATGCTGCGAGAGAATATCGTAAGGTATGGGCTGGACGCTTTGCGCTTCCAGCAAGGCATGAGACACAGTGAACCACTCAAGAATCGGAAACAATTACTGGAGAGTATGTTGTCGTCATAGTGATTGCTCAGCTCTGATGAGCTGTTATATGGACTTTGACCGGTCAGGTAAAACGTTAACCAGAAACCTTAAATTATGAGGGAGTGTTACAATGTATAAGAAATTCATTATATGGTACCTGATTGCTGCGTTAGGGGCCTTGCCTTTATGCCCAGCCGTCCGCGGTGCACATACAACGACTGACAAGAGTGTCGAAGTAAGAACGCTGTCACTGGTGCCTGCTGCAGAGCCGGTACCAGCGATGTCTTACAGGCTGTTACCTTGCTACCTTGAGCAGAAGACCGGCAACGCTGCATTGCTCTATTATTCGGCAGCGGCCCTATGCCCGGATGGAGATACCGAAGATATACATGAAAAAATCAGCGATTGGCGTGACTTGCCCGTCGATCAGTTGGAGCGCAAGGAAGTTGAAAAGGCTTTGTCGTCCTTTTCCAATTGCTTCCATCTCATCAAATTAGCTGCTCAGCGCACCTATTGCCAATGGGAGATGCCCCTGGAGGACGGCTTTGCCATGCAGTTGCCGCACCTGTCGACCTTTCGCAGTATGACCATGGCGATGCAATTGCAAATACGCCTCAAGATTGCGGACGGACAAACCGACCAAGCCCTGGAGATACTGCAACATGGCTTGTACATGGGCAGGGGTATTGCCCAGGGACCGACCATTATTCAGGATTTGGTTGGAATTGCCGTCACAGCCCGACTGCTTAAAGAGGTAGAAGGCCTGATGCAGATGCCGGGTTCTCCCAATCTGTACTGGGCCCTGACTGCTCTCCCGGATCCCATGATTGATATGCATTCATCACTTGAATATGAGCGGGAAATGCTGTTTGTGGAATTTCCGCAGTTGCGAAATTTGGAAAACGAGGTCCTGTCGCCAGCACAGGTTTCCGACTTTATGAACAAAATACTGACATTAGGTGGGGAAATGGGTGATATGCCATTTAAGAGGCTCTTGCCGGTCGGGTGGGTCATGATGCATTATTCCGATGCGAAAGAGTACCTGGCCCGTAAAGGATATTCTCAGGAGCGAATTGAGGCGCTGCCCGCCGGGCAGGCTGTTTTGATCTATCAGAAACAGGAATACCTGGAAATGCGGGATAGCTTGTTTAAGTGGTTTGAGCTTCCCTACAGCCAGGCGCAACCACATCTAAAAAAAGGCGAACAGCGACTTAATGATCATCTTAGCACTAAAGGGATCAAGGTAAACCTTTTCTGCACTTTGTTACCGGCTTTGGCCAGAATTGGTGTCCTGCAAGCGCGTCTTGACCGAAATATTGCCCTGTTGCGAACTGTAGAAGCGATACGTATGTTTGCCGCGGACCATTCCGGGCAACTGCCCGGCTCACTTACTGAAATCACTGCCGTACCGATACCTGCAGATCCAATGACAGGCAAGGATTTTATTTACCGTCGCATTGATGCGCGAAACGCTCGCTTGGAAGCACCGGTTGCACCTGAAGAAAGTAAACGGCGGCCAGTTTATGAACTGACTATCAAGCCATAGAACCTGTTATGAATATCCACTCTTATTGAGGAGCATAATTATGCAAACAAAAAGAAAAGTGAATTGGGTTTTTTTGTTGATGTTCTGTTGTTTTGTCGGTCTGAATACTTTAACTGCGGGTGCATCTACAGGGTTGGACCAGGTTTTAGGGCCATGCATTGACGACCAGGCATTTGCAGTTATCCGTCTGGATATTACAAAGCTGAATCTTGATGCCTTTGTTGGTCAGGCTCTTAGTGCTGTAAGCGAACATTCCGGGCCTGATACCGCCAAACATTTACAGGATAGTCTCAAGAACTTTCAGGACCTGGCCGGTGCGCAATTGAATGATTTACTGAAGGCCGGCGGCAGGGACGTTTTTGTGGTGTTCAGTATGTACGACTTTCCATATTTCTTTGTGGCGGTCCCGGTCCATTCGGCTAATGATCAGGCCAGGCTGCACCAGCAAATACAGAAAATTGCAAAAGATTTCAATGCCGGAGATATTGAGCTTCACGTGTCCGATGGGTTGATTCTGGTGGGACTGAAACGGATTATTGCACGGCTCAAAACGGTGTCTGGGGTCCGGTCCCAAGCTTTGGCAGCAGGCTTTCAGGCTTGCGCCAATACAACCGCTCAGGTTGTGTTGTTCCCCAGTTCCGATCAACGTCGTATTCTTGCGGAAATGTTACCACAGATTCCCTCTGAGTCCGGCAATATTAATTTAACGACACTTAGTAAGGATCTGCATTGGGCGGCTTTGGGATTAAATGGTCCGCCTTCGATTTCTTTGAATATGACGATTCAATCCCCAAATGCTGAGGGTGCGGACCGCGTGTTGACATTTATCGAAAAACTTTACGCCCTGGTAGGGCAAAACCCTGAGGTTCGGGAATTCATGCCGAAATTAGACCAGATACTTAAACTTCTGACGCCTCGCAGATATGGCAAACGCCTGCTTTTACAGGTTGATTCTACGGCTGCGGATACTATCATCAACAACTTCGTGGCTCCGTCCCTGCTGCAAGCCCATGCGATAGCTACCCGTATTGCCTGTGGAACAAATATGAGTGGCATCGGCAAGGCCCTCTTGATCTATGCTAATGATTATAATGACCAGCTCCCTCCGGACCTGGAAACGCTGATTAGTAAAGCAGAGATGCCTGCTAAGGGTCTGGTGTGTCCCGCCACAATGCTGAAAAACTCCTACATCTATAGAGGGGCGTCAATCACTACTTCAGACACTCCCTGGATGATTACGGTTTATGAGAAATCGAGCAATCATGGTGGTGGACGAAATGTGTTGTTCTTAGACAGCCACGTGGAATGGGTCCCGGAAGAACGTTTCCAGGAACTCATCAAGAGGGACAATGATTATCGCAGGGAAAAGGGATTTCCAGTACTGCCGGCCCAATAATACCGGCCCCAGTTCATGACATCTGCTCCGGAAGGTCGTATGTTCGAAACGCGCCCCCGCTATGAACCCACGACCCCAAAAACCAGACCCATTTTTCAGCTCAAAATCGCACTTTCTTGAGGTCGAAGCCCTCGTTGAAAACAAAAGGTGTTGCCATCCGCAGAGAAAGTCCCGTTGGCTTCCCATGGGCGTTGTCCGGTATTACAGATCAATCCCGGGGCAAAGACTTGAGGCAATACAGACCACAATATGAATTGTATGATTTGCGCTTGACAGAGGCAGATTTAGGCGTTTTCTGCTTATTCTCACCAGCAGCATATGCTTTGTTGACAACCGAAATTGCTATAATGCAAATAAAAAATATAAAATGCCGAGATTGCCCACCTAAAAGATTCAAGATCTGCATTCTTGCCTCTCCCTAAGCTTTAAGCCGATGAAATACCACCCATCCGATAACTCCAATGATTAACAAGACACTCAGAACCACTAGCACTGTGCCCAATAAACCAGATTCGGCCACTACTTCTTGCTGCGTCATTACAGTATCTACCTGCGTTTTCGGCTGTGTATCTATAGAGGTAGCCGGTTCGTTAGGAGTAGCCTCAGTTCTATTGGCAGTTGCCAGCTCGGCAGGAACCCTATCTTCTGCGACAAGCTCCTCGGCTATTCTATCGATCTGCTCAAGAGCCGCTTCGTCCACATCAGGCACGAGTTTTCCATCATGCCATCGGAATATTAACCAAAAATCCTTGTCTGTAATTACTGTACCATCCCTCATCTTTGGCACAAAAGAAGCGAGCTTTTCATGATCTGGATCAAAGGTAATATCAGTGACCTTTCCACGAATGGTGCCTTTGCTATATACGACACCGTCTCTCCGGCGCTCAAAGTACGCGTTATATGCCATGGGAACGTGAACCTCACCGATTTGCTGGAAACGCACATCACTAACAGTAAGGGATTTATCCTCATTTTCAGACAATACCCCAAAAGCGCCCTGTGTTCCCGGGCCGAATTTGATGACTGCCTGAGAGATACTATAGCCTCGATTGGGATTCATCCAAACAGTATACGAGAAGGTTGGGCTTTTTGCATCAATGACATAACAAGCCTCTGAGTCAATTATTTCCATTTCGTCCCGAACAGACAATGTCTCACATTGACGCAGCACAGTATCAATACGCTCAGCCTTGTGATAACGGATGCCAAAGAGGGGCGATCCTGGCCACTCACTCGCAAAGATAGCTCCAGGTTTGTCTTGTCTGCTTATCGAGGCTCTTGACACTTCACCATAATCATAGTATTTAATTCTTCGTTCATCATCCCATAATGTAAATTTGCGATAGTCGGTTTCATCCAAAGGCGATGTGGTGTCACTCACCTTATCATAATCATAATTTGTACAAGCAAAATACTTTTGTCCATCCAGCCGAACTTCAGACGGTGGTACACGGTCAATGACAACTTCATTACCTTCAACGAATTTCTCCTCACATTCAAACTTTGCAATGACAGATGAATTAAGTTTGTCCTGGTTCTGGGCATACTTGTCCAACAAATCAGCGGCGCTTGGTGTGTGAGCGTTAGAGGTACCCAACGACACTGTTGAGAAAATTCCAATCAGAATAGTCTTTATGATGTCCATGAAATATTAACTCCTCAGTAATGATCAGCGATTCGAGCATGAACGATGCTCGAATCGCTGACAAAATACCAACAAGCTTTAGAATGTCTGGCAGCTTTTTTGGTTTACGTTTTTTGGATCACAGTCCGTAGAACGACATCCTTTGAATAATGTGTATTCCTCGCACACCTTGTTATTATCACCCTCTTGAAAGTAGCAATAGTTATATTCGTCGTCGCATCCATCGCAGTCAGGATCATAATTTACACATTTGTCGTAGCAACCGCCGCCAGTTGCTTCAGACATTCCTTCAGCATCAACTCTTGTAGGGACTGCATTACACCATACTGTGACAAGCGCAATTACTACTCCGAGGACAAACGTAAGACGCGGATTTATTAAAATTTTCATATTAGCATCTCCTTTCACGTGCTATTATCCCATAAAAAGTCAAAAAAATCAACTACAAAACAACATACTTCCTTTAAAAACGACAAAAATATATGAGGGATAAGCTGCTGAACGGTCAGGCGCACGTCGCCTGTCTGCGACTTGGCTGTCCACCCGAATAACCTCGTCCACCTTGTCATTAAAGAACTTACGTAAACTTGCTTCGTGCGACTAATTGTATTATCTTGGCGGCATGAATAACATAAAGAACCTTCTGATAAACCTCTGCAATCTTCTTGTTTGTGCTTGCGAACTGTTCCGGTATGCCCTGATTTTCCTGTTGGCCCTCTTCTCTCCCAAGGCAGTGCTGGCTGCCAGGCTGCTGGCAGTGGAGAGCCAACTCGCCGTTTGTAAGCACCAAATCGGGCAGAAGAAGCGCCGGCGGCCAAGATTTACTGCAAGTTTTCGCCTCTTATGGGTCTTGCTCTCAAAATCTCTGGACAAGTGGGAAGATTTTGTCCACCTTATGCAGCCAGCCACAGTCAAGAAATGGCATAACACATCTTTCCGATACTTCTGGCGATGGAAGTCGCGTAGAAAAGGTGGTCGACCTCCGATTTCCAAGGAGATGCAGAACCTGATTTACAAGCTAAGTAAAGAGAATCCCTTATGGAGCGCTGAAAGGATTCATGATACGCTTCTGCTTCTCAACTACGACCCACCATGCAATGACACAATCGGCAAATACATGTACAAGCCGCGAAAACCTCGCGAAAGATCGACTACATGGCTGCCATTTTTGCGTAACCACCTGGATATGTCTTGGGCAATCGACTTCTTCACTGTTACGACCATCAACTTCGCCACGTATTATGTATTCCTTGTTTTTGATCATGGCCGACGCAAAGTCATACACTTTGCAGTAACAAGAAATCCATTTATGAATTGGGTTATCCAGCAGCTACGTGAGGCGATGCCATTTGGTCTACAGCCAAAATATCTCTTCCGTGACAATGACGGCATCTATGGCAACGGAGTACGAGCATTTCTGGAAAGCTGCGGCATAAAGGAAGTTCGTACAGCATACCGAAGTCCATGGCAAAATCCATTCGTGGAAAGGTATATTGGAACATTGCGGCGAGAGATGCTCGATCATGTAATAGTACTCAGTCAGAGACATCTGGAAAGGCTACTTCGGGAATTCATCGAAGATTACTATCACATAGCACGACCACACCAGGGCCTTAATGGTGACACGCCTGTTTCACAAACAAAACGACCACAGATTTTAGGCCCAAGCAAACTCATTTCTGTTCCTGTACTCGGAGGTTTGCATCACAGATATGTCCGCGTAGCTGCATAGACTACCGTAGAAGTGTCTACACTCGTCTGAATAATGCCTGCCGATTCCCCAGCCTGTTGTGCAGAAAGGCTCTTGCTAATCCATTTGGCGGGATTGGCATGGTTAGCAAATCAGAAAGTTCATTAGTCTTGGCTTCAACTTCTCATCAGGATAGGGTTTTTCGGAGGGACAACTCGCTGTAGCGCAAATCTTGATGCCCGATTGATATTTATAAGAAAGGGCACCACCTCCCAGTTATGGAATGAGCTGATAGAGCGTTATCATTATGCAACAGTTGTTTGTTCAGGTTTTGCAGCTTTGCCAGGAAGCTGGCCTGGTCAAGCTTGGACACATTGCTTTAGATGGTCTATCGGGAATGACCAAAAATCGAAAGGCAAGGCAAGCTTCATATTAAAGAGCTTGTGACCCCGGCATGGGTAAAAGCACATTTGGTCTCTTAATCTGCATTCTTCGATAGATCATCAGATTATTCTCTTTGACTCCGGGTACCCCATCGTGGCCATTCATTGTGTCCATTATGGCGTAAGTCACCAACTCTCCGCGGATACCTGTTGGGCATTTGTAGAGCTTCACAAAGATGTTGAAATGATCCAAATAATTCGGGTAGAATAATGTGTTGTAGCGTATAGGATTGCCGTTTATGAAGATATATGGGAAATCCCGGATAATATAGCGGTCAAACCTCAATTCAATTGAGGGGCTACAGTTCAATTTGAGATTCAATTGTTTTCTGCGAAAGGACATAAATAATGCGAAATTTCATAGTTGGAGTGAGAATACTGGCCTGTGCGGCGACATTTCTTGCAGTTTTTTCGGCAGGCTGTCGGGACAAGAGCCCTGAAGAATCCGGGCGTGTACTTCTTACTGTTCCGATTGGCGTCACACAGCTTGAGGGGCAGACCTCACAATCTCACGCAGAGCGTCTATTGCAGGAGTTGAACGACAATAACTCGTCGTATGTTTTTGTGGCCGCACATCGAGGAGGTTGGGAGCGGGACTGGGAGAATCGGGCTCCCGAGAACTCGTTGGTAAATATTGATAAAGCTGTCCGCATGAGCTTCGATGTATACGAAACGGACCTTATCCAGTCCAAAGACGGTCATTTCGTGATTTTTCACGACGGAACAATTGACCGTACGACGAACGGGACCGGACGCGTGATGGACCTGAGTCTTTCACAACTCAAGGAGCTTAATCTCAAGTACACAAACGGCAAAATTTCTGGTGAGTCTGTGCCAACGTTTGAAGAATTCCTCATACGAGGTAAAGGGAGGATATTATTCAAGATCGATTATAATGCCCCGTTGCAGTCCTTCCCAGATGCAGTTCGTCTGGTGAAGAAGCACGGAATGCTTGGCCACGTCTTCTTCCGGTTCTGGTGGTCAAATGAGATTGCAGAAGATCTTACTCGCTTCATCGAGTCCGGCATGCCATTTCATCCGAGTCTCATCATGTTCAGGACTCGAACGCCGGAAGAAGTCCGGGCGGCGGTCTCTCAGTTCAGTCCAAATATCATCGAGGTCTTCCTGTACACAGTAGATCAAGAGATCACTCCGAATGGTTTAGAAGCTCTCAGTATGGCTCGAGAAGCTGGTGTTCTCATCGAAACGCACTCATGGGGTGGGAAGAAGGAGTGGAGCGAACTAATTAAGGCTGGGGTTCGAATGTTGCATACGCAAGAGCCTGAGGCGATGACTGAGTTTTTAAAGAATTACGGTGTTCACTGGTGAGCGGACAGTCATTGCGATGTCTTGGGCAATGCTGGAACATTTTTCACCTGCGGTCACTGCGGACATCAATATCCCAAAACAAGGTGTATCCTTTCTTCTGTCTGCCACGTCTATAGTAGTAGAAAGGAGAAAAGTGAAATGACCACAACTCAAAATCGTACGCAAGTGAAGGACAAATTTGGAATGGCTACTCAACTTATGGCGAGCATTTGTCATAAGTGCAAGATATGCCCCTACGCGGATAGAAGACCCCATTCAGCTTTTGGCAGGATCATGCGCTGGCACCGCACGTGGTGTCCGGCTTGGGCAGCTCATACAAGAGTCTACGGGCGGAAACCTCTTTCCTGATATTCGGCAAGTTCCAGATAGTTGTTTGGCAACGTATTATTACGATTGACCATGACATAAGCAAATTCAGGATGTCTTTTATACTGCTTTCTCCCTTCATGATTTCACATAATGTCCTTATTAGGGATACGTTCTGCCCTTCTCATACCAAAAATAATGTTTTTTTCCTTGACGTGAAAGCCCCTACTTTGGTATAAATAAAACTAATGAGGCTTATACCTGTTCAGGCTCTGCCATGAGCTTTGTCGAAGTGTCGGATGGATAAGTATCCGCCGTGGCTCGCTTGGCGGAGCCAAGTCGCGACAGGTTCACTGATTCTGGTCTTGTAAGGTGCAGCATCTGTGTACTTTTTCGAGGAAGGAGGAATTATTATGTGAGGTACAGAGTTGTAATTGAGGCTTTGTGCTTCGCAGTGTAGATATTTTACATTTCAATTAACAACCTATTTTTATTTTTTGAAGGAGGATTATTATGTGTAGAAAATTGATGTATTTGGTTGTAGTAATGATATTGGGTTTAGCCCCAATGAATCTGGTCTATGGTTTTGATCCGGATCTTTTAGCTTGGTGGACGTGTGATGAAGGG
>Ga0307379_10002918_pt1 | contig 24958 bp, 26 predicted proteins | sample UN2MG_FD_202237 | JGI IMG/M metagenome (GOLD analysis project Ga0307379, IMG submission 202237) | Soil microbial communities from Risofladan, Vaasa, Finland - UN-2 | ecosystem: Environmental > Terrestrial > Soil > Coastal area > Acid sulfate soil | place: Finland: Risofladan, Vaasa | collected...
AACTCTCGACGCAGAAGAAAGAGACCACCTAGAAAAGGCTCAAGATTACCAAGACTACGGTTGGGGTATCATAAGAAATTCCAAATTTATGACCCGGCAAGCCAAGTGGAACAAGGCCCTAAGAGATTTGGGGTACGACGCCGTGTTCGACGACACCGGGGCGGTCCACTCATCCGAAGTCCAATTAATTGTCTTACACCCCAGGAAATTAAAAATTGTAGACATGGTTAGGAAATCGGGTTCGGGCTTCAAAGAGCTTACTGATACCACCAACCATTTAGTCGGGCTTCTTACCAAGTACGGGGAAATCACCGTTAAGGAACCGAAGAAAAGAAAAGGTAACTGGACCAGAGACCTTGTGCTATCTTCAGAAGTAACAGTAGAAAATGATGACAAGTACGCTACTTATAAGCTGACAGTCCAAATGGATAAAAAAGTGCCGATGGGCATTCAAGTCTCTTTAGCTTATTCCGAACCCCGCTTGGGTTACGGCTCCGGGGGTGACTACAGCTTTAATAAAAAAGAATACAACTTCGATCGATTGCTAACGGATGCAGACAAAATATTCAAAACCAAAGGATAATTTATGGGCCTCAAGGATGACATAAAAGAATTAGCAGATCAAAATCTGAATGAGGGTGAGCTTATCGAAGCGATCACTGCCCTCTTGGCCAAAAAGGCCATAGAACAATCCGAGATTATGTTCGAAGAATTCACCGCGACTTGGAAAGAGCTACAAGCAAAAGGCTCAACTTTCGAAGAATTTTCTTTGCAGCTAATCTCTCAATTAGCAGGGACTTTGGCTGTACGGACTGCACTGGATGATATGAGATGAAATATCTAGTGACCGGTGGTTGTGGGTTCATAGGTTCGCATCTAGTCCGTGAGCTTTTAGCTATGGGGGGTGAAGTCGTCAACGTAGACAAGTTGACCTATGCGGCTAATCCCAAGTTCTTAGAAGACGTTGCTGACGATCCTAACTATGACTTCCATAAGATCGACATAACCAACCGGTCCGGTACACTATTAGTGGTCCGAAAAACTAAACCTGATGTGGTGTTTCACTTAGCGGCGGAATCTCACGTAGACCGTTCGATCACTAATGCTGATAATTTCGTGAACACTAATGTAGTAGGAACTTATAATCTGTTAGAAGCGGTAAGGGAAGCGGGGAAAAATATCCGCTTTGTCCACGTTTCGACTGACGAAGTTTACGGGTCTATCCGAGAAGGGTCTTTTACCGAAGAGACTCAATACAACCCAAGGTCCCCTTATTCCGCCACCAAAGCCGCTTCCGACCACCTGGTGTCAGCTTGGGCGGCGACTTACGGGATCGAAACGATTATCACCCATTGTACCAATAACTACGGCCCCAACCAACAAACTGAGAAGCTTATCCCTACGGTAATCACCAAGATCTTAAAAGGGGAAAAGATTCCTGTGTACGGCACCGGAGATAATGTAAGAGATTGGATGTGGGTCGGGGACCACGTTAAGGGGTTGGTAGCCGCAGCCAACGGGGAACCGGGGCAAACTTATAACTTCGGGGACAACCGCCACGAAGTTTCTAACTTGAAACTGGTAAAACAATTAATTCACACGATGGGAGCTTCGGAAGATCTGATCGAATTTGTCGAAGACCGCCTAGGCCACGACTTTCGTTATTCCGTTGATTCTTCCTACGCCAAACGTAAATTAGGTTGGGCTCCTTTAAAAGATATAGAACAAGGTTTAAAGGAGACCATCGCATGGTACGTAGAAAAGGGATTATCCTAGCGGGCGGTACAGGCAGCAGACTTTACCCTTCTACAATCTCAGTATCTAAACAGTTATTACCGATATACGACAAGCCGATGATTTATTATCCGCTGACGACTTTGATCCAAGCCGGGATCAAAGATATCTTGATCATCACCAACCCTCATAACGTTTGGGCTTACAGGGAACTTTTCAAAGACGCTCACGAACTAGGGTTAGAAATTTCCGTTACTATGCAACCCGACGCCGGGGGCATCCCCCAAGCTTTCACGATCGGCGAAGACTTTGTAGGCGATAGCCCGGTTTGTTTGATACTCGGGGACAACTTCTACTATGGCCGATTTTTACCTGCACAAAAAGACATCAAGGACACCGTCGCCACCATTTTCGCTTACCGGGTGAAAGACCCTTCCGCCTACGGGGTGTTAAAGGTGGACGGCAATGAGGTGGTAGGGATTGTTGAGAAGCCTAAGGAATACATCTCCCCTTGGGCGGTCACGGGGCTGTACTTTTATCCGAACGATGTAATAGGGCTAGCGAAGACTTTGAAGCCTTCGGGGCGTGGGGAATTAGAAATTTCCGATATCAATCATATCTATTGCTACCACCGAGATATGAAGGTGATGTATCTACCCACAGGTGCGGTTTGGTTGGACGCAGGCACCCACGATGCCTTAGCTGATGCAACCTCTTTAGTCCGCACCGTCGAAGCTCGTACCGGGTTCAAAGTTGGCTGCTACGAAGAAGCTGCCTGGCGAGGGGGCTTTGCGGGTAAAGAAGGGATGTGGAAGGCTGCTAAACGAATCGGAGGGGCTTACGGAGCGTACTTAAACAATCTTGTTGAATAGCAATGATACCAGGGCATTACAGCAATCACTTTTGGATTTGGCCTATAGTGATTTTTCCCGCGTTACGCTTAACTTAAAGCTGAACGAAAGAGGTAGTGAAAAATGAATACAGTTTTAAAAGCTTTGGCGAAAGTCTTAAAGTTCCCGAAGCAACCCAAGATCCTGGAAAAAGAAGAAGACGAATACAAGTTCAAACTTGATGAGGAATTCTTATCCGGCACCGGGCCGTTGTCGGAAGAAGAAAAACTATTGGTACACGAAGAGATTGGCCGGTACGACGACATCTTAGATTTCCTAGAAAAAGCGCCGCAAAAGGACGAAGAGGCTATTATGGAAATTTGGGATGACTACGTGGATCGGATCGACGAAAGAATCGAACAAGCGCAAAAGAGGGCATAATATCTATGTGCATGATCTGCGTGGATTACCAAGCCAATAGGATGACCTTTTCTGAAATGGAAGCTGCTGTCAAGGAAGCCGTCGGTTCTAAAATGATGGACGAACCCCACGACAACGACGAAGTGGCGGGAAAATTAATAGCAGCAGAATTAGCTACTTAAAACAAAAACCTTTTGATTTGGCCTATAGTGTTTTTTCTGGCGAGCTAACTTCTACTATGTGATATGCGGGTTCGTTGTAATCCGATCCGCTTTCGTAGCGAAGAGGCCCTTTGTGAAGCTGGTGAGCGTGCCCGCAAAAGAAATATCTTACACCGAAATCTTCTTGCAACCATTCCCCTAAAGCTACCGAACCGGAAAGCAAATCAAACATGTGATCGTTCTCCTCGGTTTTGATCACCGGAAAGTGTGAAACATAACACAACACTTTTTGTTTGTCTGCTTCCGTTAGCAAATCAATATTCCGGTACAGCCCGTCTTGCGCTTTCTTTTGCAGCCACCGTTGGGTGTCGCCCTCCACCAAGAGCGGCAAAAACTTAAAATCGTTACTGACGGTAACTACGCCAGGGTTGTGGTACCACCCGGAGTGCCCGAAAAGCACGCAACCACCAAGGCGAAAAGGACCGTCTTCGTCTAAAAAGTGAACGTTATTATCTTTGAAGGTCTTACATATCTCAGCGTAATTCTGATCGTAATCGTCACGTTTGGGATTCCTAAAGGCTCGGGTACCATACTTGTCGGTGTGCTGCTTGGTGCTTCTGGTACGGCACCAATAGTCGTGATTGCCTATAACCGTTACGAAAGGCTTGTCGGGGTTGTGTTTACGCAAGATCTGTACCGTAGACCGCAAAAGCTTGTAGCCAAGGCTGCCCCCGGCGTAGTCCCCGTTGTGTAATAGGATGTCAAAATCTTCTTGGCTGATATCGCGGCTAAGGTTTTCGATATGTTTTCGTTTGGTGATGCCTTCGTGGGTGTCACTAGTTTGCAAAACTTTTATCATTTACCTTTGATTCCCATAATCTTTTTCAACGACATTCTTAGGTCGTTATAGATGTTTTGGGTCTCGGGTTGTATCGAATTCGTCATCCGGGCGAAGAGATCTTCTAGTGTAGGTTTTTCGTTGGGTAACAAGATCAACAATTCCCTTTTAGTCTTGTCCATTTCCAAAGCCATTGCTCTTACAATTTCTAAGAACATCCCACGTATGTGATTTTCCACCCCGCTCAAGATTTCTACGGGATCTTTCATCTTTTCTAGCTGGGCTAAGGCGGCTCGGTGGGCGTTGGTTAAGGCTGATAGCTGATAGGAGTTATCCAAGATAGGGTTGCCTTGCCAGATCGCGGTGGCCACCCCGACACATTCCGATAAGGAATTGACTTGTAACTCCAACATTTCCCTATGTGTCTTACATTCAGATAGTTTGCGGAGAACTTCGACTTGTATCTCTTTGATTTCGGTAGAGCTTACTTTCTTAAGACCTCTTTGAACATTCTTAGACGCGGTTGGCATAGGGAATTCGGTGTCACCCAAAGAGCTTAGGTTGATTTCGTCTTTTCGTTTGGTCATAATCGAAACACCTTACTTTTAAAACAGGAGTGTTCAATGGGATGTTGTAGTGGTCGCAACGGCGGTTTCCCCAGTCTAACCAAACAAATTAAAAATCTCACTGTCGATATAGCTAATGTAGTAGCTTACGCTAAATTAACCGGTGAAGTCAAAGCGGATAAAGATTTAGTCGAGAAACGAGTCTACTTATGCAAGGCTTGCCCACGTCTTAAAAATGGCAGATGTACTGCTTGTGGGTGCTTCATAGCTCTAAAAGCTGGCCTACAAGCTTCGTCGTGCCCATTAAAAAAATGGTAATTGCGATGGTATGGATTCTTGTAAGCATCAACCTTATAATGCTTATTGCTTTTTTTGTAATGCTGATCGGCCTTGTGACCCGTACCAGATCAAGTGATGATACTTCGATTATTTTAAAGAAGATCGAAGATCGGTGGATCATACCGATCTTAAAAAATCATGATAAGACTATTAAAGGCTATAATCGCGTCTTCGCCTTATACAACCGGAAAATTGAAAGATTGGAAAATATGTTCATCGAATTAGGCCACGGTGACCTTTTGGAAGAATTGTGTAGGAGAGATCTTCTTACGGATGAAAATTCTAAAAAAGCGCCGCCTAAGCCAGGATGTAAATTGACTTTAGTCAAAACCAAAGAATAAAACATCATTACCTTCCCCTTAGGGAGGTGCGTTTTGAAAGAATTTAACCCATCAGATATATTTGATCAGCTTCGGGAATCTGGACTTGACCCGTCAATCTTTAACACGATTGACGAAACCCAATTTCCTAAAGCTCCTAACTTTTTGGAATGGGCCGTTGGGCCTCAATACCTGAATACCTTAATCCTACCCAAACAGGTAGAGATCGGGACCAAACTCTTTTGTGAGTATTGCCCCGATTGTTCTAACCCTGGTTACATCGACCAACTCTTCGACCAAACCATCGGTAACATCAAAAACAATGTGGTGTTTTTAGAACACGGAGTTTGCCCTAAATGCAAAACCACGCGGTGGGAATTCACCGAAGCCGGTAAAATGATTTTCCGTAATGAGCTTGTTGGAGCCTGCGGACAAAGGTGCCAAGATGGCCGCGCACTGGTGTTCACTGATCGCGGTATTATAAAACTAAGTGAAGTCGTGGAGGGGGACCTGCTTTCGCATGGTCGTGTCTCCAAGGTCTTCGACTCGGGCGTGTTGCCAGAATTACGTATAAGAACAAAATACAACTATACTCTTTCCGGTGCCAGAGACTCACACATTATCGCCTACCTAACCAAAGACTCTGAAATAGCTTTCAAACACATGAAGGAATTCCAGGTAAGGGATATTGCGATACTCTACAGCCCTCCTCATTGGCCGAGGCCTTTGCCGGACACTCCTAATACAATCGTGAGTAACGCGGTTGCGGGGATTCAAGATGGTACATTAAATACTTTACCGCCGGAATTGATGGCCGGTGGGTATGATAACTGGGGGTGGTTGATATCAGAACTATTCGAGGCTGAAGATTCATTTAGATTCGAAAATAAGGTTATAACCAAACAGATCCGGGTAATCATGATGAACTTGGGTATCATCTCCGATTGTCAGATCGACGATGGCAAGTACGTTGTAACAATCCAGGAATATGAACCGCCTAAAGGATATGCTTGCGATCAACTTATTGAAGATGGTTACTACCCTGTCGAAGTTTTAGAAATCGAAGAAGGCGAATCTATCCCTATGGTGGATGTTCAAATCCCAGGTAGCAACGCCTACACAGCGGATTGCGGATTTGTCCATAACTCTGGAAAAAGTAAACTAGTAGCTATGTTAGCGACTTACATCAATCACCGTTTCCTCAAGATTCCTAATCCGCTAAGGACTTTCAACCAAAGTTCAGGTGATATGTTTCTAGGGACATTTTCCGGTTTGACTTTGGATCAGTGTAATAGAAACTTGTGGTCCCCGTTCCGGTCCTTTATGGACGCTTCGCCTTGGTTCCAAAACTACCATAGGTACTTAAGGGACCAAGAAAAGAAATTGGGGGTAGAGCTTTTCCACGAGCTTCAAAACTCGCTTACTTACATCCACAAAAACATGCACTGGTATTCAACGGGTTCCGAAGCTCGTAAGATGCGAGGTGACACTAGGATCTTCGCTGCGATAGACGAGCTTGGGTGGATGATTTCGGACGAAGCCAAGGCTGATTTGCTATTGATGAATGCTGATGCTGTTTACACTTCTTTGGTCAACTCCCTTACTACCATGCGAACTAAGTACCGGCAAGTAAACGGGCCTGACAATTATGACTTACCCCCAATACTTATGGCTAATGTGTCTTCCCCGTCGTCCGCTAAAGATAAGATTATGCGGTTGGTGAAAGACGCTAAGAAGAACACTCGTATCCTAGCTTTCAATGTCCCGACTTGGGAAATGAACCCGGATTTCACTTACACCTCTTTGCGAGAAGAATTTTCCCACTACGATGAACTTACGTTCAACAGGGACTTCGGGGCCGAACCCCCTTTGGCGGCTAACCCGTTCCTTTCCGAATCTCGGTTGGTGGACAAAATAGCTGTCACTGAAGGCTTTAGTGGGTTTCGGGTCACCACAATCGTCGAAAAGGATAACTTCGGGGATAATTACAAAACAGCCCGTATGACTATTTTGAAACCGGACAAAATCATCCCTAGGTTGGTGACTTTCGATTTAGGTTATCGGAAGAATTCCTTGGCTGCTTGTGTGTTTTCCTTAAGCCCGGAATCCAAACCTCGGTTGGACTTTGCGATAGCGATCACCCCCGACCCTAACTTGAAAATTCGAGCTAATGTAGTAGATGTTTTCGAAAAGTTCACGGTGCCCTTAGTCGAAAACTACCGGATCAAACACGCCTTTTTCGATCGGTGGCAAAGCTTAGACCAAATTGAGCGCCTTAAGATGATGGAAGTAGACGCTCGCATGTATTCATTGATCTACAAAGATATGGAAAGTGTAAGAGGCTCTATTATTGCCCAAAGTGTCGAGATCCCTAAGCTAGATAAACCTATGGCAGACTACGTCAGGGAGTACGTAGAAGACAGCTTGTCTACCGATAACGCTTCTGCTGTTTTAGGGATGCAGCTTTTGACTGTAAGAGACATGGGCCACAAAATGACCAAGCCCCTTCTAGGGGACGACGACATCTTCCGGGCTTTTTGTTTGGGTGTGGTCAAGCTTTCAGATCCGATGATCAAAAAAGATTACATGGACGTGGTTCAAATAGACACAGGGCACCGGGTGTCCTGTTTGGGAACGCTAAGGTTTCGTAGCGATGAAAGTAGCATGGGAGGTGGTATGGGTTCTATGGAAGGTTCCGACGGTCGAATATTGGGTACTGTTCGAACGAGGAAAACTTAGGCTAAAGGCCAGACCTTCTTAAAAATTCGAATATGTGGACTAATAATAATAAAGCGTCGGCTAGGATTTTCAGGATAGGCAGCATAAGCAATCCCTCTTGAAATGGTTTCCTGTTTAAATTAACCATTTCGGGAAAAAGCTACGTGCTTCTTCTACAGCCTTAAATTTCTAAGAGAACACAAAGCGACTCAAGGGGAATTTAATGACTTACGCTAAGAAGGTGGCTGAAATTGATTTTTTGTATGACCTAGGTCTACGACTACCGGAATACAAAAGGATCACCGCTACACTCAACAAAAGAAGACCTAAATACGGTACCGACAAAGAATGGGTTGCTGCTTTAGGTTCCATGGTCGATAATATCCGACACAACCCTTTACAAGACGACATCAAAAAGGAAGCTTTGGCTGTGTCCCAACTTTGTCCGGTGTGCAAACAACCATCCGAACCTATTACATTGATGCGTAACCGCAAAGCTTACTATTGCAAATCACACAGGGCAGTCACCCCAGCGGTGATCGACGAAGAACTTCTTAGATAAAAGGTGGTTTCATGCCCTTGTTCAAATTCAATTCACATCCCGCTCCGGGCTACCACGCAGACGGCTCCTTGGTTACAACTAAACAATCGTCAGTCGGTTCCGTAGCTACTACAAAAAAGAAAATCATTTCTAATCTAAATTTTGGAAGTGGGGGCTACGGAGGCGGCGGCGGCGGCGGCGGGGCCGGTGGTGGAGCCGGTGGTTTCGGTGGCAACGGCGGCGGCACTGGTACTGGTGGCGGTAGTCCTTTCGGCGGGGCACCAGGGGGTTCCGGGGCTACGGTAGATCATTTTAACCCGGTCCACGACAGGCTCGACGAAGGTAGCGTCGTAGAAGATTGGATTCCCCGCGATGCTTCGGGCTTGGATGAAATGTTTCGGCTTATGTATCACCGAGATCATATAGCCGGTACGGTCGTAGATATTTTATCAGATTTAATTTGGTCCGATTTTGAATTGGTCGGGATACAAGATCCGGTCATTCGTAATCTGTATGCGGATTCTTTGGCGGCGATCGATCCGGTGACAACGTTCCCGGATCTCACCAGGGAATTTTTGGTACTAGGGCGAACCGCCTCTTCTATGATTTTTGATAAAAGTCGTGGGATTTTTAAAGATCTAATTTGCCACGACCCCTCTTTTCTTCGTTTGACGCCGGTGCCTATCCAAGGGTTCGATCCTAAGATAGATTTGATTCCTTCACCGGCTATGCGGGCTTTCGTGGAATCAGAAGATCCCCGAGACATAGACGCTAGGAAAGTGTTACCAGCAGCTTATATCGAAGCTGTTAAATTGGCTTCCGGTAGCGGTGGTTTGTCTTCCGGGATGTCTTCCCGACAAAGCCATTTTGGTGGTCACGGCGGCAGCGATTCGATAGGTGGGATACCCTTAGACCCTATCAACACTATGTTCCTACCAAGAAAAAGATTTAATAACGACTATGTGGGTACTTCGCTTTACACCCGCCTTATAACTTTTTGGGCTTTAGAAAAAGCTTTGATAAACGCTACCGTGACTTCAGCCCGTCGTCGTTCCCGAAGTGTCTTACACATCACAGCAGGTATAGACAATATTTGGGAACCGACTGGGGAAGAGATGGACAACCTATCTGGGATGTTTATCCAAGCTGATAACGATCCGGTGGGTGCCGTAGTTTGTACCCGAACTGGCGTGGATACCAACGAGATCAGATCAGGCCAAGATTTCTACAAGTGGTCCGATGAGTGGGAACTTTTGAACGAAGGAAAGATGCGAGCACTCGGAGCTAACGATGCGCTTCTTTGTCTTACAGGTGATACCTTGGTCCCCACAAAAGAGCTAGGAATCATACGGATGGATACCTTCGGAGAAAGGATGCTTTCAGAAAGCAACCTAACTACCGTGGGTAAAGAAGGTATCGATACCACGAAAAAATGGCTACACAGTGGTCGCGGCCAAGCTCTCGAACTAAAGACTTATAATGGCAACACTGTAAGGTGTACCCCTGATCATCAGATCTTAGTATTGGTCAACCATGACTTGGTGTGGAAAAAAGCCAAAGACCTTAGTGTCGATGACTATCTGTGCATTTCTAAAGAGAAGTGTACTAGACAAAGTGAGCTGAAATTAAATATAGCCCACGAAAGCGTTAAGCCCGAAACTATGACCCCTGATTTGGCTTACCTTGTCGGGGCTATGGTGGTCGGTGATAGCGTTGACAGTCTTGGTGTGTGGTTATCTAATTCCGACATAGGGGTCATAGATAAGGTCAAAGAAACTTTACATAAATGTTTTGGCCGGGACATTAGGTTGGTTTGTTGGGATACGGCATTTGAGTACCTAGCACAATTAGGTGTCGCTAAAGATTGTGTTCCTTGGAGCATCCTACAAGCTGATGAGATCAGTCAAATAGCTTACCTGGCTGGGTGTGTTGACATGAGCGGCGCTGTAAAAAACGGCGAAGAGCTGGTGATTAACTCCGATTCGAAAGATCTATTAACCCAAACCCAAATTTTACTCAATTCCCATGGGGTAGCTAGCGCCCAACATGATCAGTGTATTAGTGTTACGGGTCACGATTCCTATGACTTGTGCAGAAAGTTAGCGGAATTTTCACATACAGAAAAATTTAACAACTTAGTCAAACCGGCTGGTGATGTCGTTACGGAAAGATTTAAGTACACCCAGCTAGCAAGCATCACTGCTCTTGAAGGCGAATTCGATGTTTACGATATCCAAATGGAAAATGACCCGTCTTTCGTAGCCAACGGAATAATCGTACACAATTCGGGAGATGCGACGTATTCCAACCAAGAAAGTGCTCGCATGTTTTTCATGGAACGTGCGATGCACCTTAGGGACAACATCACCCAAAGACTCTTTTACAGAAGACTGTTCCCCTTGTTAGCTCGTATCCACGGTTTCCAAAAGCGCACCACCGCCCAAATGGATCATAAGATCAGAATCATAAATCGAGATCCGTACAAGCCCGTGGCTAACGGACCTATGACCCAACGGCAAGCTTTAGACATCCCAGCTTCCGAATTGATCATGCCTAAGATCGTTTGGAAGAAAGAATTAGTCAGCGATATCGATGAAGCTAAAATGGATATTTTCGAAAGACTAGAAGAAAAAGGGGTTCCGGTCCACCTACGGGATTGGGCGTCCGCCGGTAACGTTAATCTTGATACTCAAATGTCTGGGTTGAGCACCGACTCTGATCTACGTAAACAAGTCAATACGTGGAAACAACAATCCGGGATGACCGAAGGGGACACCGAAGAAGAGTCCGCACGATTGGAATTCGTCCAAAATCTACGAGGGTTGTCTCACAGCAAGATAACGTCGGCTCTAGGGTCCAAAGCCCAGGAGCTTGGCCCTTTGACCTCCTATATTTTTTGGGGCTCTGAGTGCGCGTTAGGGCCTTTGAAAGCGGAAGAATTAGCTGGCTTCTTAAAAGATATCAACCCAGCCAATAATTCTTACAAAATTCTAGCTGACAGCCATACCCTAACGCACAAGCTACACGAATACTTTCAATACCCGGTCAAAGCTGAGATAGCCCACTACTTGATGTTCCGTACCAAGCTTACCGGGTTCCGCCCCAGATTGTCCGGGGATGCCATCGCGGTGTTGTCCACAGAAATTAAGAATGTCTTAGACCAATATGCTTCCCACGGCAACGTCTACCAATTAGGCAAAGTAGCCGAAAAAGAGCTTAGGACAATCGCTTCGATGCACGCCCCACACAAAGAAAGGGAAACCGCTAAGCGAGTCAAAAATGAACCACCTAAAAAGGAAGAAGGGGCTGCCAAAAGTATCTCAGACAAGATGAAGCAACACAGCCCAGGGACCGATCCCAATCTGTTTGGCGGGAAGTGAACGGTCACCTTTAAAATATGAGCATAACCTTTTAACAAGGATGCCCATATGACCGACAAGGCCCTGCTGGCTTCTAGGTTGACCGTTCCAACTCATTTGGTACCACTAGAGAGTTTGGAACGGTTTACCGCTACGATCAAAGACTTCGAAGGCCAAGATGTCAATTTCCAATTCTACGAACACGATTTCGAAAAAGGGGTCACCCACTTCGCCCGAGGTGATTTTGATCTGATCCTAGAATACTTCGGCGAAATCCCGATAGAAGACCGCCGTGCTGCCCCTCCGATGACCCACAAGATCGAATTCATCGGCAGTTTATACCCCAACCAACAAGCGGTAGCCGACCAAATCCTTACAGGAGACGGCTTTGGTACAATAGCAGCCCCGCCAAGATTCGGAAAAACGGTTGTCATGTGTTACATCGCTTGTAAGTTAGGCCTCAAGACTATTTTCCTTTCGCACCAAATCGATTTAGCCAAACAAGCCCTGCAAACATTTCACAGCTTCACTAATGTTTTGGATCTGGAACACGAAAAAGGAAAGCCCCTCATAGGATTGGTTAATAAGTGGTCGGACATCGACAAGTACGATGTTTGTTTTATGCCGTACCAAAAATTAGTTACCGGCAAAAACGCTAAGGAAGCTTTAGAAAAGTATCAAGACGCTTTTGGGGTAGTGTTTGTGGACGAGGTACACCGAGCTTCCGCCACGAAGTATTCGGGGGTGGTGTCCCATTTCAATTCCAAATACCGCCACGGGGTGTCCGCCACGATCGAGATCAAGTCCCAACGCCACGTTATCAACAACTTTGTCTTAGGGCCTATCGTAGCGGAAGGCACCGCAGACCAAGTTCCGTGCCAAGTCAAAATAGTCGAAACCAAAGTCAAGATCCCTATGCAAGCTAGAGACCGAACCTTTTTCGGGCAAATGCTCACCTTTTTGGCGGGGCACAAACAACGGAATGATTTTTTGGTGGCCTACTTAGCTTCTTACGCCGAAGCGGGGCACTATTGCATAGCAGTAGCCGACCGTGTCAACATGATCAATTACATCGTCGAGCATCTTAAGAAAAGAGGCATCGCCGCCCAGTCCTTTCATTCAAAATCGGTGTCGAAAAAATCCGAAAGGGAAATGATATTGAAGCGAGCCCGTACCGGGGATATCACCGTATTGGTTGCTATGCGGTCTATGGTACTTGGCTTAGACATACCAAGGCTTACAGTCTTTATGAATCTTATGCCTACCGCGAACCCGCCAAATTATTATCAAGAATTCTCCCGTGTTCGCACCCCGTTCCCCGGTAAGGACATAGCATACGTAGTAGACTTTTTAGATGATCATCCCGTAGCGTATTCTTGTATGACTACTCGTGAAAAGCTTTACCACGAAAAAAGGTTGGAAGTTCTTTAGAGCTTATCTTGATAGTAAGAAACTGTTTATTTATTACAATCGAGGTAATGAATGCAACCTGATGATTCATGGGCTGAATGGATGAGGCATGTATTATCGGAGCTACAACGCCTGAATACCAATTTAACATCTTTGGACGATAAATTATCTGCTATCAAAGATGATCACATTACCCCGTTAAAAGTAGAGATAGCTATGCTCCAAGTCAAGTCCGGGATGTGGGGTATGATAGGCGGGGCGATCCCGGTGATCTTGATGGTGCTAATAGAAGTCTTGAAAAAGTAGATCTAATCTGTGGTGCGGTCTTAATTTGAAAAGTATCGAGATTTCTATACGAGGTACCTAACTATGGATAAAGCTACGATTTTCGCTTTTCCGCACCTTTGCAAATATCTTAAAGTCACCGCCAACAATCTCTTAACGTCGTTGGAACACACCCACGATGTCGAGCTTCTTTCTAAAATCCAATATCTTACACAAGAGCTATCGTTGGAATGGGCTAACGGTTGGCCTCGGTACGATGAAAAAGGCACCGCGCCTTGTGGGTGCCCGCACACCCAAGCCAAACAAGAGCTTCTAGCTTTGCTATTAAATGAATACAACGTCCGCATGTACAAACCAGAAGACACCCGCAGGATGCACCTTACCGAACGGAGTTTGTAGTGATCAGCAAATCAGTACTGAAAAAAGAGCTTAAAGCTCTAGGGATTAAGACCTACCGCCACAAAACCACCGGAGCGGTGTTTGTGCGTAAGGGTGACGTTAAAAAGATCTTAGCTGCTAATGAAAAGTTCAAAGTAGTTGAGATATCCACGGCGAAAGGCGACGGAGAAGTACTTATCCTTGATAGCGGTAGTGACCAAATCGAGGTTAGAAACTTTGAAACCACCCCCTTATTCAGCGAGGGTGATTCCATTTCCGGCGACATTGAGTTTGATGAAGACGGCTTAGGTACGATTGAAAATATAGTAGTCCACTAAGCAATAATTAAATCTTCGAGGATTCGCAATGAAACGAAGTGACCTTAAAAAAGAGATCCGTTCCTTGGGGATAAAGATCTATAAGAACACTAAGACCCAAGCCAGCTTTGTGCGTAAGGGTGATGTTAAAAAGATCTTAGCTGACAAGGACTTTGAAGCCTTCAAAACAGAAGTTGAAAAAGATTTCGAGCCTGGCGTTTGGGATATGTCCGAAGACGAATACGAAGAAGAGCTTAGAAGTTCCTTTGACACGGGAGACACCGTAAAGAATACCATCGATCTTCTGAAAGAATTGCAAGAAGAAAGTGAACTCCCCCGCCGACGCTTGACGGCAGGAGCCAAGCTCAAGCAAACATCCGCAACATAGGTCCGTTATCGAATAGGTTGTCTTTATCCCATCGAACGGTGGTGGGATAATTTGCGTAGTCGCCTTGTCGGTCTTTAGCTTTGATAAACTTTTGAGCTAAGCGCAACCGGCCTTTAGCGGATTTAACTTTACGTCCTTGAGCTTCCACCCAGTCATGAAAGCTATGATCCAATTCAGGATCTTCCAATACCAATTTAACATAGTCAAGGTCTCTAGGGTCGCCCAGCTTAGCTTTGAAGCTTTCCGCCCACAGAAGTTCATTCCATTGATCTTCGGTCTCACTATAATTGATGCCGTAATTGATATCCAAGCGATTGATCCCTATGTCTTCGCCTTCGTCGATATCCGTAGTTTGGCTGTAGTAGTCACTTTCGGTATTTTGGATGCTAGCTAAGATTTCTTTCACCTTCGCTTCTTCGGCGAAGGATATCTCTTCGGTTCTTTTAGCTTTGTTCAAAGACTTCTTAGCCGCTTTAAGCTTTTTATATAGCTCATCGTTGGTGGAAACGGCCCTCCGACGGCTTATCGAAGTGTGGTGTTCTATGATGTTATTAATTTTGTTGGCTAAGGCCCCGTCCACATACTTTTCTAATCTTAATTGTAAAGGTTCTTGGCTGTGTTTGGGGGAGCGCTTCACCCTTTGGTACGTGTTGATAATTCGAAAGACCTCACAAGCTAGGTCTTGGGAGAAGTCTTCTAAATCAATACTAGGGTCATAGTCACTGATGAACTTGAGCTTGTAGATCTTTTTGCGAACCCACTGTAAGACATTTTTGTCCTTGGTCCACTGATCCACATCGAAGTCTTCGACGTTAGATTCTTCGTTAAGCCCTATATTTTTCAATATCGTACAATCTTCTGAGTTCAAAAAGCTAAGGCAATATTTTACATCATCTTTAATTTCGTCATCTACTACGTGCCCTTTCAAAAAACCTACTACACCCTTCCACAATTTTAGTTGGATATAGGAAGACACGTCGAGGTATTGTATTTTGAAGTGCATGACTTCAGGGACTTTGTCTAAAGCGAAAGCTTTTTTCCGCAATATTGTAGCTCTTTGGGTGCCGTTGACATGCAAAGTGTAACGTACCAAAGCCTTTAAGAGATCTTGACGTTCGTTAGTAGTGATGTTTAGGGATTCAACAAAGGAAAGAATTCTCGTAGCGAATTGCATGGCGATACCTTTAAATGTAGATTACCCGGAAAAAGTAGCGGGTATAAATGTGTAACAGCTTTTTATGGCTTTTTTAAATTTTGTGGCTCAGTGAAAAGAGCTTCGCACTTGTTAGCATAATCCGTCAACCACCCTTTAAGAAAAAAACGGCAGCGGATATGTAGTAGATTAAAAATAATCTTGGGACGGACTTAATTTTAAATCAAAGAACTAGAAGAAATTGAAGCTAATGGAAGGCTGTCACGATGAATAAAAATGAATACATCAAATCTTTGACACGTATGGGCGTACCGATATTCCCCGGTGGCAAGGTTTCTAAAAAAGATATCTTACAACTTCCTTTTCAATCTTCAGATTTGAAAGTGGTTAATGTCAAAGAATTAGGGATCGACAAGAACCCTGACGGTTTTGTTTCGAAGCTTCACCTGGTTATCGAAGGAGGGAAACAAAATCAAATCGAGAAGATTTACCAAAAAAATAAAGGTGTAGTAGAAGAAGCCTTAGGTGCTTTTATGGGGGCGTACACCAACAACTTAATCGACCGTGCGGTGTTACGGGTGAAGTCGCGTAACAAAGATAATTTGTGGGTTGACGTTCAGTTCTATTACAACCTTACTAAGGTGTTGGAAGGTCTAAATATGATGCCGTTTTGTTATAGGCTGATCGAACGGGGCTAAAAATAATAAAAAAGGGCGGCTATAAAAGCCGCCCTTCCCTTTAAAGTAATCAGCAGATCTTAGATCTTATCTTCGGGGCATAACGCTACGCAGTTGATCTTTGTAGCTTTCAGTATCCAACACTAAATCTCTACTAACTCTCAAAGCACCGGAGCCACCGTTAGCGGCTGGGATGACCGACGCCTGGGCTACGCGGTCTCGCAAAGTAGCTGCGCTTTCCAAAGCGTTGTCGCTGTGGTGGTTCAAAGTAGAACCGTTGGAAATAGCGGCTGCGATCTCTTTACGAGCTTCGGGGTGCTTGTCTAGGTACTCTTCAGCTTTGGTGAACAAAGCATCGAAGTAATCAGAAGAGGATTCGATAAAGGACTTCTCGATGGCGGAAACAGCAGTTTGTTCCGGCAAGCCGAGCGTCTTAAGATTAGTAAACAAAGCATCCTTTAACGGGTTGCCAAGTTCCGGGTAAAAATTCTTAGACAAGCCAGCTTGAACGATATTGATGCAAGATCTATAGTCGTCACGGAAACTAGCAACTAATTCCTTACGCTTTGTACCGAATTTCTTTTCAGCGGCTGTTTGGTACCTAGCAGCAATCTTTTTGTTAGAAGTGTAGTTGGACCAAAATTCTGCTTTAACGTTTTGCATAGTCTTGGTGAAACCAGTCTTCTCACAATGGATAATGATGTTCTTGGCGTAATCGTCAGAACAAAAAGCAGACCGAATCTCTTCGGGGTAATCTTGCTTTTTTAACTGAATTCTTGCCGTTGGGATACCGGCAACGGTTACGTTCCAAACAGGATTCTCACTGTCTTCGGAGTAAAGGCTAAGATCGATATCTTCTTTTCTTGCATTTTGCAAGTCGGATACGGAAGCTAAAGGCTCAAACCGCATAGCTTCAGTGGATGCTGCGTCTTCGTCTGCGCTAGGATTCTCTTCAGAAACCATATCCGGTTCAGGGGAAGTTTCGCCAGTTTCGGCCAATTCATCATCAATCGAATCGAACGGAGCATCGTTTGGATCACCAGCATCTTCTTCACCAGCACCACCGGGCTCACCCGCAGCATCAGGATTTTCATGCTCTTCTTCTTCATGCTCTTCATGCTCTTCATCTTCAGCGTAAGCTCTTCGCTTTTTGACTAGGACTTTTTTCTTCTTCTTCTGGGCTAAAGCTTTTTTCTGAGCTAGCGCTTTGATCTTCGCACGCCTGTTGGCCTTAGCTAGCTTTTCTTTCTTTTGGATCATGGAAATAACCATGTCCAAATCCATGTAATCTTCTTCTGGATCAGTTTCTGTAGCTTTCTCGCCTTCTTCTGGCATCTCTTCAACGTCTTCGTCGTCTTCTGCAATCTCTTCCATGTAAGAACCCATATCGGCTTCTTCGCCTTCTTCGCCTTCTTCACCGCATTCGGCAGATTCTTCTTCTTCTTCTTCTGCTTCTGCTTCTGCTTCATCAGCTTCTTCTGCTTCTTCTTCTTCTGCTTCTTCTTCAAAATCTTCGTCGATATCAGCTTCAGCGTCTTCTTCAGCGTCTTCTTCCAGACCTTCTTCTTCCATGTAAGAACCCATTTCGGCTTCTTCTGCTTCTTCTGGCTCTTCTTCTTGTTCCATAGCTTCCATAATGGTATCTAGGGAAATCATCTCGTTGTCATCAGCCGCTTGAGCTTTACGCTTACGGGCTAATGCTCTTTTGCGTAGCTGCATAGGAGTCAGACCGACTGGCTTCTTTTTAGCTCCGACTTTTGCCGCTTCGGCTTTGCGCTTCTTGATAACGCTAGCCCTGATCCGATTCTTAAGGGAAAGAATTCTTTTGTCCCTTGCCTGCTTTTGAGCGGTAACGCTCACCTTAGTAGCTTTCGCTTTCACATTAGCCATGGTCTTCTCCTTTGTTTTAGAATTGTCGGGGCTTTGGACACTCACCTTATCACCGCACTTAGGACAAAAAATCTCGTCCGGTAAACCTAAATCAAAATCTGACATCAAATCTGTCGTACAACCTTCGCAAGTCGCCCGGTGGTCTATCGCACGGGAAGTTGTCTTAGAAAGGATATCTTGAAGCTCCCCATAAGAAACATCCGCTATGAATTCCATAGGCGTACCAGAAGCAGGCGAATAAACAACATTCGGTGCTTCTGGCTTTTCCGTGACAATGTCAAACTTGTTTTTGGTGTCGTGAAATTGACCGTAAGATACACCAGCAGCAGGATCTGGGCCATAATACCAGAACCAAGACCACGGGCGCACAGGGTCTAAAGACGTAGGTTTTTGCATGATCGGATTGTATCGCCACCACGAAACGGCACGGTTAGCCATCTAACCTTCCCTCAACTCTTCACCATGTTGTCCTTGTTTCAAACCAAAAGAAGATAAGAAACTAAAAATCGTGGATCAAGGACTAACAAGGCCATCCACCTTTATGACCTATTGTATTTTTCAAAGTAATAGTGGTGCGTAATAATTAGTTAAAGGAACCGGTCTTAGACCGGTCGTGGGAATTGTTGGTGACTATCTAAAAAAGTATCGACTATAGCATTGCCGGGATTTCCGGTGGCTTTAAAGTAGGTGCGCCCAAAGATCCCTTTTCCTTTGTAGTCGCTTTTAATAGCAGCATCTTCATTAGCCAAAGCAAATGAAAGCTGACCTTTAAGGTATTTTATAAAGGTTTGCATCGGTACGGTGTCTTCTACACGCGCCCTAACATGGATACCGTCGTCCCGTACCCTGGCAGTTCCCAAAATCTGAGCCCCAAACAAATCTGCAACTTCTACCAACGTGGCTCGGGTACGAGCCACTTTAGAAATTTGTAAGACATCGTAGCGAAATTCGGTAGGCCACGATATATCATAATCGATTGTTGCCATGGAAAGATCCCCTCATGTAAGGATGGAAAGACTCTCACCCGGAGCCATACTATAATAGTAACCATGCTGGCTATCACGGGGTAATGATCAACCCTTCAAGCCAAGCTACCATTGGTTTGTCGGTGGCGGAACGATTAACGCGAACCAAACGAAATGTTTTAATACCGTTACCGGTGAATTCGCGTTCCATAGAAATATCTTCGAAAGACGTAGCAAAAGCACGGATAGTTTGCCAAGCTCCACCGGAACCCCATTGTAAAATAATGAGACATTCAGTCCCGTCAGCATCTTTAGGCACGGCCCCCCCAAACTTATGGAGCCTGGCTATCTTTCCGTTAGGCACCGCACCGGGGGCTAAGGTGATTTCCGTTGAACCCGAGGTAACCTCATCATCAACACTTATTTCGATCAAAGCTTTCTTAGCCACAAGAAACCCCCTTACATTAATATGACAGCTTCAAACAACCCACCAATCGTGGCAGATTTAGTGCTGTTATTGGTGGATACAATTTGTAAGCTGGCTACCCCGTTTCCGGTAACTTGAGCGTAAGGCAAACTGGTGTCGTAAAGAGTATCAGCATCCGTCATGATAACTCCGAATATTTTCTCCCCTACCCCACCTTTGTCGTACACCAACATAATAAAAGCACTAGGATCTTGACCGTTGCCCTTGAATCTTAATACCCCTATAGTTTGACCGTTAGGTATGACAACCCCAACACTAGATTCTTCCGATTCCGATTCAACCTCCCCATAAAAAATATCCGAATAATCCGGTAATGTCGGGGTAGGGATTTCTTTGAGGTAATTAATACCTTCGTTGATACTTAAAATGTCTCCCGAGCCCGTGTTGTCGTAAGCCATAACCCCTAAGGAATTAGCAATGTCCTTGACAAAGGGGCTGTTGTTTGCCCAAGTAAGTCTTTCGAAATCTTGAATCTGGTAATAAGCACCCGGTGTGACTAATTGACCCACCCAAACATGATTTACCGTGTCATTGTTCTTAATGTGCATAGCAGACCCTCCTATGGCCTTAAAGTTAACCTAGATCGCATCCTTGCCTTTAAAAACTAATCACAACTAAGGGGCTTGTATGGCTGAACTAGATTTCCCGGATTGCGTTTCACGAAGATGCCCGCTACACCTTTCGTGTAGTAGAATCCCTACTGTAATAGACCGATCCCCATTTACTGATTCCAGCGGGCCTATCGACATCTTATTCGTAGCTGACCAACCGACCGCTCGTGAAATGATGTTGAAGAAACCTTTCCTAGGCCCTGAATCCTGGATGATCAAACAAATCCTAAGCGATACCAGCGAAGAAATCAGCTACGCGGTAACCTATTTAGTCCGGGGGTGGTCCCCCGACCCTGTGACGATCCCACCCAAGTTTCTAAATCAAAGCTTGATTTCTTGTTCCGCTTACGAATTAAACCGAATGAAGTCAAAAGTTTTAAGTAAACACCCAGATCAAAAAGAGATTATTGATCGGTGCCAAAAATTCTTAATAGCTGACATCCAAAAGCACCGGCCTAAGCTTATCGTCATTATGGGCAAGGCTGTTAAGGAAGCTCTCTTCCCGCAAGAAAAGAAAACCATAACCAGACTTTATGACAGCTTTAGAACTTACCAAGGTATCACCACCCGATTTATCACTACGGCCAAAAGCCTAATTCAAAACCCGTCCGGCAAAAAGCAATGGGAAACTCAGCTAAAGGCTATAGCAACCAACAAAATAGCGGAGCTTGACACCCAACCAGGCGAAGATTATTTGATCGATAACATTGAAGACGCCTTAGACTACATCGCTATGCTCAAGCATTCCACCGTGCCGATCTCCGTAGACTTGGAGACTTTGAACCTAAACAAAAAGTATGGCAATAAGATCGCTACTATCCAGTTCACCGACACCACCACGTCAGGAATGACAATCCCTTTGTTCCACGCGGAAAGCCCTTTCACCACGGACGAGCTTGAAAAGGTGATCGCCGCCCTTTATGATTTGTTCCACAACCCAAATTCAATTCCTTATTGGGTGGGCCAAAATCTAAAATTTGAATGCAACCTCTTACAAGCCTCTATCGGTACCCAGATCCTTTCCGCCCCGATCTTCGATACCCAAATAGCTGCTTTTCTCTTGGATGAAAATCGCCGCGAACGGTTTACCGACTTCCGGTACGGGATCTACACGTTGAAACAATTAGCTTACGACTACCTTAACTTCGACGGCTACGACAAAGGAACACTCGCTAACCGAGCCACCGGTAGCTTATTCGACATGGAACTTAAAAAGCTTTCTTCCTACGGGGCTATGGATGTTTACATCACCCTACGGTTGGCCCACGCCTTAATGGAAGAAGCGGTGCGCCAAGACTACCTCGAAGACCTTATGAAGCTGATGTTCCACTTTTACACCCCGGTCATCCGATTGTTTTCCGACGTGGAACAAAACGGCTTTTACGTCAACAGAAGCCACATAAGACATCTTATTTCTAAAGAGTCACCTTTGCTAACCGAGATGAAAAACATCGAAAAGTACCTTGAAGGAAGCTTCGTAGGCCAAAAAGCTAATGCGCTTATCTTACAAAAAAAGTTCCCTGGAAGAATTGAACCTTTAGGCGGACGGCCTTGGATCTTTGATTTTGCCAAAACTAGCCACACCCAAACATTATTCTTTTCGGTGTTAAGACTACCGCCAGGTAAAATAGGACTTTCCGGGGTGCCTTCGGTGGACTCTGCTTGGCAAAAAGACAATATAAACGATGAATGGGTGAAGATGTTTTCGGAATGGAAAGGCTACCAAATTCTGTACAACACCTTTGCTACCAAGCTATACTCTCGGGTAGACCCCAGAAATATGGATATCGACTGCAACACCGACACCCGGATTCGCCCCGACTTCATCCTTACCGGCCCGGTCACAGGACGCTTAGCGTGTAAGAACCCTAACCTTCAAAACATCCCTCGGGGGGACAACCCAGCAAAGCGCAGCATCAAAAACATATTCCAAGCCACACCAGGCCATATTATGGTCCAGCTCGACTACAAAGCGAACGAAATTAGATGGGTAGGGGTCATGGCCCAAGATGATAATTTGGCCCGAGCTATCAACGAAGGCCGGGAACTCTTTTTGAAGTACCGTCTAAACCCGACACCGGAAGGGCTTTACGAAGCCGAGATCTACGGTGATATTCACCGCCAAATGGCAGCGTTGATCTTTAACAAAAACGTGAAAGATGTGTACAAGGGTGAACGGCAAGCAGCAAAATCAGTACAGTTCGGAATTCTTTATGGTTCAAGCGTCAAAGCGATCGCGGAAGCCCAAAATAAATCAATAGAAGAAGTGCAAGAATGGTTTGATTCCTTTTATGAGCGGTTCCCCAAGATTACCGGGTGGAAAAAGCGGATGGAAGAAAGCGCCTGCCATCGTGGGTACGTAGAGACCCCAAACGGTCGTAGGCGTCGATTCCCTATTTTCGATCTGTACCGTAACGAGCATGGCATATTCGATCCTAACGCCCAGCACAGCGGTGATGCTCAAATGAAAATCGCTGAGTGCTTACGCCAAGCCGTCAACGCCCCGATCCAGGGCATAGCTTCCGACGCCGGGATGCTAGGGGCGGCTCTTTTCAGTGACTATATCCGAGAGCACAACAAGCCTTGGGTGATATCCAATGCGGTACACGACTCTTGCGTGTACCTAGCACCTTACGATGAATTAGCCGAATCTTTAAAACAAGCTGAGCAGTGCTTTACAGACGGGGTGATGTCTTACATGACGGAACACTTTGAAATAGATTTTAACCTACCTTTAGAAGTAGATTTTGAATTAGGCTTGAAGTGGGGGGATTTAGAAAAATGGAATTATTCCCCGGAGCATCTTATAGAATTGAAAGCTAAGTTCTTACAAGAAAGGGGGGAGCAAAGACATGAAACATGCGGTGATCGGAGGTGGTAACTTAGGCCTCGATATTATGAAATATGGTTTAGCGCATAACTTAGGTGAATTCGAATTATTTACTTCTAGCAACGGTTGGCACTATGATCGACACAATAGGCTTATTAGGGCGATTCAAGATTACGAACCGGATCACATTTGGGTGACGGTGGGCGCGGGATCGGTAGAAGGGGCTAAGAAAGATCTTACATCGTATATAGACCTTCACCTACGATTGCCAGCCGATCTGCTGCAAAATATGCCCGCGAAGACAACACTTCATTTCTTTTCGACTAATTACGTGTTTAAAAAGCATCTGTCACTTTACGCCCAAACTAAAGCGGCTATGGAAGATCTCGTGCATACAGCCAACCGCCCTAACACCTTTGTTTACCGGGTAGAAAGCTTGTACGGCACCCACTGCCCGGAAAAGACTTTCCCCGGTAAGTTCTTAGCTAGGAATCCTAAGCCGTGTACGGTGACTTTGCCTGCTAACCTCGTAGCACCAACACCCACCGCTTGGCTTGCCGAGGTTCTTTTGTTACCTAAATCAGACCCCCACCCGTTCCACAACGTAGCACCTTACGGTGGAGTACCCGTTTCAGAATGGGCTAAAGCGGTGGTGGATGATTCTCGATACGAAATCTTAAAAGGGGATTTAGACCCCGAACGTCCTGAAGGAATATCCTTTAACGAAGGACCTCCGCTAGCTTGTACCTTATTACCGTTACTTGAACAAAAAACCTGGTTACACCTTTGGCTCGAATACTACAAAAAGGAAGATTACGATGCAAAATGAAATGATAGAAAAAATGATGGCTTTGACTTCAGGCAAAAAGATTCGTCAAAGAAGGATCGCTACCAAAGCTGAAGAATACCTTATGAACTTTTGGTTCCCTACCCCCGGCCACACCGTCTTTGGGGACCTAGCTCCTGGGGAAGAATATGTAATAGATAAATTGGATAAGGATTATCCCGAACAAGCGACCGTCAAAATCAAAGTGAAAGGCAAAAAAAACCGTACCGAAATCATTTATCTTCAAGATTGGTGGTGGGCTCCTAAACAAGAAGAATTGGACGAGGTGTTAAAGGGCTTTGGGGTTAAGGTCTATGATGATATGTTACAGCGCAATCAAACCTTTATGGGGAAGCCTAAGACAACCGAAGAATACAAGCGCATCATTCAAAATGTCAGGATGTTTGGTTATAGTGAAGGCACAGATATTGTAGAGACCTATTTTGAAAGGATGCGTGAAAATGCCGCTAATTGAAGCTAACGGGGATTTATTCTCGAAGCTCCATAAAAAATCTATCGCCACCCACGCTTGTAATTCATATGGGGTGTGGGGGAAGGGAATAGCCTTAGGGTTTAAAAGCAAATTCCCTATGGCTTTTAAAGAGCATAAAAAAGCCTGTAAGACATGTCATGCTGGGGATGCTCAAATATTTCAAGATCCGGCTGGTTTAGTGGGGTGCTTGATTACTTCTACGGGTTACGCCCCGCCAGATTCGCCGAATGACATTATGCACAACACAAAAAGGGCGGTGGGTAAAATGCTCACCCCTCCATGTGACATCCAAGCCGGATTCTTCCATAGCTTCTATGATTGGTTTGGCAGCCGTTTGGGTTTGGTTTTAGTGAAATGTTTCGGCACTGATAAATACGGCCGATGGGTAGCAGATGTGAAGGATAGGGTTACGTTAGAGTCTT
>Ga0307379_10002919_pt1 | contig 24954 bp, 22 predicted proteins | sample UN2MG_FD_202237 | JGI IMG/M metagenome (GOLD analysis project Ga0307379, IMG submission 202237) | Soil microbial communities from Risofladan, Vaasa, Finland - UN-2 | ecosystem: Environmental > Terrestrial > Soil > Coastal area > Acid sulfate soil | place: Finland: Risofladan, Vaasa | collected...
CTGGCGATCAACGGCGAAAAGGACCTGCAGGTTCCGGCTGAAGAAAACCTGAAGGCCATTGCCGAGGCCCTGAAAGCCGGCGGCAACGACAAATTCACGGTCAAGCAGCTGTCCGGACTCAATCATCTCTTCCAGACCGCGCCGACCGGATCGCCGAGCGAGTATGCCAAGATCGAAGAGACGATTGCTCCGGCCGCCCTGCGGCTGATCGGCGATTGGATCCTGGAGCGCACCGCGAAATAGAATAGTTTAAATCGGGATCTGCCAGCGCTTGCCTGTCAGGCCACGGGGCAGCGGGCCAGGGCCGTTTGAATTTGCGACAGGATGCGCTCGCGGTCGCGCGGCAGCACTCCCTGCAGGGCGACGGGATTGGAGGCGTGATTGGCGCGGAAAATCGTCCGGCACTGAATGCCGGCGACAAACGCCGCTGCTTCGGAAAAATAATCCCTGAGTCCAAAATCGCGGTAATCGGCAGCGGTGGCCAACGGTGTATGGGCGAGCAGCAGGTTGAGCAGCGAGGTATGGCTGGGCCCGATCTCATTGACCAGCCTGGCCGAGGCTTCGGCGTGCAGCCGCGAGCGCGAGCGGCCGCCCAGGCCGATGACCACCATCACCGACAGGTTCAGACCCGCTTCGACTACGCGGCGGCAGATCTCTGCCATGCGCCGCGCTTCCATGTATTTCCCCATGCGCCGCAACGTCTCTTCGTCGCCCGACTCGAGGCCCAGGTAAACGGTGCGCAATCCCGCCGCCTTCACTTTTAGCAGATCGTCCGCGCTTTTGCCTTCCAGGGAAAAGACCGATCCGTAGGCGCCAAAGCGCCTCACCACGGGAAAAGCGTTCCGCACCTGGGCCATGGCGGCCAGGAAAGCGGGGGGGTCCATTACCAGGGCGTCGCCATCGGCCAGGAAAACTCTGGGTTGGTCGGGCCCATACACTGAGCTCAAATCGCGCAGATGGGAGGCGATCTCTGCGGGAGAGTGAACGCGGAAATCCTTGCCCTTGTACATGGGGCAGAAAAGGCAGCGGTTGTAGGCACAGCCTTCGCTGACCTGGACGATCAGCGAATCGGCCTCGGCCGGCGGCCGGAACAGCGGTTCCGAATAGAGCATGATCCATCATAGCCGTCTTTGCCAGCCGATGCAATTTTTATGGCAAGAAATCAAGCGCCGTCCCTCAAGCCCCGGCCATTTTTCAGTCAGGGCTCAAAGAACTGGACCTTGCTTTCCATAAAATTCTTTTTTTCTGAATTCACACAAACACTTCACATCCATCTATTGACATTGCATACAAATATCCTCAAAATGCAAGCATGGGGAAATTTGATCTTTCTATAAGTTACAATGATTCTCATCCTGTATGGCAAACCCTGTTGCCAGCCTGAAGTTAAAATAATTAATAAAAAAGGTGTATTATATATGAAACAACAACTTTCATTCTGTGCTTTAAGAACATTGTCGGTAGTGATTCTCATAATTGTTGTCACCGGTCTTGTTCCACCCGGCATCCAGGCGCAAAACCTGCTGACATCCAAACAATGGCTGGAAGATTTGGAATTTACTGTTGCAAAATTAAAATCACAACATCCGCATCCTTACTATAAGATCTCAGAAGATGAATTCAACATCATTGTTTCAAAATCCCGTGACGAGATCGAACATTCCCGGTCTGATTTGAAATCCTTCCTTGCTATAAGAAAAGTAATTGCCGGTATCCAAGACGGACATACTCAATTGGGGGGCGGGGGAATATTCGATCTAACCGACTTGAGGTTTCCCTTCCGTTTGGACAATTTTACGGACGGAATTTTTATCACTGTTATAGATAAGGAACATGAAAAGTACCTGGGTTCCCGTGTCGTTGCCATAAACGGCAAATCAATCGGGAAGGTTTTGGCGGTACACGAACAAGTTACGAAAATGGACAACAAGTTTGGTACTATCCGCCCCGCTCTCATGGGATTTACCTTTGCACGTCTCATGAATGGTTTGGGAATTACCAATGATCTGGAGTGCGTAGAACTAGAGTTGATCACGCCTGAAAACAAAACCGAGAAACTCGTTTTGGGATCACTGCAAGACCATAGCATAATTGATTGGTCAAATAGGTTGAATAGCGGTCCTACTGAAAATAAAGAATATGTGTCTCCACCAACAGTACTTGGCGACAAAACACCTCTCCATCTAAAGAAACAGGGTCCCAATGTGGAATTCTACTGGTTTGAACATTTAAAAAACGATAAAGCGATATACTTCCAGTTCAACCAAGTGGGGAATCAACCTAATGGAAAAGAAACATTTGTAAAATTTACAGCCCGTATATGGTCTTATATTGATAAACATAAAAATGAAATTAACAAACTGATCATCGACATCCGCTATAACGATGGCGGCAATGGAAGAATACTTATGCCTTTTCTCAATGAAATTATCAAAAGAGACAATATAAACAAAAGTAACGGTCTGTTTGTTTTGGTTGGCAAAAGGACTTACAGCGCTGCGGTAATTTTTATGACCGAGTTGCAGGAGCACACCAATGCTGTTTTTATAGGTGATCCGCCTGCCTGTCCTTTTAACTTTTTCAGTGATGCCATAACGGTTGGGAATCTACCAAATAGTAGGTTCGCTTTAAGGATAGCCTCAAGGCAAATAGACAATGCATGGTCTAATTTCCGTATCTACTTTCCACCCGACATTCCCGCTCCTTTTACAAGTCAGGATTATTTTTCGGGCAATGACCCTGCTTTGCAATTGGCATTGCATGGAGAAACAAGAACAATTGCGAAGTTTGCCGAGGAGAATGGAGCGGATGCCGCTTTGGAATATTATCAAAAACTGAAGAAAAAATATGCTGATATTGAATGGTGGTCTGGTTTACATCCTGACGCTCTCGAGGGCAATATCAACCAGAACGGTTATAGGCTTTTTGAGAATCAAGATCTCGAATGCGCCTATCAATTATTCAAACTGAATACAATGCTTTTTCCGGCATCAGCCAATACGTGGGACAGTTTGGCAGAATATTACTACAATATAAAAGAGTACGATCTTTCTCTAAAATATTACCAGAGGACAGTAGAAATTAATCCTGACAATGAGCATGGAAAAAAAATGATTGCACTCATTAATGAAAAAAAAAATAACGATTAGAAACAAAAAGGAAATGGGGATCAGGTCTCCAGGTTCCGGAACTCAGCATCTCCCTTCACACCGGCCAGCCATTTTTCTTAAGCCTTTCTCCACCCTTGCCAGCAATTTCTGCAGCGGCTTTTTCCTGGTCAATTCATCGATAAAATAGCGTTCCCATTGGGTATTTCCCACAGATTTCTTTTTTAAGGAGTTTTTGGAAAGATCTCCCTATCGCGATCATTCAGGAATATTTTCATTCTCTCATTTCCTCGGGAAGTGATGTGATAGACTGCCCAGGGGAATTCCATGCCCCCTGCTTAGGCCATGATTTTATCTTATCAGATCAAATGGTATAATGAAAGACCTGATCCTCATGCTTCCCGGTCAATCTGATCCGCTGCCTGGTTCATTGCATCGCGGGTTCCATCAACAAAGTAAAGAAGTCAAGAAGCGAGTAGGATGCGGTAGGATGCTTTCCGAGAAACATAGTAGTATTTCGCTGATTTTCTTCCAAACACTATCACTAACACCAACACCCTCTCTTTCAAGCCATGCCGAAAAAGAGCAGCGCCACGTAGGCGGCGTACAGCGTGAGCAGGATGGCTCCCTCCCACCTGCGGATGCGCCAGGCGCTCCTGATAAAGACCAGGAGCAGCAAGCTGGCCAGGAGCAGGAAGCCCAGCAGCAGGGGCAGCCGCTCCTGGGTGGTTTTCAGCGGCAAGACCAGGCCCGAGACGCCAATGATCAGGCCGATGTTGGTGATGCTCGATCCCAGGATATTGCCCAGGGCGATATTGCCGAAGCCCTTCCTGGCCGCCGACACGGTGACGCTCATTTCGGGCAGCGACGTCCCCAGCGAAACCACGCTGGCGCCAACCAGCACCGGCGGCACCTTCAGGAGCCCGGCAAAATAGACCGCGGCGCCAATGAACAGGTCGGCCCCGAAGGCGATCGCCGCCCCACCGATCAGCATCACCAGCAGGTCCTTGGCGACTCCCTCCCGGAACGCCCGCTCGATCTTCCTGTCGCCCGCCTTGCTGCGGCCGAGGCCGGCCAGGACGCCGTGCTTGATGGTCAGGATGTATTGGAAGCGGAACAGGTAGTTGAGGAAGCGCCTGAAACCGTACTGCCCCTCCAGGCCCGCCTTGGCCGTGAAAAGAAACAGGCTGTAAGCGACGTAAATCAGAAGCATGGCCGCCGCCTCGAGCCGCGAAATGGTCCCGTTCCAGGCGAACAGGCAGAACAGCGCGGTCGTCCCGAGCATGATGTAGCCGTCGCGACCGATCATCTCCCTGCGGGTGCGCACGGCGGCAAGCGTGGCGGCGAGGCCGGTGATCAGCAGCATGTTGGCCACGTTCGAGCCGATGACCGTGCCCAGCACCAGGCCGCCCTGTTTTTTAAAGGCGGCCGCCAGCACTGAGGCGAGCTCGGGTACGGAGGTGCCCAGCGCCACCAGGGTGAGGCCGATGACGAACTCCGAGACGCCAAGCTTCTTGGCCAGCGACGCCGCGGCCTTGACGAAGTAGTCCGCCCCTTTCACCAGCAGCACAAGGCCCAACCCGAACAGCAGCAGTTTTGTCGGCATCATTCTATTTTAACACAACATGGCAAGGGGCATCGCGTCCCGCCATATTGCATTTTCGCTGTGATCGGCAATTTAAATGAAAAACCGCGCCCTGATGCGGTTGGTTTGCGGAAATACTATTTATAGGATATAGTAACAAACAGGCCCGACCGCATTTGGTTGCCAATGCCGCCGGGCGCTGAGGAGGCTGATATGAGTTATGATTTCCAAAGGTTGGAACAGTTGAAAATGCCAAAATTTTCAAAAAAAACCGTCTTGATCGCGGCCGCGGTCCTGTTCGGGCTGGTCGTCGTTTTCGGTTCGGTCTACCAAGTGCAGCCGGAAGAGGTGGGCGTGGTGCTGCGTTTCGGCAAGTACCAGCGCACCAGCGATCCGGGGCTGAACTTCAAGCTGCCGCTGGGGATCGAGGAGCTGATCAAGGTGCCGGTGCAGCGGCAGCTGAAGATGGAATTCGGCTTCCGCACCCTGGATCCCAATATTACTACCACCTACTCAACCCCGGTGGACGCCCAAAAGGAGTCGTCCATGCTCACCGGTGACCTCAACGTCGTGGACGCCGAATGGATCGTGCAGTACCAGATCCGCGACCCCTACAAGTATCTTTTCAAGGTGCGCAACGTCAACGACACCTTCCGCTACATGAATGAGACCGTGGTCAGGAAGGTTATCGGCGACAACAGCGTCGACGAGGTCCTGACCATCGGCCGGGCCAGGATCGCTTCCGAAGCCAAGGACATTCTGCAGGAGCTTTGCAACCTGTACGAGATCGGCATCGACGTCAAGCAGATGATCTTCCAGGACGTCAACCCCCCCGAGCAGGTTAAGCCGTCGTTCAACGAGGTCAACCAGTCGCTGCAGGAAAAGGAGCGCAAGATCAACGAGGCCTGGTCGGATTACAACCAGACCATCCCCAGGGTCACGGGCGAGGCCGAGGAGATCCTGCGCCGCGCCGAGGGCTACGCCCTGGCCCGCGTCAACCGCGCCCGCGGCGAGGCCGAGCGTTTCATCTCCATACACAAGGAATACGCCAAGTCCCCGGACGTGACCCGCAAGCGCCTCTACCTGGAGATGATCAACGAGATCATGCCCAAGATCGGCCGCAAGGTGATCGTTGATGAAAAGCAGAAGAACGTCCTGCCGCTCCTCAACCTGGCCGCGGAGTTGAAGAAGGAGGTGGAAAAATGAAGCAGAAAACCATAGGCATCGTTGTCATTGCCGCCCTGCTGGCCCTGATCATACTGAGTGACGCCTATTACATCGTTTCCGAGACCAACCAGGTCATCCTGACCCAGTTCGGCGAGCCGGTGGGCGGCGCCATCATGAACCCCGGCCTGCACGTCAAGCTGCCTTTCATCCAGAAGACCCATTTTTTCGAGAAGCGCTGGCTCGAATGGGACGGCGACTCCAACCAGATCCCGACCAAGGACAAGAAGTACATCTGGGTTGACACCTACGCCCGCTGGCGCATCAGCGATCCGCTGGTTTTCTTCCAGCGCGTGCGCGACGAACGCGGCGCCTACTCCCGTCTCGACGACATCATCGACGGCGAAACGCGCAACGCCATCGCCAATCATGACCTGATCGAGATCGTACGCTCCTCCAATCGCCCCTTCGAGACCACCGGTGAGCTGCAGGAGTTCCTCGACGTGGCCACGGTGCTGGAAAAGGTCGAGGTCGGGCGCGAAAAGATCAACGCCATCATCCTCAAGGCCACATCGGCCATCACACCCGAGTACGGCATCGAGCTGCGCGACGTCAAGCTGAAGCGGGTCAACTACGTCGACGACGTGCAGCGCAAGGTCTTCGACCGCATGATCTCCGAAAGGAAACGCATCGCCGAACGCTACCGCTCCGAGGGGGACGGCAAGAGCGCCGAGATCCGCGGCCAGAGGGAGCGTGAAGCCAAGCGCATTGAATCGGAAGCCTATCGCCAGGGGCAGGAGATCATGGGCAAGGCCGACGCCGAGGCCACCCAGATCTATGCCGCCGCCTACAACCGCGACCCGGCCTTTTACCAGTTCATCAAGACGCTCGACATCTACCGCGAGATCATGGGCCGCGAGACCGTCCTGATCCTGTCCACCGACGCCGAGTTCCTGAAATTCCTGCGCCAGTCGAAATAAAGCGTGTTTTTCCGCCCAGGCAACCAAACGCGCCGGGGGCAGCCGGCGTGACAAACAGCTAGGAGTTTCACCACCATAGAAGGCATCCAGGCCATGTTTTTCAGCTTCAGCCTGCTGGGGGTCTTCCTGCTGCTGGGTAAGGCCCTGCGCGTGGCGGTGCGCCCTTTCCAGGCGCTCTTCCTGCCGGCATCGATCCTGGGCGGCTGCATCGCCCTGCTCAGCGGGCCCTACCTGCTCGACCTGCTGCCCGCCTGGGTGACCGTGAACTGGACCCCCCTGCCCGGCTTGCTGATCAACCTGGTTTTCGCCTGCCTCTTTCTCGGCGTCGCGTTGCCCGGGGCCCGGGCCCGGAAAAACCAGAACTGTAAATTATCCGTACTTGAACAGGGATGCAAAAAAAACATATCGCGAAAATCGAGGTGACGGCAAAATGAAAAAACTCGCTCTTGTCTTTCTCGCCGTGTCCATCCTGTCCGCGCCGTGCCTCGCCCAAGTCAAGAAAGCGGAAGCGGAGGCGTTGCCGGTCGCTGCGGGCCCCTACCTCAGCCAGACACCGCCCGGGTCGACGCCGAAGGTATTTGCCCCGGGCATCGTTTCCACGGAAAAAGGCTGGGAAGCGGCCATCTCGTTCTCCCCCGACCTGGGTGAGCTCTTTTTCACCTCCAGGGCATCCGTTGCAGGGACGGAAAACAGGATCATGCACATGAAGAAGACGCTCGATGGCTGGAGCGGGCCCGAACCCGCTCCCTTTGCCCGGGATTCGATAGAGTACGAGGCCTTCATCACCCCCGATTACAAAAAGGTCATCTTCAAGTCGCAAAGGCCGAATCCCGCCGGCACGGTGAAGGAAGGCGGGATCTGGTACGCGCCGAGGGAGAAGGGCGCCTGGGGTGAAGCCGGGTATATTCCCGGACCGATCAATCAGGGCTGGATCATGTCGGTCACCTCCACCCTGGACAACACCCTCTACTTCACCGGCAGTTTCGGGGACGGGTACGGCATCTACAGGTCCCGGTCCGGCGACAGCGGATACGGCAGGCCCGAATTCCTGTCCGAGGCGATCAATAAGAGCAAATATTTCGGCGCCTCGCACCCGTACATCGCCCCCGATGAGAGCTATCTGATCTTTGATGCGCCGCTGAAGGGCAATTCCGAACTATTCATCAGCTTTAAAAAAGAAGACGGCGGCTGGACCGAGGCCAGGGCGTTCGGTCAACCAATAAACAGCGAAGGTTATGAGGGTATTGCCACGGTTTCTCCCGACGGGAAATACCTGTTCTTCAACAGGGACAACGACATCTACTGGGTGGACGCGGCGCTGATCCAAACCATGAAAAAGGAAATGCTGCGCTGACGATTCACAAGGGACATCAGTTCCATTCCCGATAAATTCAGCAAGGAACGGGATCCAAAATCTGGTGAAACAAAAGGAGAGAAAATGAAAAAAATAAAATCGATCCTGCTGGCCGCCCTGCTGCTGTTCGTTGCGACAACGGTTCAGGCGCAGGACCTCGGAATAAGCTGGATCGAAGTAAAGGGGGGCACGTTCACCATGGGCAGCGGCAGTTCGGCCCGCCGGGTCACCGTTGGCGGGTTCCACATGAGCGCAACGGAGGTGACCTTCGACCAATTCGCTGCCTATTGCCGGGCAACGGGGGCGGAAATGCCGGACGACAACGGCTGGGGAATGGGCAGCAGGCCGGTTTTGAAGGTGTCGTACGATGACGCCCTGGGCTTCTGCCGCTGGCTTAGCAAAAAGAGCGGAAGCAAAATCCGCTTGCCCAACGAGGCCGAATGGGAATATGCCGCGATCGGCGGCAATGCAAGCCAAGGCACCATGTACAGCGGCAGCAACGACTGGGACGAAGTGTCCTGGTCGGAAGGAAATTCCGCTGGCCGGACCCACCCCGTGGGCGGGAAAAAAGCCAACGAACTGGGCCTGTACGATATGAGCGGCAACTTATGGGAATGGTGCGCCGACTGGCCCGCCGGCGGCAAAAACGACTCCCGAAGCGGTCAGAAAAGGTGCCTGCGCGGGAATTCCTTCGACAATCCCGCCAGCAGCGTTCGACACCCCGCCTTGCGCATCGGGGGCGATGCCCGCCACTATAACATCGGCTTTCGCGTGGTGAAAAACTAAAAAGTGAAAGGACAGCCGCGGACGAACAGGGCACTGAAACAAGCAAGCCTCCGGGCCGCCACGATTTTTTGACTTTTTTCCCGCTTGTGCCTACAATCGGGGGCGGACATGCTGATTTTTGCGCCGGCGCCCTGGCCGGCGCCATGAGGCCGAAATGAAACCACCTGAAACGGCGGAAACTGTTGCCTTGGCCCGGGACGCGGCCGATCCGCTGGCAGCGTTCCGCGACCGCTTCCTGCTGCCGGCGGGCAAGATCTACCTGAACGGCAATTCCCTGGGGGCGGCATCCAAGGACGCCGTGGCCTCGGTGCAGCGCGTGCTCGAGGAGTGGCGGCAGCTGGGCATCGGCGGCTGGCTGGCCGGGGAGACGCCCTGGTTCCACTACGCCGAAAAGGTCGGCGCCATGGCGGCCGGGCTGGTCGGCGCCGGCGCCGACGAGGTGGTGGCCACGGGAACCACGACGCTGAACATCCACGCGCTGGTGAGCACGTTTTTCGCCCCGCAGCGCAGGCGCAGCAAGATACTCGCCGACGAGCTCACCTTCCCGACGGCGCTCTACGCGCTGCAGGGACAGGTCAGGATGAAAGGGCTGGACCCCGAAAAGCACCTGCTGCTGGCCCGCAGCGCCGACGGCCGGACGCTGGACGAAGACCGCATCGCCGCCCTGATGGACAAGGACGTGGCCGTGGCGCTCCTGCCCTCGGTGCTCTACCGCAGCGCCCAGCTGCTCGACATGGGCTACCTCACCCGCGCCGCGCACAAGAAAGGCATCATCATCGGCTTCGACTGCGCCCACTCGGTCGGCGCCGTGCCGCACGATTTCAGCGCCATCGACCCCGACTTCGCGGTATGGTGCGGCTACAAGCACCTGAATGCCGGGCCCGGCAGCACCGCTTTTTTGTATCTCAACCGCCGCCACTTCGACAGACAGCCGCTGCTGGCAGGCTGGTTCGGCTACGAGAAGGAAAGGCAGTTCGACCTGGCCGTGGATTTTGCCCACCAGCGCAGCGCCGGCGGCTGGCAGGTGTCGTCGCCGGGCATCCTCGCCGTGGCCGCCGCCGAAGGCGCGCTCAAGATCGTGCTGGAAGCAGGGATAGGGCGCATCCGCGAAAAATCGCTGGCGCTGACCTCCTACCTCATCGACCTCGTCGACATCCTGCTCGCCGGGCCGCCGTACTCGTTCCGCGTCGCCTCGCCCCGCGAGCCCGGGCGCCGGGGCGGGCACGTGGCCCTGGAGCGGGACCAGGACGCCCTGCCCGTCAGCGCCGCCCTCAAGCAGATGGGCGTGGTGGTCGATTTCAGGGCGCCGAGCACGATCCGCATCTCGCCGGCCCCCCTGTACAACACCTACCACGAGGTGTGGACCGTGGTGCAGCGACTCAAGGAGATCATCGACCGCGGTCTTTTCCGCGAGCAGGACCCGGCCCGCCCGGCCGTGCCCTGAGGACCGGCGCCCGCGCGCGGTTTTGTGCATGCACAGATGTTTGTTTCCGGCCTGATGATTGATCGTCCGGGCATGGAACAGGAGTGAGGATGCTGAAGAGAAGAGAATCTTTTTTTGCCGCCGCCTTAATTTTTCTTTGCCTGTTTTTTGCTTGTTCCACTTCATGCAAGACCGTCAGGAACGACCAAGGGGCTGACGACTCCAGGAATTTCTCCGCGGAGCAGCTGCAGGCCGATTTCAACCAGATGCGCAACGCCCTGGAAAGCAACCATCCCGACCGGCTGCGCTATGAGAGCGCGGAAACGCTCGCCGCTCTTTTTGACGCGGCCTTCCAGTCGATCCAGGATGACATGAGCGAAGCCGAATTTTACAGGATCGTCGCGCCCCTGGTCGCCCGCTATCATTGCGGCCATACCCACATCAGGCCCGCCAATGCGTTTTCACCGGGACAGGTCCTGCCCCTGGGCATTTACCTGGCGGACGGCACGGCCTATGTCGATGCCGACTATCACTCCTCTTCGGGAATCCCCGTGGGCTTCGAAGTGCTCTCCATCAATGGCGAGGCGATAACCGGCATCGTCGAGCGCATGATGGCGGGAATTTCAGCCGACGCGCGCAACACCACCGCCAAGATACACAGGCTGAACCGGAATTTTTTCCTTTATTATCATTATTTCTGGGGAGAAAAGCCCCGGTTCGACCTGGTGGTGAAGGACCCCGCCGGCGGCAGCGAATCCATGGTGCGGGTGAATGCCCGGCCGTACGCCCAGGTCAACGGCGAAGCCAACAGCCGCTTCGCGGCGGACAGCCGCTTGTCCTTCACCATGACCGGCGACCGGGCCGTGCTGAGGGTCCCGACCTTTGTGATGTCGCAGAATCCCGATTACAGAGCCTTTTTTGAAAATTCTTTCAGGCAGATGAATGACAGCGGCGTGGCCCACCTGATCATCGACGTCAGGGGCAACGGCGGCGGAGAGCCCGACATGTCGGTTTCCCTGATATCTCACCTGATCGATGCGCCTTTCGTATATTTCAAAACGGGATTGGGCTATGGAAATTTGTTCGTGGCCACGGCTCCGCATGCCGTCCATTTCGGCGGCACCGTCCATGTGCTGATCGACGGCGGCTGTTTTTCGACCACCGGCCATTTTTGTTCCCTGGTCAGGCACCACAAGCTGGGCGCCTTTGTCGGCGAGACCGGCGGCGGCACCTATCGCTGCCACGACAATTCCCGGGATTTTGTTCTGAGCCACACCGGCATCCAGCTCCGTATCGCCAGGACGACCTACGAGACGGCTGTCCCGGACCATGACGTCTCCGCAGGTTTCCCCGCGGATTTCAGGCTCGTGCCCACCATAAATGACATCCTGTCAGGGACCGATCCCCAGATGGATTTTGCGGTGCGGCTGATCGGGCAGGGAAACTAGCTTCCGGGATCCCCGGTCTGGTTCGACGGTAGGCGGAGGCGCGGGCGCTCACTCCCGCTTCGCGGCGCAGAAGGGTACGACCTGGGCATCAACGCTGCATGTGCTTCAGCGCCTCATCGATCAGCTGGGGAAGATTGTCAGGATACCAATGGCCGATGTTGGGCGTCACCTTGAGCTGAACCGGAACTTTGCCGGCATTCAGACGCTTGACAAAGTCTTTCTGCCTTTCAATGCGTCGATCGAGTTCCGTGGTCAATAACGTGCCCCTGATCTTGCGCTTGGCCAGCAGGGCCAACTGGGCATCATCCGGATCGGCCGGCAGTTCCGGGCAGAGGATGACAAAGCCCTTAACGGGAATGATCCCCGCAAACAGGGCGATCATCGAGCCGTAGCCGCCCGAGGAAAAACCGCCGATATATACCCGTTTTGGATCAATGGCGACCTGCTGCAGGATCTCCTTGTAGGCCCGGGTCAATTCATTGCGCGTGATGGCATCATCCTGCCAATGAAAGCCCTGCATATCAGCCACCTGCGAGGATTGCACAAAAGCCACGACAAACTCTTTTTGCAGACGCGGCGATGTCCAGTGCGGCTTAAATTCAGCCATATTCTCACCGCCGCCGTGCAGGGCAATGAACAGGGGATAGCGGCGCTTGGGATTGAAACCGGCCGGCTTGACCAGTTCCAGTTTCATCGAGGCCTGCTTTTGCGCGGCGGCGATGCGCGCTTCATTCTCACGCAGCAGCGCCTGGAAGCGGGCGTGACCGGCAAGCGGCTGCCAGAGCTCTCCCAGAAAAGCCCATTTGCTGAAAAACAGACCGCGGCGGTGCCCCTCCTCCAGCCAATAGATGGCTTTTTCCAGGTCTTTCTGCAGCAGCGCGCTCAGGGCCAGGTTGAAGGTGTTGGCCACCTGGTGATCGGGAAACTTGTCCAGGCCGCCCCGCAAAATGACCGCCGCCGCCGCATACTTTTTTTGGGCGAACAATTCCCCGACCCGCTGGCGCATGGCTTGATAATCGGCAAATTCCTCGGCCGGCGCAGCCTCTTCAGCCGGCGCTTCGGCCTGCGCATTGTCGCGGGGAAAGGAAAAGTGGCCCTGAACGATCACCCACTTGCCGTCCCGCTTTTCCACTACGCCGGTCCAGCGGCAATCCTTCCAGCAGAATTCCCGCCCGCCGTAGGAGCCGCAATCATCGAGCAGGGCCGACCACCAGGCCACCGTGCCCGATGCGGACAAGTTGATGCGCAGATCCTTGATCTTGTGCCACAGGTACACATTCCCCGCATCCCGCCATTGATCCGCCGATTTGCGAAAGGCCTGGCCGCCGATCACCGTTCCCTGCAAAGTGGGCTGAAACAGGAACAGGTTGGGGTCCAGGGGGAATATTTCAAATAAGCGATTGAAGTCCTTTGTCTTGAACCAGCCGATGCTGTCGTCGATCACCTGCCTGATCGCTTCCCGGTCCGTGTCCCCGGCCTGCGGAAAGACGAACCCTGCAAAAACCAGCCACAAACAAATAAATACACATACGTACTTCATTTCACACTCCCTGTCCTCACCCGGACGTTAGTCGTGGGAAAAGTAGTTTTTTCCCACGACTGATTTTATGAAACTCTAATTTTATTTGCAAACGCTGCCTGGCGTTGTTTCCCAGCAGAGTTAATTTTCTTGCATCCTTCTCCGCCGCGCCGCCATTGAAGTATCCCATCACGCGGGGCCTTCCAGGGAACCCGCGGCCTCTTCCTTTCGTTCATAGGGTTGTTGCGCTGTGACGCAAACTTTTCTCGGAGGTGACCGATGAGCGGACGGAGAGGGCGATCATTTGTTCCTTACAGGCGGCAAAGGCACTGCGGGCCGCCCATGCGGAAAAACCGGCACTGTCGCAATAAAAAGAGAGGAGAAAATATCATGATCAACATCGTCGCAGCGATTCTATTATTGGCCATTTCCGGTCAGCCGATCGGTTGTATGGTACCAGAGACAGAAACACATTCTTGCTCCACATTCATGTTGAAGAGTGGTCCGGTCTTGATTACCGGGCACAACCTGGATAAAAGCAAGCATGCCAACGGTGTCGTTGTGGTGAATAAAAGAGGCGTGCAAAAAAAATGCAAATCATGGACTGAGCTGGCATATAACAAAACGGTTCCCAATCCCAAGATGGCTTGGATTTCCAAATATGGATCCGTGACTCTCAACAGATTTTGTCGCGATTTTCCGGATGGCGGCATGAATGAAGCCGGACTGTTCATCGAGGAAATGTCGCTGGCCGGAACCACCTGGCCTGAAGATGATTCCAAACCAAAAATATTCATGTGTTTGTGGATGCAGTATGTTTTGGATCGTTTTGATTCAATTGAGGAAGTGGTGCAGAGCGCGCATGATTTTGCAATTGAAGGATGGAGCTGGCATTTCTTCACGGCCGATCGCAACGGAAATGCCGCGGTGATCGAGTTTCTGGACAAAAAGGTGGTGGTCTACAAAGGTGCGGATCTACCCATCCCCGTGCTGGCCAACACCACCTACGCCGAGGAACTGAAGCTGATCAAGGAATACGAAGGTTTCGGCGGCAGCAAAAAAATCGACCTGGAGAACGATCAAATGCCGGTATTCAATTACGGCGCAAAAATGACCAGGGAATTTGATCCAGGCAAAGCTTCCGCCATTGATTACGGCTTTGAAATATTGAAAAAATTCAGCTGGAGCGGAACCCAGTGGTCTTATGTCAGCGACCTGAAGAACTTGAAGATGTATTTCAAAACGCAACCATCAGCGGAAATCAAAACAATAGATTTTACGGCACTTGATTTTTCCTGTGCAACACCGGCAAAAATGTTGGATGTGCATGCTTTCCTGAGCGGTCCGGTTGAAAGGTTTTTTCAGGATTACAGCGTGGAATACAACATGGGCATGGTCAGAACGACCTTTTTAACAAGCAATTACGAAGAGGTGTTCGTCAAGTTCGACAGTACGTTGGAGCAGGCGGTTGCCAATTTCGGGAGATATGCGGAAGAAACCGTTTGTGCGCCCAAAAAATAAAAATTCCCGATAGCCATGGAAATGGGAATTTAGATATCTACCGGGTCTTCACAAAAATCATTGAAGAATGAAAACCAAAAGATGTGAAATAAGAGATCATTCAGCACGGTGCTTGACTTCTTGACTTGCGGCGCAGAAGGGCGCCACCTGGGCGCGGTGGATGTCGATCTTTTGCCACACCTTGCCGGCGATATAGGGCTCGCGGCCGAGCCACTGTTTTTCCATTTCTTCCCGGGACGGGAACTCGCAGACGATCATCGAGCCGATCATTTTGCCTTGCTCATCCAACAGCCCAGCGGCATACAGCCATTTGCCCGCGTCGTGCATCCCCTTTCCCAACTTCAAATGGGCTTCCCTCGCCGCCATCCTCCGAGCGAGAGCGCCCTCATCGGTCCCGTCATAAGCGATCAGCACGAATTGCATGTTCACCTCCGGATTTTCCCGTCCATCTTGCCTTTGGACAACAATATTTTCTCCCTGGGTCCACTCTGGTCAGACAATGATTTTGGCTTCGCCGATTAATTTATTGAACGGGGCGGTAAGATGCAATTGCCGGACCCAATCGTTCAAATACTCCATATTCATTTGCGGATACTGAACTTCATATACCTTCAAAGCATCCAGATAATGCTTGCGGCTGCCGCCGCAGAGTTCCGACCAACGCAGCTTGGCCAGGATGGTATCCTCGACGGATGACAGCCAGACATTTTCTCCAAGCAGTGCAAATTCCTGCCGGCGCGAAAAGCGGCTGCGGTCAAATTCACTGTCGCTCAGCATCCAGAAATCGACCTTATCGCCCTCCCGCAAATCGATCACATTGAACATCCCCTGGCTTTTCAGTGCCTGGGTGATGCTTTCGGGGTCGAGATAAAATTCCTCGGCGGGGAAGGCCTGGACAATGCCGGGAATGTCGGACGGACGGATGGAAATGATGATGTCGATATCATGGGTGGAACGCGGTTCGCCCTGAATGCTCGAAACCAGGGAGCCGGTCAGCATGTAAGGGATTTCCCGCGCCGCCAGGATGCCGATGATCTTCTTCAGTAGATCTGATTGTGACATCCTTCCAGCCTCTCCTGGATCAACTTATTGAGTTCAATGGCATTTAGGTCGGGAAAACGCCGACGCATGCCTGTTTTAAAAAGTTCCCGGCTCAAGGCGGACAATTCGAACGCCTTGAGCAAATGTTGCTCCGCTGTCATGCGCCGCAACACTTTGATGTAAATATCGTGATTGGGCCTGGGTTTCAGATCCGTTGCTTCGTCTTTTCGTACTGTCATCAAGTCAATTATACCATTTTTAAGATTTACTTTGGAAAATTCTTAATTCGGCAATGAATAAATTGGGGACCCCCCTTACACTCTATCCCAGAATCAAAAAGTAATAATGAAAGACCTGATGCCCGCGTCCTTCGCCTACAGTTCACCCTCCCCCTGGCGCTCGCTCTTGATGCGGAATTTATCGGGATTTTTCTTTGCTTCCTTCTGCAGCCATTCCTGCGGGTAGCCGACCTCCTCGGGCCTTCCCTCCGGGTTGCGGACATAGCCGTCGTTGTACTTGGTGATCAGGAATTCGGCCAGCTGCCACCAGCGATCCTGGTTCAATTGGCCGTTGCTCACGCAGTAGCGGGTCAGATAATCGGAGACCAGGCCGGGAGCGGTCTGCAGCAGCTGGCGCGCTGTTTGTTCCACGGCCGGCTGCAGGCTGAATTCCATGTCCTCGATCTCTTTCTGCACCTTCTGGATGTCCTGGATCATGAAGCGGTAGCGCAAATTGGCGTAGTTGGCCACGAAGTTGAACGTCCACCAGGCCGAATCGCGGCTGAAGGCCTCCATGGAACCCCTGGTGTAGGGCGCCGGCAGCTCGCTGATCGAGGTATAGAGCGGAATGAAGAAATTGGTATAGGGATTGTCCATACCGTACCAGAAAACCCCGCCCACGGCGTCCGGGACGGCGGCGCGCGACTCGGAAGCGAACATGAAGCCGACCTGCTGGGTGGCGATCGGCCGTTCCCAGGAATAGGTCTTGCCGTCCACCTTCCACTTGATCGGCCGCCAGCGGTCGGGCATGGCGAAGGGGCCGGCACTCAGGTCCTTGCCCATTTCAAAAGGCGTGCCCTCGTAATGGTCGCGGTGCAGGGCGATGACGTCGCGGACGTCGAGCGGGCGCTCGGGCCTGACCCAGAGCGGGTAGGGCTTGGCGCCGGGACGCGAGGAACTGAAAGCCGGGGACAAGTGAAGGCCGGGGGCGATGCGGCGAAAGATGCTCCAGACGCGGCGCGCCGAGTACTTCACCTGCTCCTCGCTGGGCGGGCAGTAGGCCAGGGTGAAATTGAACGGTTTTCCGGCCTTGGGATCGTAATATCCCTTTTCCACGGCAAAGGAGATGACATTTTTGGCATACAGGCAATTCTCGGGATCAGCGAGGGGGAACTCACCGATGCGCGCCATGTTGGCGTGGGCGCTGACCATGCCGTCGGGGACGCGCAAGGCCACCCACAGCGCACCCTGTTCCCCCTTGCCGGGGCCGATCATTTCCAGGATCCAGGCTTCTTCCTTGTCGGCAATGGAAAAAGACTCGCCGCTGCTGGCGTAGCCGTAGCGCTCGACCAGTGCGGTCATGACCCGGATCGCCTCGCGGGCCGTTTTGGCGCGCTGCAGGGTCAGGTTCATCAGCTGGAAATAGTGCAGCCAGCCGTCTGGATTGACCAGCTCCAGCCTACCGTCGAAGGTCGTTTCGCCGATGGCTAACTGGAATTCGTTCATCAGGCCCAGCACCTTGTAGGTATGGGCGATTTCGGGGATCTCCCCTTTTTTGCCCTGGCGTCCCCTGATCTCGATCATGGCACCGGCGGCATGGTCGGCGGCCGGGGTGAGGCGCAGCCGCGGCAGGAATTCGCCGTCGCAGGAATAGGTGATGATGCAGGCGGCGTTCTTTGACGCACCCTTGCTGACCAGGATGGAGGTGCAGGGAAAAAGCGTTTGAAACAGCAGTACCATGGCCGCCGCCGCGATCAGGGCGCTGCCGGTCCTATTGATTTTTTTCATGAACATGCCTCCTTGTCGGAAAACTCGCATTTCATTATACATCATTCGCGGTCCCGATTGTTTCCATTGGCGGGTGCCCCCACGCTTTTTCTTCATTGCGGACATTGGGATTTGGAACTTGGAATTTGTTTGGAATTTGGTGCTTGTGATTTGGAATTTTATTCCGCGTGGTGTAAAACGGACAGGTTTAAAACCTATCGGCATGTTGAAAGAGCGGGCGGGTTTTAAACCCGCTCCTACAAAAGGAATTGCCTGTTTTTTAATCCACGAACCTCGGACTTCGAACTTTACGACCTTTTCCTCAACTCTTCCAGCAGCGCCCTGGCCGCCGGCATGAGTGCGCAAAACGCGTCGATCCTGGCGCAGGAATATTCGGGGCAGACGGCGCAGGTGGCGACTTTTTTTTCACGGGCGCAGCGGCGGACCTCGCAGGCGCCGCAGTAAACGAACAGGCGCCCCGAGTCGCCCGGGCAGCCGTCGCAGTTGATGTCGCCGGCCTTTCTGACGACCTTGTACAGTTCCGACCACTTGCCGGCCGTCTCGGCGCGCAGGGCATCGTCGTCATTCTGCGTGGCGATGTAGGCCGGGCAGGCGCTGCAGTCGATCCCGCAATAGGCCATTATTTTCTTTTCTTTCATGTTTTTTTCCTCAATAAAAAGCAATTATAACAGGGAAGGTCGAGCAAAGGAAACGGAATTGCAATTTAAGCCCTGTCCCAGAATCAAAAAGTAATAATGAAAGACCTGACCCCATTATCTCCCCTTCATTTTCATTGACACGGAAATTGTTTGAGCATACTATTTTTACATCGTGAAAAGGATACTGTTCATAAGCGGATCACTTGGCCTTGGACATATTTCACGGGATCTGGCAATTGCAAAAGAGCTTCGCAAGTGCCGTGCCGACACGGACATACGCTGGCTCGCTGCCGAACCTGCCCGTTCCGTGATCGAGCAGGCAGGCGAAAGAGTGGTGGACGAAATCGACCTCTATAGGAATGATAGCGCGCAAGCTGAGGCCGCCGCCAAGGGAACCAGACTTAATTTATTGAAATATGCGTATAAAGCTTTACTTGCCTGGCTGCATAATGCTGACGTCGTAAAGCAAATCATCGAACGTGAAAATTATGATTTGATCATTGGCGACGAAACATATGAAATTGTAGTAGCTATAATTTTAAAACGTTTGAAATTAAAAATACCCTTCCTGATGCTTTATGACTTCCTGGGTTTGGATGCGATGTCAGAAAATCCCCTGGAGAAGATAGGGGCGTTCTTTTGGAATCGAATCTGGTCGCTGGATTACAAGATATTCGCTCGCGGGAAAAATCTTGCTCTTTTTTTAGGGGAGCTGGAAGATATTCCGGATAATAGATTTGGCTTTCTCTTGCCAAAGCGCAGGGAATATGCCAGGAAGCACTATCACTTCGTCGGCTACATACTGCCATTCGCCGCCGGGGATCTCGCTGACAAGGCGCGCCTGCGCAAAGAGCTCGGTTATGGAGACGCGCCTTTGGTGATATGTTCGATCGGTGGCACGAGCATCGGCAAGAATCTTTTGGAACTATGCGGGAAAGCCTATTCAATTGCCAAACAACAAATAGCAAACCTGCACATGGTTTTGGTCTGTGGCCCCCGCCTTCCGGCCGAATCATTGACCGTGCCGCCGGAGGTGGAAGTGAAACAGTTCGTGCCGGATCTTTACAGGCATTTCGCCGCTTGTGACCTGGCTGTCGTCCAGGCGGGAGGCACGACCACCCTCGAACTGACCGCGCTGCAGAGGCCATTCATTTACTTCCCGATCGAGGGGCACTCGGAGCAGGAAATCGTGGTGGCCGGGCGGTTACGGAGACACAAAGCCGGCAAGGCAATGTCGTATGCCGCCGGCACCCCCGACTCCCTCGCCGCGGCGATCGTCACCAACATCAATGGTCACGTGGAGTATAAAGATATCCCGTTCAACGGGGCCTGCCGCGTGGTGCAATTCATCAACACGCTCATCAAGGATCAACCGGCATAGCGCTTGACTTCCTGACTCGCTCGCCCGGGCCGCCGACGAGCGTCCCGATCTCGTTTTCCCCAAGCCCCATTTGAACATCGCCAATGACGGCATCCCGGCGATCCCGCCTGCAATACAAACCAGCAGCCGTACTTCTCAGGGTTTTCACGTCGGCAAGCGTTGGGTTTTGCAGGCTTGCAGAACGTATTGTGGTACGCTATCCTTAAAATGAACAACGCAAAGCAAATTGGGAGGCAACCTGATGAAAGCGATTTACCACACAAAATACGGACCAGCGGATGAACTTCAGCTCAAAGAGGTAGAAAAACCTGCTCCCAGGGACAATGAAGTACTGATAAAAATACATGCGACAACAGTAACAACTACGGACTGCAATGCCCGCAACTTCACATTTGTACCAAAATCGTTTGCATTCCCGGCACGATTAATGTTTGGTCTGAGAAAACCAAGAAAAAACATACTGGGGGTTGATCTGGCCGGAGAAATCGAAGCAGTGGGCAAAAATGTAAAACTGTTTAAGGAAGGAGACCAGGTTTTTGGATCACCCGGTGCCAGATTTGGCGCTCATGCCGAGTACAGTTGCATGCCTGAAAAGGGCGTGCTGGTTAAAAAACCGGCCAGTATGACCTACGAGCAAGCCGCCGCCTATCCATTGGCGGGGAATACGGCGCTGTTTTTCATAAGAGATTTGGGAAAAATTCAGGCCGGACAAAAAATACTTATCCATGGCGCTTCCGGTGCGATCGGTACCTTCGCCGTACAGCTTGCCAGGTACTATGGGGCGGAAGTGACCGGGGTCTGCAGCGCCGCGAATGCCGAAATGGTGAAATCCTTGGGAGCGGACAAGGTCATCGATTATAGCAAAGAGGATTTTACCCGAAACGGCGAGACCTATGATGTGATATTTGACGTGGTGGGCAAGATCAGGTTCTCACAATGCAAACGCTCGCTAAAACAAAAAGGAATTTATCTTGAAAACATGCTGGAGCTGCAGGATATGCTGAAAATGATCTGGACCGCCGTTGTCGGAGGCAGGAAGATCAAGGGCGGGGTATCGATCGAAAGCGTTGAAAACCTGAATTTCTTCCTGGAACTTTTTGCATCGGGGAAGTTAAAACCGGTCATCGACAGGATTTACCCGTTGGAAAAGGTTCCCGAGGCGTTCCGCTATGTCGAAAAAGGCCACAAAAAGGGAAATGTGGTCATCACTGTGGGACATGATAAAAAAACCTGATTGGTGAAAAATGAAAAAATTTGCAGATCAGTTCAATGCCAACCGTGATGGCTGGAATTTGCGGACCCCGCACCACGTGAAATCGGATTTTTATGACGTCAAAAACTTCATCGAAGGGGCAACCTCGCTGCGCTTCATCGAGATCGAGGAGCTGGGGGACGTCGCCGGCAAAAGCCTCCTGCACCTGATGTGCCATTTCGGCCAGGACACCCTCTCCCTGGCCAGAATGGGCGCACAGGCCACGGGGATCGATTTTTCCGACAAGGCCATCGAATCGGCGAGAAGCCTGGCCCAAAAGATCGGCTCCAACACCGAATTCCATTGCTGCAACCTTTATGACACCAGGAAGCACGTCAGCGGCCGGTTCGATATCGTCTATACTTCGTACGGGGTCGTCGGCTGGCTGCCCGATATAAAGGAGTGGGGAAGAATCATCGCGGAATCATTGCAGCCCGGCGGCATGTTCTACATGGTCGAATTCCACCCCTTTGTATGGATGCTGGACGAAAAGCATGAAAAATTCGCCTACAGCTATTTCTACAGCGAGGAGCCACTGGAGTTCGATATGCAGGGGACGTACACCGACAGAACGACGGATATCAGTTACAAGGATTTCAACTGGATCCACACGCTGGGGGATATCATCAACTCATTGATCGCCAACGGCCTGGAGATCGAGTTTCTCCACGAATTTCCCTTCACGGTGTACGATTGTTTCGCGGACCTCGAAAAGATCGGGGAAAACCGTTGGATATTCAAGAACCTGAGAGATACCATCCCCTACCTGTTTTCCATCAAGGCCAGAAAAAAATAACGGCATCCCGCCCGGGGAACGCGGCGGTCCGGCAGAAAAAAGGCGGCAGCAATAGGGAAAGGCCCGATCCCGCTCCTACGATTTTCCAAAGACCGGGTGGCGGGCGGCCGCCAGGTTGACGATGCGGCTGCCCATTTCGCCGTAGGAGTAACCGATCTCGGCCGCGGCGTAGATCATCGAGGTCAGCGGGTTGATGTCGGGATTCGGGTTGACGTCGATGACGTAGAAAACCCCGTTGAGATAACGGACATCGACGCGCCCGTAGTCCCGGCAGCCGGTGGCCCGGTAGGTGGCCAGGACGATGCGCTCGAGCTCGGCCAAAGCCGGAGGGTCGAGCTCCGCCGGCATGCACAGTTCGATTTTCTTGTAGAGCCGGGATGCGGGAACGTACTTGGCTTCGTAGGTGAAAAGCCGGTCGCGGATGTCGGTTAGGTCGCCGTAATCCATTTCCGCCGCGGGGAGCACGGAAACCCTGCCGTTGCCCCAGGCCGCGTGGTGGAATTCCCTGCCGTTGATGAATTCCTCGACCAGGGCAGGCTGCCTGAGCGCCTCCAGGATGTAGGCGACGCGGGTTTCCAGCTCGGCCGCCGAGGTGACGATGGATTCGGGGGAGATGCCGATGCTGCAATGCTCGTGGGCGGCCTTGACAATGGCCGGAAAAATGTCCCATCCCCCTACGCCGGGATCAGGGAAGACCTGCCAGCGCGGCGTGGGGAGTTGGGCCGCCTCGAGCAGGCGCTTGACCCTGGGCTTGTCCTGGCACAACGCCAGCGCGTCGCTCGACGAACCGGTGAAAACGAAGTCCAGCCTCTCCAGCTCCGCGGCGACCTGCGGCTCGCTGTGCGGGATGCCGGGGAGCTCCTCGCACCAGTTGAAAACGATATGATCGCGGGGATCGAAGGGGCGCAGGCGCTCGTCCAGGCGATCGTCCTCAAGGGCGACGACCTCGAGGGGATGCCCGAGCTCGTTCACGGCCCGGCCGAGCGTCGCGACGTCCTGTTCGCTTTCCCGCCGCTCCTCCGGGGTCCATTCGGGATTCAGGTTGTGCAGGAGCAGGACGGGCAGATTGTGCCGAAGTTCTTCCAAGCTATTCCTGCCTGGTCACCCGGCCGCATGACCCTTGCCAATCATGCCGAAACCGGCGCGCGAAAATATTGATTTGCAGCGGCACGATGTTTTCTTTCATGATCGACATTAATTATAGCAAACAAACTTTGCAAGGAAAAGCGCGGCGGCAAATTGTAAAAACGTGAATTTGCATTTTCATTGAAAAAAGGAGGTAACCATGATTTTATCTTGTCAGTCAGTTGAAGCGGGAGGAGAGGATTGCTTCAGCAATTCGGGCTTGCCCTTGCCCCGTTTGATGACGAGGTCGTCCTGCCTGGCCATGTCGGCAATGGCCATGAATAAAAGCTGGGACAGGTCCTCCATGATCTCCGGGGTGATATTGCCGATGTTGTCGTAGGGGGTGTGATAGCGGTAGGTGCCGGCGCCGCCGGCGTCGCCGAAAGAACCGAAAGAGACAACCGGAATGCCGTAATAATCAAAAAACACCGCGTCCTGGCGGGGCCGGGTGAGGTTCTCGCTGAATTCGGGCTCCAATTCGCGGTGGATATATTTCTGGTTTGCCTGTTCCAGGAACGAATAAAGATCCGGGTAATTCCTGGCGAAGCCTACCCAGAGGCTGTGTCCGTTGCCGACCGCGTCCATGTTGATGAATCCCCTGATCTGTTCGAGCGGGATGGCGGGATGCTTCAGGAAATACTGCACCCCCTTGAGGCCCGCCTCTTCGGCGGCGATGAAAAAAAAGACCACCGACCGTTTCAGTTTCAGGTCCAGCCTGGACAGCGCCCGCGCCACCCCCAGGGTGACGGCCACGGCCGTGGCGTTGTCGTCGGCACCGGGCATGAGCGCCGGGCACATGCCCAGGAAATCGAGGTGGCCGCCGACCATGATGGTCTCGTTCTTCAACAGCGGATCGCGTCCTTCGATGCAGCCGATCACGTTGGCCGTGGTGCCGTCGGCATGATGCCGGGTCACGTTCTTGATGGAGAACACTTTTCCGGTCGCAAAAGAGAGCGGTTTCAGCCTGGCCTTTATTTTCTTGAAGACTTCCTCTTCGCTCCGGCCCGTGCCGGCGAACAGGTCGGCCATCACCGTTTTCCCGACATGCGCATAGAGAAAACCATCCGCATAGGCGTTGTTGGGGTTGCCGATCGGACCGTAATTGTAGAGCAGGCCGGCGGCGCCGTGTTTGACGGCATTGAGCAGTTTGTACTGGTGAAAAGAGTATCGGCGCCATTTCAAAAAGTCCTGGTGCGCGCCGCCGACCGGCACCTCGGGGTTCATCACCACGATCTTGCCCTTGACGTTCACCCCCGCATAATCGTCGTATCCCAGCTCCGGCGCGCTGATGCCGTAGCCGACGAAAATCGCCTCGGCCTTGATCTCCCCGTTTCCCGAGGTGGAGCCGGGGATATAATCGTCCACGTAGTTGTAATCCTTGATCATTTCGCCGTTCTTCTGTTTGCCGTGCAATTTCACATAACAGCCATCCAGGACGTCGGTGTAGGCATGGGGAAATTTCTGCAGGTAGCCGCCGTCCGTTCCCAGCGGCTTGACCCCCCACTCCTTCAAGCGCTCGATCACCCATGCCGCCGCCCTGTCGTAACCGGCGTCTCCCGAGAGCCTGCCCGCGAATTCGGCGGAGGCCAGCTTGTCGACATAATCGTATAGGTCACGGCTGGTGATCGAGTGCATGGCCTGGAGCAGTTTTTGCTCGTCGGTCAGCTCGGGCTTTTCCTGGGCCGTGATGGGCGCGGTAAAAAAAAGAACCAGAGAAATCAGGCCCAGGGACAGATATTTTTTTTTCATGAAATGCTCCTCCTTTTGATTTGTTTGTTCGCAATCGAATGAAAAAGATTCTTGTCTGGCAAATCCTATTATAAGAATC